>Ga0302122_10001048_pt1 | contig 17458 bp, 16 predicted proteins | sample CB21_SCM_MG_FD_203115 | JGI IMG/M metagenome (GOLD analysis project Ga0302122, IMG submission 203115) | Marine microbial communities from Western Arctic Ocean, Canada - CB21_SCM | ecosystem: Environmental > Aquatic > Marine > Oceanic | place: Canada: Western Arctic Ocean | collected 2017-09-28
GTGTATTTATACTAAAATGATTTACTAGGACTACGCTGCTACATAGGTAGGTAGCGCGCACAAGCAAATCCTGCCGCACGCTCCGTGTTGCGCGCACAAGCAAAACCATGGCAGCAGCCGACGAGGAAGCACATCAACACGGCCCTCAGCACGGCAGTGTAGCTGTCCAGAGAAGTGACGAGTAAAACGATACCCGAGGGGCCATTTGCGGGTTGGTCTTATGCCTAATCTTCGGCGTGCTATCCTGCACAGTGTGGGAAGGCACCACCGCTGGGACCGTCGTTCTCACTATCGCAATCATCTTGTACGTTATTGACGTTTTTACTACGCTGTCGGCCCCGCATTTCTCGACCGCGACCGCAACGGCCTCCTTGTATTTGTTGTCGGCGTGGTATTGTTCCGCGTTGCCGCCGCGGTGAATCTTCTTACTGATCTGCTTGTGCCCGCGGCGCCAGTGGTCGTGTTGGCAGGTCGAATCGCAGTATCTCGTTTTGCACCGCACACACCGCGGGGCGTCGTGGGTCAGTGGGGCGGCGCAGGCGGCGCAGTTTGTGATGATCATGTTTGGTCTGAGGGTACTATCGAGAGTCGCGCGGCGTGTTTGGCCTAGCGAGCGAGAAGTGTGGTCTAAATCGGGTTTTACACGTGCGGATTCAATTGTGTCAACGATCTGTGAAGTAAGTTGAGCGTTGGTGCGCAGTGATTAACTCACGCGTCGGCGTAAAGCTGCACGAAATTGCAGCCATGCGCACCGCAATCACTGCAGTTGTTGGCAGCATCCTCTGCAGCAAGAGTGCAGCACTCGTCGTCCCACTGCGAGCCGCCCGACCCGCGCAAGCGCTCGACATCGCGCTGCCGCGCGTCAGCGACGGCGCCTCGGTCCACCTCGGCGACGCCCTCTCCGCGACAACGGAAAAGACGCTGCTAGTTCTTGGCACCCACACCGCAGATTTCAACGCCATCGAGTACCCGCAGAAGATACGCTTCCACAAACCGCGGCTGCGCGCCGCCGGCGTCAGCAGGATATGCTGTGTGCTGAACGCGGACGCGGATCAAATCAAGACGCTCGCGGAGCTATTAGACGTGCCGGCCGACGTCGAGCTCTTCGCGGACCCCACGGGCGAAGCCTGGCGCAAGCTGGGCGTGAGCTGCGGCTTCCGGCCGGATGACGACGCGCTGAGCCCCTATATCAAGCTGTTTGTGGTGGGCATCGGCCTCGGCCCGCCCTGGGGCACGCTCTTACCCGTCCTCGCCGGTTATGTAGGGTCACCGAACGGCAAGCGCGACTGGATCGAGGCGACGATGTAGCAGGCGCAGCGCGCGGAACGCTTTCCTAGTCCTCTAGAGCTGACCACCGACGGCTCCATCGCGAAGAACAAGTTCGACAATATACCGCTCGATTGGGGCGTCCGGCCCTTGGAGCTGGCGACGATGCGCCTGCAGAACCTGATAATGCAGATCACGAAATATGGGGAACTCGGCCCGAAGGACCCGCGGTGCATCACGCAGCTGGGCGGCCTGTGTGTCGTCGGCGCGGGCGGCGAGCCTGTCTACTCGTGGGTGGACCGCGGCATATGCGATCTGCCCGACTTCGAGGACGTTTTTGGTGCCCTCGAGTAAATGTATGTCTCCTGTATATCACGACGACGAGACAACGGACATAGAGTGTGGTTAGAGGGGAGGTTCTGCGCGCGCCGTCTGCGCGACTAAGGCGACTAGTCTACTCCCAGGAGGAGCCGTAGAGCTGCGTCTCCGTGTGCCCGTGCAGCTTGCGCTTCTTCGGGATCCCCTCGCCCGTGGCCTCCTTGTGGCCGCCCTCGCGGTCGCGGAAGTTGACGTGGTCGCCCTTGACGTCGCTGATGCCGACCATGGCCTTGCCCAGGTCCGTGGACGTCTCGAGCAACACCTTGGGGTCCGAGTAGTGCGCGACCGCTTTCACGATCATGCGCGCGCGCTTCTCGGGGTTCTCGGCCTTGAAGATGCCCGAGCCGACGAAGACGCCGTCCATGCCGAGCTGCATCATCAACGCCGCGTCCGCGGGCGTGGCGACGCCGCCGGCTGCGAAGTTCACGACCGGCAATCTCCCTTCCTCGGCGACCTGCTTCACTAATTCATAAGGAGCCATCATCTCCTTGGCCGCCACGAAGAGCTCGTCGTCGTCCATGGCCGCGATCATCTTGATCTGCTTCTGCACCGTGCGCGCGTGGCGCACGGCCTCGACGACGTTGCCCGTGCCGGCCTCGCCTTTCGTTCTAAGCATGGAGGCACCTTCCGCGATGCGCCGTAAGGCTTCGCCCAAATTGCGGCAGCCACAAACAAAGGGCACCGTGAACTTGGTCTTGTTGATGTGGTTGTCCTCGTCGGCCATCGTTAAAACTTCAGACTCGTCGATGTAGTCGACCTCGCAGGCTTCTAAAATCTGGGCCTCGACGAAATGGCCGATGCGGGCCTTGGCCATGACCGGGATGGTCACGGCGGCCTTGATGCCCTCGATCATCTGCGGGTCGGACATGCGCGCGACGCCTCCATCGGAACGGATGTCGGCCGGGATGCGCTCCAAAGCCATGACGGCGACGGCGCCAGCGGCCTCGGCCTGCGTGAGTGAGCGTGGGCGTTTCGCGTGCGAACGGGTGACGGCGCGCGCGGCGACGGCGCTCGGCGCAACTTGTGTTTCATTTCGATGTGTGCGTCGCTCGCGCGCGCTTGTGCTGTGTAACGGCCCGCTTCGATGGCGTGATCCGCGCGGCCGCCGGGGCGCGGCGGTGCGCGCCCCGCGGCGAGGGTGTGAGTCATTGCGGTTTCTGCGGCGCCGAGCTGTCCGCTGCAAAAGCACTGAAGAGCGGTTTCAACGCAGGTAAAAACGATGCGCGCCTGCTCCGGCGTCACGACGTCCATGATGACGCCGCCCTTGAGCATCTTGGCCATTCCTTGTTTAACTACTACAGTCGCTACGGTCCCTTTGCCCTTCGACGTCTTGTTCTTGGCGCCCTTGCCCTTACCCATGGTGCGTTAGAGTTGTGTGGACGGAATGTGAGTGCTGCGACTGCTCTACAGTCGTCTTTTGGCTGTTATGCAGCTTAGCGTGGCAGTGCAAAGTGATTTACGCCTTCTCCAACACAAGATGGTCTCGCTGAGGTAGCCATCACAAATGGCCGCGAACGACGTAAACGCACTTCTCAGGGCAAGCAAGAAACATGCTAAGACATATGGAAGCGTGGCGGAGGAGGCTTCATTGAAAAACCCGCACGTTGAAGGTGAGCGGGAACTAGTCCTAGCACCGTAACAACAAGGGAGCTGGGGGCCCACCTAGTCCTCAAACGCGCCAGAAGACACACTTGCCTATCGACGCCCCACAAAAGAAATCACACAGAAGATTAGTCCAGCCCCGCCGTCAGCCCCTCCAGCCCCTTCATGGAATCGCGGATGCGCGCCAGCAAGTCCGCGTGCGACGCCGCGGGCGAGCCCGGCGGCAGGTCCGCCGGCAATGCTTTCTTGCGAGAAGAAGGCGGTTGGCGCGCCCGACCGAACACGTCCGTCCCCTGCGCCAGTTGGCGCACGCCCCCGTGCTGCGGGCACGCCACCCTCATGTTTTTGTGGCAGAAGAAGGCCGTGGCGAAGTGGGCGCGCGCGTCGACCACGACCGCCAGAGACGCCTTCTTCTTCGCGTCGGAGCGCAGTTCGAGGTACAGCGCTTGTGGGGGCGCGTCCTGCGCCGAGGCCCACGCCTCCGCGCAGCTTCCTTTATCGTCGCCGCGGAACCCGCCGCCCGACGCATGTAGAGCTAAGATCGTGCGGCCGTCCCTCCTCGTTACTGAGATGGCCCCGCGCGCGTCGGCGACCACAGCGAGCTGCCCGGACTCGTAGAAGCACCGTAAACAATTCGTGTCGGAAGAAATGGCGACGCCCCCGCGTGGCCAGCGGCAGTGGACCGAGCCGTTGGCGAGCGCGGCGACCGCGACGGTTTTCCCAGTTTTATATGAGGCTTCGTAGGGTGGAAAGATGGCCGGTGCGGGCGGCCAGGGAGTGCGCGTCGCGTCCGGTGGTATAACAGGTAACGGCGGCGGTTCCTCGCGCTTCTTCGGGCGCCGTTTCCGTCGCGGCTTTTCGATAGGATCGGGCCGGGCGAGGTCCGCGAGGCTGATTTCGTTCGCGTCCTCGACGCTCCTTGCAAGGGACGGCTCGAAGCGCGCGTGCGGCGGCCGCACCGCGACCACGGAGGGCGGCGGCGATGGCGACGGCAGTGACGCGCCGTCGGAGCCGCCCGACTGGCGCAGGCGACTCGAGGACGACGGCGTCGCCTGCATCGTCTGCTGGGGCGTCACTAAGTTAGCCGTCTTGCGCGCGTGGAGCTCGCGGTGCGCCGCGTCCGCCCGTAACCGGTGCCGGGCCACCTCGCCCGCTTTCGACGCGGCGAACGCGTCGGCACCTGACCGGTCCTCCCCACTCACGGCCTGGCCGTCGCACCACCGTAAGCGCGGGAACAGTCCAATGACGAAGGACCGGTACTCGCCCAGCTCCGGCGCGTGGCACAGAGGATTCGGCGCGAGTTCCAAAACGCGCAGTGCTGATACATTCTCGAGGCACAAGAGTTCGGACGGGGCCTCGATCCGGTTCTCCCCGAGCCAGAGCTCCTCCAGGAACGCGAGCTCTTGTAACTGTTCAGTTGCCCGCTCGCGCTTGCCGACGGCATTGCCCTGCGCTAGTAAAACGCGCAGGTTCTTCAGCTGTCCAATGCCGTCCAGGCTCTCCAGCTTGTTCCTTGAGACGTCCAACACTTGTAAATGAGGCAGGCTTCGCAGCGCGTCCAGCGACGTGAGAGCGTTCGAGGCCAATGACAGGTGGCAGAGGCGGCTCGCACTGGGCCAGAGCCCCTCGGCCAGGAAGGGCGGCAACATTGTGAAGCCGCGGCCCTGCCTGAGGAGGACACCCGGGGCGTCGCAGGCCTCGTCGTCGTCCATCGCGGCGTCGGGCGCTGCGGCGCTGGATCACGTCCGGCAGGCTCTCCTGTCCGGAGCGCGCGTGCGTGCGGTTGCTGCCCCCGCCGCGTCGGCACTGCCCTTTTTCAGTGGTCGGGTGCGTGGACACGCAGCCTTTGATAGGCGCGGGCGCTCACGCTGTCGGTGCAGCGCCAAACATAACCAGACAAAAACCTGTCCACCGGTTGCGGCGCTGCACAGCCGCAGCACACGCGCCCTCGCACCACCGACGCGGGCCGCCGCGAACAAAACGGCGCGCCAAACGCATCTGCGGAGCCAGCGAACGCGGCTGCCGCAACGATGGCCCCGCAGCCGCATAGGATTAGAGTCGTCTGCCGCTTACGACCGGCCGACGACATTAGCATTGAGGTAAGGGGGTCTTCGTTGATCGTGCCGAAGAACCGGTCATCGAGAGATAGCCTGGAGCCCCAGTTCGGCGACAACACGGGCACCGGTTTACGGTTCGGCGTCGACGCCGTCTATTTGGTGGACACGAAGCAACAGCAAGTTTTTGAAGGAGAAGCGGCCAAGCTCGTGGACGGTGTTGTCGACGGCGTCACTGGGACGTTACTAGCCTACGGCCAGACGGGCGCGGGGAAGACCTTTACTGTTTTAGGAAGGGGGGGCACGGCGTCCGGCGCGAAATATGACGATAGAGGCCTGGTCCCGCGGTGTCTGGAACGGCTCTTCGAGACCGCGATGAAGAAGCGGCGCATCGGTAAGGTGGTGGACGTGCGGCTGAGTGTCTGTGAGGTCTACAACGAGACCGTTGTTGATTTGCTGCGGCCCCCGCCAGAAAAGGGCCAGCCCGTCGGACTGCAGGTGGTCGAAAGAAACGGCCAGACGGAGATCAAGGGGCTCGAGAAGGCGCCGGTGGCCTCGTCGGCCGACGCGCTGCAGTTATTATATGACGCGGAGATCAATCGGGCGGTGGCGTCGCACGCCATGAACTGCGCGTCGTCGCGAAGCCATCTGGTCGTGACGGGTCACGTGGTGGTCAGCGCCGACGACGAGGTCTTGGAGGCCAAATTGACTATTGTGGACCTTGCTGGGGCTGAAAGAGTGAACCTGACCCAATCCCGGGATGGCACGGCCACGTTACGAGAAGCGGGCTACATCAACAAGTCGTTGACGTTCCTCGAGCAGGTCGTCGTGGCTCTCGGTGATGATAAACCTAGATTGCACATTCCGTACCGGAGCTCGAAGCTGACGCACGCCCTCAAGGACGCTCTAGGCGGCGCCTGCCGCACGACCTTAATAGCGTGCGTCTGGCCGAGCGCGGCCCAGGCCGACCAGACGCGGGCCACGCTCCGCTTCGCGGCGCGCATGGGCCGCATCACCTGCGCGCCGGTCGTCGGGAAAAGGCGGTCGGCCTCGGAAGACGCGGCCTCAAAGGTCGTCGCGCGGAAACTACGGTCGGAGATCGCCGTTCTTAGAGCGGAATTGGCGACCCGGGATTTGATTAGAGGCGTGCCACCACCAGCGTACGCCTACGGGCCGTTGACCGATGAGGACGAAGTAGCTCGATGCGCCAAGTTCGTGCGCGCGTACGTGGACGGCGGGGCGCCGCCGCCCGTCGTTACCGTGGGGCAGGTGCGCGCCGTATATGGTGCGCTGCGGGACCTCTGCGCCGTTGCACCGGTGCAGCAAAAAACGCCCGCGAAGCAAAGGAGGCGCCTCTTCGCGACGCCAAACGACGCGACGCCGGCGGGGCCCTGGTCGCCGCCCGCGAAGGATGGTGAGAACGCCCCTGATCGGGACGTTCCAAAAGCGAGCGGGCGCCGCCGCGAGCCCGAGGCCGCGCCCGAGCTCACTCGGTCAAACCTCCAGGAGCACACCGCGCTCACGGACAAGGAGAGATTTGAAAGATGGCGCGGCACGGATGCAAGCGTCAACGACATCGAAGAGGACCTCACGAACTGCGCCAAACGAAAAAAGGAACTGAAGCACCTCTCCAAAAAATTGGTGACCGCGGTCAACGCCGCCAAGACGCACATCGACGCCGAGCTGCGGGCGTTACAGGCGACGGGCGGCGGGGCGGAGTTCGGCGACGACGCCGCGGCGCAGGCGGCGGTCGTCGCATCGCGTGTCCGCGACGCCAAGCGTGAATATAGAAGCGCGTTCGAAGCTAGAAAGCAGGCCGGCGCCGAGCTCGTGCACGTCGACGCGCGGCGGAAGTACCTGTTCCGACTACTCGTGGCGAAGTTCCAGGCGGCGACGCGGAACGAGGGGGCGAGTCACGCCTCGCCCGGTAGGCAATAAACTTTGGATATTGATACTGTGTTTTATTCGTGCGGGTTTATCCTGTATTTATACTCTGTTGCCGACGCACACGCTTCACGTGAAAACGGCTCGTCGCCCAGATCCGCGCGTTCCCGACACGCGCGCTCAACTAACCGATACCGATAACCGTCCCCGTCGACGCCCAGGGCTTTGATCAGTCTGACACTGACAGAGTTACACTGCACACGTCGAGAGCTGCACACTGCTCAGCTAGACAGCCACAGGCCCACAGCAACCATGTCTACCGAGCTCAACGACACATACAACACCATGCCCGCCGCGGAGCCCGCCAACACCAAACCGCGCGGCCGCCGCGTCGTGCTCGCGGCCGCCGCGCTCTCCTTCTGCCTTGGCGCGGCCGCCGTTTACGCCGCGCCGGCGGCGTCTAAGACACTCCGCGGCAGCACGAACCTCATAATCCACGAACTCCGGCTGCACAAAAAGTTAAACTGCAAAGCAGGCGACCTTCTCGAACTGTTACAGACGGGACAACCTTGCAAAGGTAGCATTTATTCGTACAATGACCAGAGTGGCTATTGCACGGTCATGCCCAACATTATAGATAATTTGATCATCGGGGGCGGCAGCGTGGCGGACCCGGATAGAGTATGCGCGTACTGCAATAACTAGCCAGTGTAGCCACCGCAGTGCCACGCGCCTCTTGCCGGCGAAGGCCGGCGAAGTAGGCGCGTTTTCACCATCAGCTTATCTCGCTCGCTCTGCGCGGCGGCGCGGCGGCGGCGTCACCGCTAGAGTAAGATTAGTTTCCTCGATCACGTTGACCAATTCGTTGACCGACGCCGCCGAGAGAGACGGCTGCTAGAAATAGCAGCCACCTGTCTCTCTAGGGGTGTCCGCGTAAGTGCCCGTAACTTACACATCCCCCCCCGCCGCGGCCGCGGCGTCGACCTTGGCCGCTAAAGTTTTGAGCTGGGCCTGCTTCGCGGCGAAGGCCTGCTTCTGGGCCACGGAGGCGCCCTGCTGGCCCCCGAGCATGTTCGAGGCCTTGCGCGGGTCCGACGTGTGCACGATCACTTTTCCCTCCACCTTCTCGGCCGGGTAGAAGGTGTCGGCCGTGCCGTCGCCCGTCGTGTCGACGCCGGCCGTGTCTACCGTACCATTACCCTTGGTGTCCAAGAGAACGGTCTTCTTCCCTTTGCCGACCGGTCGGTTACTCGTTCGTTGTTTGGACCCCGGCTTCCGCAGCGACGCCTCCTCGTCCGCTTCCACGGGGAGGTAGGCCCGGTCGGAGCACGCGTGGTCTAATGGATTGACCCGCACGACCATGCACGTAATATCGTCCCGGTAGTCGCCTTCGTTCTCGTTCCACTTCGCGGCGGCTTCTAATATGAGCTCTCTACAAGCCCCGGTGGCGTCGTCTTTCGCGACTAGCTCTTTGCAGAGGTCCACGGCTTGCTTCGACTGGATGAACTCCCAGATGCCGTCACTCGCGACGATGAAGAAGACGTCCTGGTCAGTCAAGGTATGTGTCGAGATCGTCGGATCCGCGATCACGCCGACATGTTTCACGCACCGGTCTCCCAAGCTCCGGGACATGGCCAGGCCGACTTGCGTGAAGTTCGAGTTGAGGTACACTCTCGCGGAGAAGCCTTCCTTGGTCCTCGGTTTCACAAACCCACCCGCACCTTCTATTCTTGCTTGTTCCTCGGGCACGTCGGGGTTGTGGTCATCTGTTAAATCTTTACTGAGGACCTTTAGGCCCTTCTTCGTCGCTAGAACGGCTCGCGAGTCGCCCGCCCAGGCTAAAGTAAGTTCCTTATCATTAAGAACAGCAACGACGGCCGTGGTCCCGGAGTGCTTGCATCTTACTTTAGGATCCGCTTTCATGGCCAGGTCGCAATTCAGAAACGTGGTTTTCAATGCTAAAGGTAGATCAGAAGTGAATGAAGGATGCTTGTGTAGATGATCTCTGATATATTCCATGGCGAATTGGGAGACTTCCTGCCCGTGCTCGCCGTGGCCATCATAAACGGCAAATAAAGCTCTTCGCGGGTCTTCGCCGTACGGCTGGACCACACAACCTCTATCTTGATTGATCTTGGCCATGGCCCCGTTCGTGAAGTAGGAGGGCTCGATGCCATGACAACTGAAAGTACCGACGATGTTCGAGGGGAAGGGGCTCAGGGCCCAATCTGGCTCGTAGATCTCCGAAGCGGCGTAACTCAGGTCCTGGGACCGCCGCTTCTGCTGGGTCGTGAGCGCGGGCGTCGTCACCAACTGCTCGGACGACGGGAGCTCGGGCTTCGTGCCCACGGACCGGCGCTTGCTCCGCTTGCGCTGGTAGGCATCTTGTTGAGCTCCGAGGGGCGCGTTGGCCTGGTCGGCCTTCATCTGGCGCATGCGCGCCGGGTTGAGCGGGGCGGGCACCATGCTCGGGCAGCCGCGCGAGTCCCACGCGGCGGCGGGGGCGTCGACCGGCAGCTTCTGCGCGGACGTTGCCCCTTTTGTACACCGGCTTCGGCGAAACCCGCACGCTCGGCGTATCGTTCCTGGGTTTGATGCGGGCGGGCCCTGGGACGCGTGGGGTCCGGCGATCGATGCTGGCCCGCTGGGCACCCGCACTTTAGCACAATGTTGGCCATGACACACATCTGGCACACTGTAAAACTGCAGGCTGCCCGGCGACCGAGCCAGCGGCTGCCATGCAGTGTGTTCAGTAGCCGCCGGTTCGCGATGCATCGCCTGCGAGCGAGACGTTGTTCATCGTAGACAGGCCAGCCTGAACCCAGCTGCACACAACAAGCGGTATGGCGGCCGTCGTGCGCGCCGTCGTCGCGGCAGCACTCATGACGACCCAAGCCCACGGTGCGAAAGAAAAACGCGCCGCGGTAGCATTCGTAACGACCCAAGGCTACGGCGACCAGGCGGCGCTGGACCGCGTGAGGAACGTAGAGCGGTGGCTCTACGCGGGCGGCCCGGTTCCAACCTGGTGGGACATTCATGCAAAGAGCGACCTGCCGCCCCCCACTAAATGGGCGGAGCTGGGCGGCGGCAACTCCAAGCGCGTGCGGGCGACGGTCTACGCGGCGCGGCCAGTGGTGGTCAAGGAGGCGCTCACGGATGACGGCCGCCAAGTCCACGGCGAGCGACGGAAAAGAGGGGCCGGACCTGGACGGCGGTTGGGGACGAGTCGGAAGCAAGGCGCGGACGGTTCGGTGAAACGAGCGGCGCGGAACGAGCGGAACGTCCGGGGCGAGCTGCTCTGGCTCGAGTATCTGCGGGGCGCGCCGGGCATCCCGCGCCTCCACGGCGGCTTCCTCGCTGCCAACAACACGCGGGCGGCCATGGTCGTGCAGCGCGCGGGCCACACGCTGGCGCGGGGCAAGGGCACGCGCGCGTCGCGGACGGAGTTATTGAGCGAGTGGAAGGCCTGGTGCCACAAAAACCCGGTGGCGGCGCTGCGCGCGGTCCTAGATTGCTTCCGGTCCTTCGCCGAAGTGGGCGGCAGCTTCCTCAGCGACTTCTCGCCGCACCAGTTCACGGTCACCGGGGACGCGGTCTACTTAGTGGACGGGCCGGTGTTGTTGGAGGGGCCGCTCTACGACGTGTTTCGAGAACGCGACCTGCCGACGATGTACACTGGTCCGCCGTCGGCCTGCGCCACGGATGCGGAGTGTCCGTACACGTCACAAGCGCACTGTTGTTGTTCCGGGGAGAGCGCCGCGACGCGATGCGAGAAAGGCACGCGGGGGGCGCCGGAAGCGGCGGGCACCTGCGACGGCACGTGCCTCCGCGTCTCGGCGAAAACCCACGTTTTTGATGTGGCGGGGAAGAACTGGGCCTTCCCCTACGTGATTAGCCACATCAAGATGCCCCCCGCGAAGAAGCTGGCGCTGCGCCGGCTCCAGGTGTGGATGATGCGGCCGCTCGTGGAAGATCGGCCCAATTTTACGGAGGCGATCGCGGCGCTGGACGACATTCGGTGATGGCGCGCGGGAACGGGCTTGCGTCGACGCCCACGTGAACGTAGGATGGGGCGATTCAAGGATGGAAAATTTGTGACAGTGTTATTATTACATTGGGTGATCCTCGGAGTAGTTTCCGAGCGCATTGCCCGCCTCGACGAGGGCCTGGCCATCGCCGCTCCGCATGAACTCGCGGACCGCGTCCGCCTCGTCCGCCGGCGGCCCTTCCCTCAGTGCCCCGACCCAGTCCTGGTCGCTCGCGTGGACCTCGTCGAGCGATGTCCAGCCGCTGTGGAATTCTGCGTTCATCAGCTCCTCCCACTCCTGGCACTTGGCGTCCCGCCGGTAAGGGCTCCCCGGGCCCGTGGCGTCGGCCAAGTCCGTCGCCCCCGCAGTCTCGACGTACAGGAAGAGCGTCGCCGTGTCCGGCGCGCGAAAGATGGTCAGCTGCGTCACGCCCGCGGCCCGCAGCCCGCGGCACACCTCGGGCCAGATGTGGTCGTGGTAGTGGAGGTACTCGTCCATTTTGCCGGCCTTGACCGTCATGGTGAACGCGTAGCGCATCGTGTGCTGCGCGTGTGCTGCGACGAGCTATGCTGCGTTGGCACGGCTGCGACGAGTTTTGCGTCGGCACGAGCTGTGCTGCTTTAAGAGGTTGTGGAGCCTCCGCCTGTCCAGCTGTCCTGAGCGGGCCGAGGGGGTCTCGCAGTAGCTCGAACGCTGCCGAAGTGTGTTTTGTGAGCAGCCCTGTCTACTCGCTGATCTCGCACTCCCGCAGCTAAAATCACTAAAATCAGCTGCGAAACCCGTCTAAACAACCCGTACCTGCATGGGGATTAGCCGCACGCACGCAGCCGCCAAAGCACTCCCACGTAGCAGAGGCACGCCATCGACGCGTTCTGAATCCCACGACTCCTGCTCGACCGATCACCGCCAGAGCAGCACGTCCGCCGCGCGCGTTTGGCAAATCCGCAGCACTGTGCACCAGCTTGCGCCCAGCTCCAGCGGAACAGGCAGTAGCCATGCAGCCCACCACGACCACGGTCGTCACGGCGGCCGCTTTGAGTTGCATGCTCCTCCTCTACCTTCAAAGAAGGCGCCTGCCGACGCGCCGCGCCGCGATTGAAATAAGAGATGAATCGACAGTGATGCTCGTGGCCGACGTCGACTTCCGGCAACAAAAAGTGCTGAGGGAGGTGCACCTGCGCGAGGTGAAGCACTCGGCGTCGCGACGTTTAGAAGACGTCGTGCGCGCGCTCGTCGCCGAAGCCCGCGACGTCGGGGCCGAGCAGGCCACTGTCTTCGAGTGGCCCAAGGTCTCCGTGGGGACCTCTGTTTTAAGAGCGGTGGAGGACCGGTGGCGGCGCAGTCGGTGCGACGGCGCCTTCGACCTGCGCGTCGTGTCGTTCCTGGATTCGGCGCCGCCCTGGCTGCCCGCGTAGGCGCGTAAGTCGCTCTAGGGACTCGCTTGTCCGCAGGGGGTCGGATCTCTTGGGGCGGGGCGCGGGGCGCGGATTCCTTCGAACAAAAAGGGTTTTCGCTCCTGGGCCGGCCGGCTCAAAATCTGAGCCGCATCGACAGCGTTCGGGCTGCCCTACGACTATGATCATTACGCACTGCGCCTCTTGCGCTGCTCCACTTGGCCTAGCCTTGGGAAAGAAATGCGGCCGCTGCAGTACACGCTACTGCGGGCCGGCCTGCCAGGAGCAGCACTGGAAAGAAGGCGGCCATGACAAGCTCTGCAAGAAGATTAGAAGAGGCGGCGGTGCCGAGCAGTATCATGCCGAGAAGCAGTACGCGGAGGCCGTGGCGGTCGCGGCGGAGGCGTGCGCGGACGACACGAAAGGGCAGACGTGCTTCATCTGCACCGAAGCCGTCCACTGGAAAACGAAGGAGGGCCTCGTGCGCGGGTGTGCGTGCCGCGGGACGGCGGGCTTCGCGCACGTGTCGTGCTTGGTGGAGCAGGCGAAGATCTTGCTCGCGGAGGCGCAGGAGAACAACTTGGACTTTGATCCGAGGTGGGCGCGGTGGAGGACGTGCAGTCTATGCAAGCAAGATTATCACAGCGTTGTGAAGTGCGCGCTCGGGTGGGCGTGCTGGAAGACGTACGTGGGGCGGCCTGAGACGAACCATATTCGAGCCATGTCAATGGCGCTGCTCGGGAACGGTTTAGAGGCCGCAAATCACGCGGACGCGTTGTTTGTGAAAGATCCCGAGTTGGCTATGATGCAGCGCCTTGGTGCACCAGAGAAGCACATTCTCGTCACGCAGAACAATCTTGCAAACTCGTATCAAAGGTTTGGACGGCTCGATGAACGCCCTACGCATGCGACGAGACGTATACCCTGGAACTTTGAAGATCTACGGCGAGGAACATGAACAAACCCTCCTGGCAGCCGGCAACTTAGCGTCAACGCTAAACACGCTTGAGCGCTTCAAAGATGCGAAGTCACTGCTTCTCAAAACGATGCCAGTAGCGCGGCGCATTCTCGGCGAGGGTAATGAGACCACGCTCATAATGGGGTTTACTTACAGCCGGGTGCTCTACAAGGATGACGGCGCCACGCTCGACGATCTCCGCGAGAGCGTGAAGACGCTCGAGGAGACGACGCAGACCGCGCGGCGTGTGCTCGGAGGCGCGCATCCGTTCGTAGTGAATATGGAGCATGGCCTGCGAGAGTCGCGAGCAGGGCTCGGCGCCCGGGAAGCATGTCGCACGACGCAGCCGTGACGGTCGCGCGAATAAGCACCCCCTCTACGCCTTCGATCATACAAATTACGCCGAGCCTCAGTCCTCCTTCGCCGCCCTCTTCTTCATGCGCGAGAAGGGCGAGATGGCGTCGTCGAAGATGTAGCGCAGGACTGTCCCCGGCCAGGACGCGCACTGAGGTAAATCGGCGTAGGCCTCCGGCGCGATTTTGGTCACTAAAGGTAACCGCGACCAGGGCACACTGGGGAAGTCGTGGTGCTCGTTGTGGTAGCCCACGTTGTACGCTAGCGCGTTCAGCGGTCCGTAGTAGGAATACGTCTCGGCTTCCCCTTCGAAGACGTAGTGCTCCGCGATGAAGTGGCCCGCCGTCGGATGGATGGACCCGGCGAAGAAGGTCGATAATAACAAGTAGAGTAGGGCGGAGTAGCCGAAGGACACGAGTACCAAAGCGTCAAAAGTGAGTACGACGACCCAATTCAAAACAATCCACCGATCGATCGGCACCAGGTCCGGCTTGACGATCATCGGTCGTAGTGCGTACCCAAAGATCTGGCAGAACATGAACACGAACTTCCTACAGGTATGATCGACGTACCCCGTCGCGGAACCGGAGATGATCCAGGCTTCTAGGTGAGTAGGAATGTCCGTGTCTACCCCATCTAACCCCTGCTCGGCGTGGTGCGCCATGTGGTAGGGCTTGAAGGTCACCGCGTAGGCTATGGTAATCGGACAGTTCGCCAGCATCGCTATCAACCGATTCTCCGCCCACGACTTCGCGCCTAAACCGTGGGCTAACTCATGAATGGCCAGGAACAGGGAGTGGTTCGCCGTGGCGCCTATGACATACGTTGCGGCGAGGTAGTAGGGCCACCGCCACTTGCCGACTTGCGACGCGACCCACACTTGCAAAGCAACAGTAAGTACTACAAGGTACTTCGTGAGCGGCTCGTACCCGAACAGCTTCTGGATCTCGGGGTGGACCTTCAAAATGGCTCGTCGCCGCGCCGCGTGGGGCTCCTCCTCCTTGCGGTAGAGAAATTCATCGCGGCGCTTCTCGAGAAGGGACGGCTGCGCCCGGGCGCCCTTGCCCATCGGTGCGGTCTAGCGCGGAGGCGGGCGGTGGTAGCGCTCAGCCGGGCGTCGGGTGGGCGACAGCGCTGCGGTTGGTGGTTGGCCAGATGCTGAACTGCCGGCAGCTACGTGGTACGCGTGACAGGTGACTGCTTTGGCCGAAGAACTCGTCTAGCAGCTGTCCTGGGACGTCGTGTGGCGCGGGTCGGGTGTTTATCTTGGCTGCGTAAGCAGCGTAGCGCCGTTAATGGTAAAATCGTCAGACGACTCTGAAAAACCCGTCACCGTCAAAGCGCCTTCTCCGTCGCGCTCAGAGCCACGTATGACTACGGAGCTTCCGTTGTGAGCTCGGCGCAGTCCTCCGGACCATCGAGCGGCGTGCGCGACGATGATCCTCCTCCGGCGCGCGCGCGCGCGCTGGTTTGTCCCAGGCGGAAGAGCGGGGTTCACGCGCCCGCCACGTGTCCTCAGGCGTCAGTTCGCGGCTCCGTCCGGCAAAAACGATGGTGGAATTTGTCGCGGGTTTTAAAGGCAAGAGCTGACGTAAAAGTTGCCGCGACGTCGTGTGACTCGCACCGCGACTCACGCTAGTCATCGAGTAGCGCAGACGTCTTTTAGGACCCTGTGAGACCGAGGACAAACCTTGCAACGACAGGTAAAGGCGCCGGCAAAGGAGCCCAAGGCGAGATGACGCAGTTTAAGCTCGCACCCGCGCACGACAAACCACGGGGCGCCTTCGAACGAACGTGAGGTCGATGGCGCGGCTGCGGCGCCGCGGCGGCCGTCGACCAAAACGACTCGCGCGGAAGCGCGGCGACTCGGACGCCGAGCGACCCGCTCGAGCGTGGCGCCTTCGTTCTGGTAGAGCGACTGCGCGTAAATCTGCCGCATCGAGAGCGTGAGTTCATGGTTCTCTCCGAGAACACGCCGGGCCACGGGTATCACTTTGCGTAGCAGTGGCCTGGCTTCTTCGAAGCGCTCTACACTAAGAAAGGATGACGCGTAGTTATTGGCTTCCCTGAGGGTTTCATAGTTTTCTTCGCCGTAGAGCTTCAAAATTCCAGAGCATGCGTCGTGTCGCAGACGCAGGGCCTGCTCGTTTCGTCCAACCATCTGATACGCACGACGCCGTGGTAAGTTTGCTCGCACAGGCCGCACATGTGCCACCGGTCCCACGCCTTCGCGGTAGGCAAGTTGTTCTCCTCGGCCTCCTCGACCAAAATCTTCGCCTGCTCCGCCAAGCACGACACGTGCGCGATGCCTGTCGTCCCGGAAGCGACGCCGTCCCGATCCCCGCACGCGCACCCGCGCACGAGGCCTTCTCCCGTGCGAGAATGGAGGGCCTCCGTGCAGATGTAGCACGTCTGGCCCGCCGTGTCCGTCGCGCACGCCTCCACCGCGACCGCGACGGCCTTCTTGTATTTTTTGTCGGCGTTGTATTGTTCCGCGTTGCCGCCGCGGTGTATTTTCTTGCAGATCTGCTTGTGGCCGCGCCGCCAGTGGTCGTGTTGGCAGGTCGAATCGCAGTACCTCGTTTTGCACCGCACGCATCGCGGGGCGTCGTGGGCCAGTGGCGCGGCGCAGGCGGCGCAATTCGTCAGGATCATGCTTGGTTGACGTGTGTGTTTGACGTCCCGCGGCGCGGCGTATTGAGGCTGACCCGTACCGTTAACGGTACGGGTCACACAGGTCCGTATCTAAAAACTCACTAGAAAAAAATCTAGAAATTTCAGGACCTCCATTTTTAACATAACCCCCGCTCCCGGCAAAAGCTGAAAAATACGGACCTGTGTGACCCGTACCGTTAACGGTACGGGTCAAGGCGGCGTTTTTCGAAAATCTGCCCGGGGTAAAACCCGTACTCACACGACACGTGACGACATGTCGACTTTTTAACATTGGCTCTCAGCAGGAGGAGTAGTGAAAGCCACCCGCAGGCATGCATGCATACGTCAACCGCGCTGGCGGAGCTCCTGGCGGCGCGCGAGGATGGTACGGGTTTACTCTCAGTTTCCATTGGTTCCCTTGGAGAGCATAATTGGAGCTGATAAATCCTTGGCGCGGCAGCTTCGCCTGGTCCGCTCGAGTGCCTAAGAATTCCATAGCTTGCGAAAGGCAGCATCCCGACAAAGGACAATAGCAGCCCCACAAAGCACAATGGAGGAGGTCTACACTGGAATAGAAAGGACGCTCTTCGATGCTGCCGAAGCTTTAGACCAAATCGTGACTCCCTCCAAACCGGTGGCGCGGACGCTGGACGCTGAACCCGCGCCGCTACCGCCGCCGGACGAGTTCGATCAGCGCGACGGCCTCGGGCTGTGCCGCGAGGACGCATTGTTAGCGCCGGCGGCGGCCGAAGCCGACAAGCGCTGGTACTACACGAAGATATACGCGAAGCTATTGGTCGTGCAGTGCCCGGTTATGGCCGTAATGCTCTACGTGGCCGTGGCGCAGTTCTACGATGTGGAAGCGAGACTCGCATTAGCACGGGA
>Ga0302122_10001049_pt1 | contig 17458 bp, 16 predicted proteins | sample CB21_SCM_MG_FD_203115 | JGI IMG/M metagenome (GOLD analysis project Ga0302122, IMG submission 203115) | Marine microbial communities from Western Arctic Ocean, Canada - CB21_SCM | ecosystem: Environmental > Aquatic > Marine > Oceanic | place: Canada: Western Arctic Ocean | collected 2017-09-28
CCCAATTGTCGAGGCGACGCCCGAGGCCGTCGTGGAAGCGCATTGGCCACGTCTAAAAGACACTTAGGCCCAATCATCACCGCCCCCGTCGTCGCCGTCGTACGAGTCGCCTCCGTCATACGAGTCGCTCGACGAGTTGCCCATCGGGCTCGCGTCCGACGACCCGCCGCCCCCGAACATGCTGCCCATGACCGAGTGCGCCACACTACTCCCGGCGCCGAAGGCCATGCCCTGGGCCATGGTCTGGCCCAGGCCGCTCATCATGCCGCCGCCCTGCTGCGGCTGGCCCAGCGGCGACCCGCCCTGCTGCTGCGGGACCTGGCCATTTTGAGCCGCGGGCTGGATCGCGGGGCACGGCTCGCCGACGGCGCTCGTCTCGTCCGTGTCCACGTTCCACCAGTAAATGCCGCCCTCGGCCTCGACCGGCTCCCAGGCCGGCTTCTCCGCGCCAACTGCCGTGACGACGCCCGTCATGGGGTTGTGGTAGTAGGTCCCCTGCGTTTCCGGGTCCACGACCGGGTGCCAGTCAAACGGCTCCAACGCCTTCGGCGGCGGCGCGCCGCGGACCGGCAGGTCCGTGGGCGGCGGCGCGCCGCGGTCCGAGAGCCCGCGGACGGCCAGGGCCGGGGCTGCGCGTCTCCGAAGCGCCTGAGAGGCCACCGGCGCGGCGGCGCGGTTGACGAGGAGCCGTGCGGCACGGAGCGACATGTTTGTAGGGCAACGATGACTCGTGCGTTGCCCAAAAACCGAGAAAGACCCGTCCTAATTTTTGGGCACGGGTTTTGCCAGCCGATTAGAGCTTGCTTTATACGTCTCTCTGTCCCGCAGCGCTCACATTCTGGCTCGCCGGCGAGCAGCCATACTCAGCTCGCGGCGTGCGTGCAGCGAACAACGGCACCGGTGCTAGACAGCCCTGCCTGAACCGGCACGCCGCGCGCCGTCGACGAGACACACCGATGGCCTCCTCCTTCGACGTGGGCCTCGGCACGGTCGAGGTCGACAACGCCGACGTTATACGACTGGTCGTGCAGTACCTGCGGGAGTCCGGCCTCGCGGGGAGCGCGGCCGAGGTCGAGCGCGAGGCTGAGGTGAGAATGAACGCGGTGACCAACAAGCAGCAACTTATTGATGATATAAGGCGGGGTCGGTGGGAGACGTGCCTGCCGAAATTGAACAATTTGGATTTGCCGCGCCAAGTCTCGGCTGATCTGTGGGAGCAGGTGGTCCGGGAATTGGTGAGTAGAAGGGAGCCCAAGGCTGCTCAACAAACCCTGGAGGGCGCCGCGCCCCTATTGTTCTTACGGGGAACGGACCCGGGCCGCCTGGACGCGTTAAAACGTCTGGTGCAGCGCGCGGCGGAGTTCGAAAGATTAGGCGGCCAGGCGTACGGCGATCAGGACTCCGTGCGCGCGTTTGAAACTACCAAGGACGCCGGGCGGAAACGATTGGCGGAGGCCATCGATTCTGCATTAGGAGAGGTCGCGCCGGAGCGTTTGTCACATTTACTCGGCGCGGCGCTGCGGTGGCGCGCGCACACGGGCCGAAGCGAGCCGGGCCGCGTCGACATTTTTAGGGGCACGAGCAAACGAGCAAAACTAGAACCGGAGAAGCCGCCGCGGCGGCTCGGCGGCACGTTGCGGCTGGGCGAAGGTTCAAGACCGCTCTGTTCGTGTTTTACAAGTGATGGCTTAGCATTGATCACGGGCTCGAGCGACGGCTTCATTGAAGTCTGGGACCCCCTCTTGTGTCGCATACGGCAGGATTTAGTCTACCAAGCAAAAGACGAGTTGATGCTGCACGACGCGCCGGTCCTAGCGGTGAGTGCGAGCCCGGACGGCACCGCGCTGGCGAGCGGGTGTCGCGACGGGACCTTGAAGGTCTGGCGTTTAGCGACGGGCGCGTGTGCGCGCAAGTTTGTGAAAGCCCAACAAGGCGCCGTGACGTGCATCGCCTGGAGTCGCGACGGAAGTTCACTGATCACGGGCGGGGCCGACGATGTGGTGCGGACCCACGGCCTGAAGTCGGGCCGGCAGCTGCAGCAGTTCTCGCACGGCGCTTCGGGTTCTACATGTTCCGTCGCGTTCGTGTCGGATGCGAGCGTGCTCTCGGCGGCGAGTGACGGCCGCGTGACGTTGTGGGACGCTCGCAGTGCTTCGTCATTGCAATCGTTCACGGCGCCCGAAGCACTCGCTAAACGAGATAGAGTAGAAGTCGCGTCCACGTCGAGGAATGTCGCCGTCGTCACTTTGTTGCATGTTGAAGGTCCGAAATTTGTGATCGTGGACCGGTCATCCACCGCGGTTCTCGTGGACGTGCGCTCCGGCAAGGTCCAGGCCGCGTACGCGTCCACCGCGGCACCGCAGAAAGCGCTCCCGCCGGACGCGCCGCGCAAGCCGACGGCTGTGTGGAAATCAACCAGTGAGTTAGGTTATCCTGAGAACTATTGCGAAGACCTTCGTGAACCTCCACGCCATCGAGGAGACGCAGTTGCGGAGACAACATCGCGTCAATCGCGTTGGGCGCCTGAACTTTGATTTCCACACAGGCCGACGGCGGGGTGCGCCTTCGTCGCGGCGTGCTTGTCGCAACCGCGGCGGGAGTACGTGTACTGCGCGGGCGAGGACCACTTCCTCTACGCGTTTGCGACCTCTACTGGTATATTGGAGCGGGTCCTTGATTTGAACGAGGCGTGCGCCGGGCTCGAATCTCATCCTCATGTAAACACGGTCGCGTGCTGGGGGGCTTCGGACGTCGTGCGGTTGTGGAAGCACTAGTAACTGTCCTTAAACAACATAACTACGTCTCCCGCCGCATGAGAACGCCGTCGCCGCCGCCGTCGCACGCCTCCGTACTATGGCGCCCCGCCGCGTGACTGGGCACGCCCTCGAGCACGGCCGGCGCTTTAGTTCTAATCTCCTCCGGCACCGGCGCCCTTCTGGAATCATCGCCAGCAACAGCCCAGACCTTGTGGCGCGTCTTGGCCGGTAACAAGTACGTGGCCGTTTTCAAAGAAACGCGCGCCCAGCCTGGCAGGGGGTAGACGACGACGCGCCGCAAGCGTTCTGGGTAGTTGTCGGGCACCGTTCTAGCGAGTTCTCGTATCAGCGGCCAAAAGTAATGAGCCCCGTGGTTCGGCCAGCCCTTGCCCGCTCGGCAGTCGATCAACACGACAAACTGCGAAGCGTCGTCCGCGTCCAAAGCAGCGTCCAGCGTCCGGCAGACGTGCGCCGCGTAGGATGAAGAGGAGATGTCCGAGGGGTCGTACCGCGCGCCCTCCACGAGCACCACCCGATCGCCCTTCCTCCCGAGCCCGTCGTCCCGGGCGAGCCGCGCTCCAAACGCGATGAACCGGTCCGGGGACGCGGCGGCCCCTACGCGTAAGGGCGCCGCGCGTGCCTTGAGCGCTTCTGTTGAACCCTCGCTCATGCGCCACTTCGCGTACGTTCCATAAAACTTCACGGCGCCGCCGTCCGGCCGCGCCGCCGCGAACCGCTTCAACTCGGCGCGCGGCGCCGCCGGGAAGCGGCGCCTCAGTTTGGTGTACGTCTCGTCGTCGTCGTCGTCGCTGCTGCTAGGGGCTAGGGCATTATCGTCGAAGGACCGGGCGTCGTCGTCGAAATCCCGGTCGCGCGGCGGCTGGGCGAGCTCGCGCAGCGCGAAGGGCGGGTGGTCGAAGACGGAGTCGTCGCGCACGGGGCCGTCTCTATATGACGTGTCGTTGTCGCCGTCGCTGCGCGTGCTATTGGTCGTAGCATATGAAGCCATGCCTGCAGCCACTGCTCGCGCGCCGACGCGGCGGGCTGCGAGCATGGGTTGTGCGTCGCTGCGCACGATGCTATGGGCGACAGTTGCCAGCAGTGCGCCGCACATGCGTGTGGTGGTCAAAAATCGGTGGTCGGCATAAAACCCGTTTTAGCCCTACGTACGGGTTTTTGCTCTGCTCGAGTCTAATTTTGTGCGAGGTTAGCAGGCCGACGCCTGTTGACTAAGCTTTCTGGTTATCATACAAGCTAGCTCGGGCGGCCGGAGCTGCTGCATTGGCCTGTAGCAAAACACACAAAAGAATCTAAGCTCTGAGGACATGCCGATACATTCCGACGCCGCTGACGAAACAGCAGTAGACGCAGTCCCCGCTGCGGAGCCGGAGACACCGCCGTCGCGAGACACCGCTGCCACATCCTTGACGGCACCAGCGGTCGTCGTCGCCGCGGCGGCACCAGCCTCGCCGACCGACACGCACCAACTCACTGCGCCGGCCCCGGATCCGGACGAGGCCGTCCCGACGTACGTCATATTACTAGCGATGTGCGCCGCGCTCAACAGCTGCAATCTGGGCTACGACATTGGCGTGAATAGCGGCGTCGGCTTCCACCTGCAAGCGAAGGGCGAAGGCATGGAGCTCTCGGACGTGAGACTCGAACTCTTCTTCGGGATTTTCGGATTAGCAGCGATGGTCGGCGCGGCGATCTCCTACACCGCCTCCGACGGCCTGGGCCGACGGAAAGCCTTCGCTTGTACGTCCGTCGCCTTTATCATTGGAGTGCTCTGGACGGCCACGGCGACGTCCTACGCGTCTTTGTTGTGCGGTCGCTTCGTCACGGGTTTAGGCGTCGGCCTCGGTTTGGCCATCGATCCCGTGTACATCGGGGAGGTGAGCCCGCCGCAGCACCGCGGCCGTTTGGTGACGTGGTCCGAGACGGCGACGAACGTGGGCATCCTACTGGGCTTCATAAGTGGCTTCGCTTTTAGAGATGCGGGGGAAGGAGGCTGGCGCGCGATGATCGCTTTAGGGGCGGTGATCCCCTGCGTGTTGCTGGTGCTCATCAAGACGTTCATGCCCGAGTCGCCTAGATGGCTGGTGGCCAAGGGCCGGTCCGAGGAAGCTAGACTCATATTGAGGCGGTGCTACCCGCCGTCCGCAAATACCGATGACGTCATCAATCATATCCAAGCCGCCATCGAGGAAGAACGAAGGGCCTCCAATGCTTATGGCTGGTCCGCTTTACTGATAAGACCGACGAAGACGACCAAAAGGATGTTAATTGTTGGGGTTGGAATCGCGGCGTCGCAACAATTGACAGCAATAGAAGCGATCCAGTACTACATCCTCTACATCCTGGCGGACGCCGGGGTCAAGACGAGGTCTCAACAGTTCGCGATTCTACTCGGTATCGGGGTCATCAAGGTCCTGGTGATCGTGGTCGCCGGGCGGCTCTTCGACCATCCGCGACTCGGGCGGAAGCCATTGCTCACTTTATCGAACGCGGGCTGCGCGGGCTGCTTGGTTTTACTAGCGCTCGCGACGGCAACAAATAGCGCGCCGCTCGCGATCCTCGCGCTGGCGCTCTACGTGACGTTTTTTAGTCTTGGCGCCGGGCCCGGTATCTGGCTCGTGGCGTCCGAAGTCTTCTCGCTGGGTATCCGGGGCAAGGCCATGTCCGTGGCCACGACCGCGAACCGATTCTTGGCGACGGTCATCGGTGCGACTTTTCTCTCTCTTAAGAACGTGCTGGGGGATGTGGGATTTCTGTTTTTTTTCGCATTACTTTGCTGCGGCAACGTGCTCTTCATCCGGTGCTACGTGCCAGAAACAAAAGGGAAATTGCTGGAGGAGATGCTTGTGTACTTCGAGGAGCTCTCCGGCGAGTCGCGGAAGGCGATCGAGCTGGTCCCGACGCCCGGGGTGCCGCGGGCGGAGAGCGCGCTGGTGTGAGTGTGGTGCTCTACGCCATCGAGCTGTAGTTTTGTTGTTAGTTAATGGAAGTTGTTTCGTTTATAAATGTTCAAGCGCCGGCTGTATCCTAGCCGCGCAGGGAGGAGGCCCCTAGAGGCTAGATGTGTATCATTTTCCAGGGTATTATTACATTTTTCACTCAAGGGTACTTGTTAGGGAATCAAAGCTGTGACCCAGATCCAGTGTGCATGAGCTTCTTGAACACTTCGTAATCAATCGTCTTGGAATCGTCGAGGTCGCCCTCGCCCATGAGCTCCTCGGCCTTCTTCTTCGATCCCGTGAGCGCGACGAGGTTCGCGACGGAGATGTCGCCCCCGAGTCGTCGACGTCGAGGCGCTCGAAGACCTTGCTGACGTTTTCTTCGCGAAGGTAGAGCTGGCGCTGCATCGTGCTTGCGATGAACTCGCGGTAATCGATCTGCTGGTCGCCCGACACGTCGGCGGCCGCCATCAACGACTGCGCCGCGTCGCGGTCGCCCGCTTCTAAACCACCGGAGTCGGCGCGGTGCGCGACGTGCGGCGCGAGCGCGCGGCGCAGCTCGGCGGTCGAGATCGTGCCCGAGTTGTCACTATCGATCTCCCGGAAGACGTCGCGCAGTTGCGTGAGCTCGGACCCGCTCAGTTCCTACGCTAATACGTTGAGCGCGAGGCGCTTGAGCTTCCCCATGGCCACGAAGCGCGCCATGCGCCGCGCGACGGCATCGAGGACCTGTGGGTCGTCGATCGCCGCCGCCGCCGCCGCGCGCGTCGGCGTGGGCGCGTCGGCGGCGTCGTCGCAGGCGTGCGTCCGGATCCACGCGTGAGTCAACGCCTCCGCGGCGCTGGGCCGTTGCTGGGGGTCCATGGACAACAACCGCTTCACGAAGTCGCGCGCCTCCCGCGAGATGTGGTCCCACTCGGGCGACGGGAAAGAAAACTTCCCCGCGGACACGCGCCTAAATATTTGCCGATCGTTGTCCCCATAAAACGGGGGGTAGCCGCACAGTAGGATGTACGCGATGACGCCCACGGACCACACGTCGCACTTCAGCGTGTAGTCGCGCTTCAAGACCTCGGGCGCGATGTAGTAGGGCGTGCCCACCCTGGTGTGCATCGTTGTGGACTCGTCGTTGTCCGCTCTGGATAAACCGAAGTCGATGATCTTTATCGGGGACTCGCCCGGGGCCTTGAAGAGGAAGTTCTCCGGATTCAAATCGCGGTGCACGACGGGCGGTTCTAACCCGTGGCAGTAGGCCACCGCTCCCAAAATCTCCTTTAATATGTGCGCCGCGTCCTCTTCGTTGAAGTGCTTCTCCTTCGATGAGGACTTCTGAATAATGCGTTCGAACAATTCACCGCCCGTGCACAGCTCCGAGACGATGTGGAGGTAGTGGGGCTCGTCGTAGACGGCCACTATTTCCACAATGTTCGCATGCTTCACGGTCTTCAGGATCTCCACTTCCCTCCTCAGCATCTCGGGCAGCGTGACGCGCGATTTGGTAATAGTTTTGACGGCGAACGTCGCCGCCGGGTCTGCTTTTGGCGAGCAGCGGCGCACGACGCCGTAGTGCCCTTCGCCCAAGACTTTCTTGTCCACGACGAAGTCGTCCTTGAGGCGCGACACCGGGGCCGCGTCCTTGTCCTTCTTGTCCTTGCGCGCCTTGTCCTTCGCGCGTTCGCGCGCAGTCGCCGCGGCCGTGGCGTCCTCCTGGATGCGGACGCGACGCGGCGCTCGCGCCGGCGCCGGGGCCCGGGCGGCCCCTCGATCGCCCGCCTTGTCCTTGCCGCCTTGTCCGAGGGCGCCCCGGAGCCACTCCATGATGATTGGTTGGCGGAGCGCCGGTTTTCCGTTCTGGACGCTCTTTTTCCGCTTGAATGCTCTTCTTAGCTCGCCTGGAGCCTACCACCGGCCTGTGTCGTCGCCGGCGTTTGCGAGCTTTTCTCTTGTCTCAGCTGCGTGCGGGTCTTAGATTTAGGCGCGGGTTTTTCATGCTCCTGAAACCTAGTGCAAACAGGTCGACCGCAGCGAACAGAACACTACCAGCGGGCTCTGCGGCTGCCGGTCGGTCGCCGTGGTTAATTCTGCACCCGAAAAGCGCAGCATCCGTGCACCTGTAAGGCCCCCACATAAAAAAAGCAGCCATGCACCGCAGCCTGCGCTTGAGCCGCTTCCGGGGGAGTGCCCTGTCCACGGCGGCTGCACCCAAGCTCGACGTGCTCATCCGCGAGCGCGACGGTCAAGCGGCAATCTGCAAAGACACCGGATTAACCTATGCATCCAAGTACGACTGCGCCCTCCTGGACGGCGCCACGGTACTAGATGACGCGACGGGCTTCGGACTCAGAGTCCCGCGCTGCGACCTCACGAAGGCCGCGGCCTTCACGACGGACGACGTCGAAGCGCTAAAACGCGTCATTCAAGATGTCAGAGGCATCCTCACGTTCCCTAACCAGCGAGACCTCCACCCTAGAGATCACGTGGCCTTCGCGGCGCACTTCGGGACGCCGGAGAAACACTTGGTGGCGAACGGCCTACCGGAACACCCGGAAATCCTGGAAATCGTCCGGGAAAAGGACGCGGCTATTGTGTTCGGCGAGGAGTGGCACTCCGACCACAGCTTCCAGCCGCTGCCGGCCTCCTATTCTTTCTTGAGGGCCACGAGTGAAGTCACGCCCTACGGCACGAACAACACCGAGTTCGCCCACTGCGAGGAGGCGTGGCGCGCCTTCTCGCAAAGCATAAAGGAGGTGCTCCTACCCCTGGACGCCTACCATTCTGCCGGCAAGGCGTACGGCGACGGAAGGAAGTACGGCAAAACCACGCCGAACTCCAGAGAGGCCATGCTCGAAACGAGCAGCATGACCCTCATCCAGGACAGGGAGGAGGACATCATTCCCGACGTAGTCCACCCCGTCGTGACGCGGCACCCGGAGTCGGGGCGGGACGCGGTGTTCATAAGCGAGACCTTCACGAACGGCATTGTGGGCATGACCTTGCGCGAAGGTTTAGAAATGACGCAGCTGATCCAGCGGCACGTGATCCAAAGCCAATTTCGGGTGCAGGTCGCGTACGAACCCCACCAATTGGCGATGTGGGACAACCGGTGTCTCATCCACCGGGGCTTGCAGGACGACACGAGCGCGCGGCGCGTCATCCAAAGGGCGTCGGTCTCCATGGCCCGACCGCCCGCGGCCGCGCGGGACTTTCCTAAGACTATTTAAAACCTACTTCCCCGCGGCGCCCTTCACCTTCTCGATCGTCGCGGCGACGGCGTCTTTCGCGTTCTCCGCTGCGGTTGCGGCGCCCCGCGCCTCCCAGCCGACCTTCGCGCCGACCAGGCCGCCCAAGACCACCCCGATCCCAGCGGTCTGGAAGGCGGCTTTGACGCCCGCGAAGGGCCCCGCCGGCGCGAGCTCGCCGTCCACCGACCCGGGCAGCGAGAGCCTCGGCAGGTCCACCTTGTCCGGGATCACGCTCCGGACCTCGGGCGGGAAGGCAGCTTTGGCGTCGTTGATGGGTGTCAGGACGGCGTCGACGGCGTTCGACTTCGTCGCCGCGACCTGTTCGAGTGCGGCGGCCTTCACTTGGGCCACGGAGTCCACCGCTGAGTTCCCTGCGTCCTGGACAGAATCTCGCGCGTCGAGGATCGAGTCCTTTACTGAATCGAAATCAAAGGCGAGCAGATGCGTGTCAATTTCGCCGAGCACGGAGGCGGGACAGGTCATGGGCGGCCGCGGCTGCGACGTCGGTACAAAGCTCGAGGCGATTTGGCAGCAAATCAGCAACTTGTACATGATTTTTACAGTGGCAGGACGCGCGACCGCGCACCAAGCGATGCTGGGCGTGATTACAGGTTGCAAGTGGCTGTTGTGCGCTAAATCGTGGAGTTCAGGGTGCCGCCACGGGGCCGGTGGAGCCGATTTGATAGCAAGATTTTGAGATCTGCTGCCAACGTGCGGGTATTATCGGTTCGAAGCGCGGCGCGGAACGCTTAGGTTTTATATGCTTATACTCGCCTTCGCATGGCGTTTTCGATACCGGTGGACCTGCGGTCTCCACCTTGCTGCGCCGCGCGTCGCTACCGCGCGGCCGGTTAGTACGGTGCTTGCTAGTAGCACTAGTACGCGTGCGCTCATCCACGCACCTTCTAAAACCGCGAAGGGCCGGGGGCGAAGTCGGAGGCAATATCGAGCTTACGGGTTTTTAGCGGCGCGCCGCCTTTTGCGGCTTGCTAATTGTTGGCCCTAATTGTTTGGCTGCGCTTCGAGGAGAAGGCCACAGAGAGAGAGCCCCGGAGCTCGTGAAAGCATAAATCTCTCAGGAACACCGATTAAGAGAGCACCGGGCGCGAAGCCCTGCGACAAAGAGCATTCGGCTGCATTGCACAGCACAAAATGGAGCACCGCCCCCCCCCGCTCCCCGTCGCGCCCTCGCTGCAGCGGCCCTACGAGCCGCCCGCGCCGCTCGGCCCGCCGCAAGGAATGCCGGACCCCTTCGCGCCCTTCAACGGCCTCACGTCGGCGGCCGTGTCCGTGCTGCCCGTGCCGCCCGTGATCTTGTCCATGCCGGCGCCCCTCGGCCAGGCGCCGAAGCGGCCGGCGCCCGAGGCCACGCAGAAGAAGAAGCGCGTGCGCCGCCAGTGGGACGAGTGCACGAACTGCGCCTCCAAGCACGGCATGCGCTACGGGCGCGTGGAGAACCGGCAGATCCGGTATTTGGGCTGCGACCGGTGCAAGGACGAGTATCACCGGGAGCACGGGGTGAAGCTCAAAGACCTGACGCGCGTGTGTGAGTGCGGTTCCGGGAAAGATAGGAGATATGGCCCCAAGGGCGGCCAAGCTTTAGCTTGCGTCGAATGTAAAGATCAGAAAGTATCACCCGATGGCCAGCCGCTCATTAACCTGAGGCCTTCCACCGGCCAGTGCGACAAGTGCTCGTCGGGCAAGGTCAAGCGCTTCGGCTTCCCGCCTTCCACCGAACCGTCGACGACCAAGGCGCCCAGCGCGCGGACGCACTGCATCGACTGCAAGCAGGACGGCATGGTGAACCTCAGTCTCTCGAAGAAGCCCGAGGGGTCCTGGGGCGGCAAGTGCGGCTGCGGCTCGGGCAAGGTGCGGCGGTTCGGCGTCAAGGGCGGGCCGCGCGTGGCCTGCATCAACTGCAAGAACGACACCATGATCAACCTGACGACCAAAATCTGCACGTGCGGGAGCGACCGCCAGGTGCGCTTCGGCTTCTCAGGTGGCAAGCCGGAGAAGTGCTCCCAGTGCAAGGGGGAGGGCATGGTCGACCTGACGAAGAAGAAGGACCTAACCGACGAAGAAGTAAGGCTGGGGGCGCTCGGCTAAGACTCATAAACTTACACAAGGGAGGAGAGCTCAGAACTCCTCGCCCCGGAAGAAGCGGGAGATGAACGCCAGCGACGCTTCGGGCTGGAAGGTGGGGACCATATGGCCGGCGAGGCGTATGGTGAGGAAGGCTGCGTCCGGGCCGCCGCGCGACTGGAAGGCCTTGCCCGGCACTGAGTAAGTCGTCACGTAGCCGGCAGGCGCCCGGGACGCGCCCTTCTCCGAATACCACGGCTGCCAGGGCGCCGCCTCCACGAGGCTCCCCGCGGTCTCCAGATTCGTCATGAGCTCCTCGTTCCCTTTGTAGGGCACGCAGAGATCGGCGTCCCCGTTGTAAATGAGCACGCGCATGTGCTGGACCAAATGCGGCCAGAGGAGCTGGGACGCAGGCCCGCTCGACTTGTACTTGAAGCCCGAACCGGGACCCTTGAGGTGCAGCGCCGCTTTTACGTCGGCGCGCGTAAAGTACGCGTCCAGGGCCGTGTCCGAAGAGCAGTCCCACGGGTACCCGCCGTTGACGTCGAAGGCCGCCTCGAACGCCGCGTCTAATTGAGCACGGCTGGTGTGCATCTTAGAACGGCGGAACGCCCGCACCTTCAACTGCGAGACGCGCGGGTTCGCCGCGTGCCAGGCATCCGCGAGGGGGCAGTCGTCGTAGATGTTGTAGACGTTGTGGGGCCCGACCTACGTTGCATCGATGGTGAGTCGTGTCGATGGCGTGGGAGCGGCGTAGAAGGCCCCGGGACGCGGTCGAACGCACGGCGTCCTCGGCCTGCTCGAGCAACGCGTTGCACGCCGGCGACGCCAGCGGCAGCGGGAGGCTATCGTTGTCTTCGTCGCCCGAGGCCGCGATTTTGTCCCAGTCGCACGATGCCTGGATCTTCGCGTACAACTTCGAGGGCAGCATGCCCTTGCCATAATAGATGTCAATATCATTTTTTTCTGCGTTCGGTCCATTACACTGGACGCTTGTCGCCGTGCCACCCCAGCCTGCGCGGGACATCGCGTCGATAGCGTCTCTCTCGCAGACCACCACATACACGTCGAAGGACCGGACGGCGTATTCGCACAACCGTTGCCGACGGCCAGACCGGTGATCGTGAAGGAGTAGGAGGACTGGAGCACGTGGTAGGCGATGTTCGGCACGTACTGACCCGCGTAGGACTCGCCCGTCAGGTAGAGCGGCGCGCCTTGGTACTCGGGGAACTTGGCCAGGAACGCCTCGATGGTGTGGGCGTAGGTGACGGCCTGGGTCACGTCCGTCCACTTGCAGGCGTCTTGTACTGTGCCGTCGATGGAGCAGGTCGAGTAGCCCGTATGGTCCGCGATCGTCGAGCCGGCCGGCGACTCGAGATACAACATGTGCGCGGCCTGGTTCCAGGCGTTCGCGCCGTCGTACACCGGCCCCTGGGCCATCAACTGGAAGGGTCCCATCTCCGTCCAGGCCCCAAACACGGCGCTTCCGCCGGGCCCGCCCTGGTGCCAGAGCGCCAGCGGACAATCGTCCGCGCGGCACGTGTGGAGCTCGTAGTGGATTTGTAGCGCGTCGTAGCCGGTCGAGGCCTTCGGCACGGTGACGTCGAGGTAGCCGCTGTAGACCTCGAAGCCCAGGCCTTGCTGGAACTGCTCCTCGAAGCCCGGGATCGACGTGACCCGGTCGTCCTCCTTCGTGCTGGCAGCCACGAGCGTAGCGGCGGTGAGGAGGCGCCACATGCTTTGTGGTGCAGCAACTTAGCTGGCAGCTCTGAGAGGGTTTGCAGCGGGTCTGGAGCACAAGAGGCGGCGCAGCACGTCGCAGGCGTGCAAATGTGTGAGTCCTACGTTGCAAGCGCTGTGTGTTATGTGGTGCCAGGTGCAGCTGCGTGCGTGCGGGTGTCTTAGAGGCAGCTCCACTGGCTGGCCCGTACCATTTGGCCGACGCCACGGGTTTTCCCGTACGGGTTTCCTAGCATGCGCCCCGGAACGCAAGCTGCGCGCTCGCCAGACCGCAGGCGTGCAGAGCGACATAGCAGGGCGACAGTTCCAGCGTTCACCGATCGCCCGGCGCTCAGCACAGGATGAGACAAGCAAGGAGAGCAGCAGCAGCTCTCGCGAGACGCCAGCCGCCGCGCCGCCCCTTCTTCACGGACCGCAAGTCTCTGTACCGGGGCCACCTCCCCACTAACCCGCTCCAGAAGCTCGCCGCGACGGCCATCTCCGCCGTGAAGGCTCTCAAAGATCCGAAGCGCGCGGACATGGTCGGCGTCCTGGGCGAGGCCACGGGCCGGGTCGCGCTGGAGCGCGTGCGTAGTGATTTAAAGAAGACGGAAAGTGGTCTGACGTTGTTAAGGGAGCGGCCCGTGGTCGACTCAAAAACAATCAACGGCGAGGCCTTGCGGAGTCTTCGCAAGGGCACGTTCGGCCACGAGTACGGTTTATTCTTGGAGCGGTACGGCTTCGACCCGGACGACCGGACGCCCGTGGCGCTCGTGGACGACGAAGAATTAGCGTATGTGCTGTTACGGTACCGGCAAGTACACGACTTCTGGCACGTGCTCTTCGACCTGCCGCCCACGGTGCACGGGGAGCTGGTCCTGAAGTGGTTCGAGCTGGCGCACACGGGGCTGCCCGTCGCGGCGTTCTCCGCCCTCTTCGGGCCGCTGCGCCTGTCGTCCAAGCAACGGGCGCGGCTCTACGACCACCACGTGCCCTGGGCCATGGCCCAGGGGCGGCGGTGCACGCAGTCGCTGCTGAGCGTGCACTACGAAACGCACTTCGACGAGGACCTCGGGGCCCTGCGGAAGCGGCTGGGCATCACGGCGGCGCCCCCACTCAAGTAACCTGTATGTAGTTGTGTCGTCTTAGGGCCAGTTACAAGTACAACAGGAACGCCAGCTCGCAGCAGCGAAACACGACGAACGCCAGCACGGCGGCGAGGAGGTCCGGGGCGGCGCGGCGCGAGCTCCGAGGCGCCGTTTTATCGGATGGTGGCGGCCGCGTCGTGTCCGGGGGCGCCGGCTTACCGCCCGCGGGCCGCGGTTCCGGCGTGGAATCCTCGGATCGGCGCGCCCGCTTCTCCTCCCGCGTCCCCGTCGGTGGCGCGGCGGCGCGCGCGGCGAAGGCGGCGGAGCACCCCGCCAGCCCCCGCGTCCCCGCCGCCGCGGTCCGAATAAGATCCGCAATGGGTGTGCTGTAGCACACAACGCGCGGCGGCCCCGTCGGGAAGCGCGGGTCGTCCTCATAGCGGTCCATGGCCAGGCCGAGCACGTTCTCCTGCACGTACACATGTATTAAACCATCCTCCACCACCCAGCCGTCCACGGGCTGGGCGAACGTGCGCCCGGCGCCCGCCTCGCCCGCCTCGGCAACATCCAGGAACCGACTAAAGTGGACCCCGTCGCACGAGAAGGCCGCGGCGACCACGTGGCAACGGAGACGCTTTGTGCGCGTCGAGAGCGGGTACAGGCCGAGGAGGTACTTTGTGGATGGTATCCCATTGACCGCCGCGAAGTATGACTTGACAAACTTTTGGCGTTTTGGACTCTGGAGCCAAACTTTACTCGTACGCACCGCGAGCCCAGGGCCCATCGGTGCTCAGAAGGGCCTTCCTATGCGTGTACGGACCGGTGGAGAGGAAAAACAGCATGCGTGTGAGCTTGCGGGTTTTTTATTTGAATCAAACAAACAAGAGTGTGCGCTAAATATGTGCGCCGTGCCCCTCTAGAGCTCTAGGGACTCTCCTGAAATCAACCCACCAAAGCTCAGGGTCAAACAAAGTCGCAGCTCCGAGACGCGCGGCGAACGCGCGCTACCCCTGGGAGACGCTGCCGACACAGACGTCGCCGACACGACCACGGGGGGACTGTGGCGCGGCGCGGCATGGCGGTGAGCGTTCGCTCGCCCCTCCACACCCCCGCCGCGCTAAAGCACCGGCTAAGAGGGCAGTCCTACACAGGCGGAGGCGGCTGGGGCCCCAATAGCGCCGGCCCGACCGGTGCGGATGCGGGCTCCGGTGTGTTCGCCGCCGCGGCCTGCGCCGCGACGACCTTCGCCCGCTTCGCCCGCTTCACTTTGTTCTCGCCCCTTCGCTTCTCGACGCACGTCGTCAAAAAGGCCTCGAGGGGGCCGGCCTGGCGGTCGAAGCCCAGGCGGACCACGGCGTCCACCACGTCGCGCCCCGTCATGATGCGCCGGCCCGCGGCCATGCACGCGTCGCTTGCCTCGGAGGCGACGAAGGCCACGAACTCGCTCGCGCAGTCCTGGCTCGCCTCCCGCGCGTCCCGCCCGATCTTGGCCTCGGCCGGGATGGCCGCGCGCATGACGCTGGCCACGGTGCCTACCGGGAGCAGCCGGTCGAGCTCGTCGTCGAAGAGCGTCTCGCCGCCGTTCTTCTCGGGCTGGGTCGACTGGGGCGCGGGCGGCGGAGGCGGCGGGGGCGGCGGGGCCTCCATGACGGCGTCGCGTGCCGCGGCGCGGCGGCGGCGGCGTGGGGGAGCTCACAAGCTGCGACGCGCTGGCCGGGGCGGCGTCCGGGGCAGCTCACCGCTGCGACGGGTGCAGCGTGCCGGGGCGCGGGCGGCGGTCCGGGGCGCAGCGCGTAATAAGCGCGCGGGGCCAACCAAGCGCGACGCCAAAAGAGGAGGCGTATTTGGTTCGGCCGCGCGAAACGCTAGTGGCGGAACAATCCGGACCGCTCTCCGGGCACTCGCCTGGGCCCGCTAGCCCTCGCTGGGTTGGAGTGGGTACTTGCAAGCGAGGGCGCTTGCTCTGCGGCGCGCGCGGTCGGCGCGCGCTGCTGCCGCGGGGAGTTGCCGCCACCTAGGGGTCTTGGAGACTCGGGAGGGGTGCTTTAAACTGTGTCTTTCGAGAGCTGCGTTATTGATGTACGTTCGTTCGAGCGACTAAAAAGTTCAGCGCTTGTCATCCGTGCTCTGAACGCCTGTTCATCGCAAACGCGCAGCCAATCGATTGCGGAACGCTTGGGAACAGCGTCCTGACTCCGCTGGCTCCTACGAACGACAACAATAACAGCAAGAACCGCGCCCTGCCGCCCAAGTTTTAACCGTCGGAGCATAGCACCATGTTGAGCTCCTCAGAGAACAGCGCGCACCGAGCACCTCGGCGCGCACTAACCCTCGTAGCGCTGATCCTGGCCCTCTTGACCGCGCCGACGCAGTCTTTGGCGCTGCGCACGACCTTCCTGGCCCGCATAACGGCCCCGCTCGCCCCGCTCGCGAGCAGCGACATGTGGAGTGGCGCACGAGCGTCCACGGCCGCGCCGGACCCGACCCCGGTGAGCGAGGAGGCCATCGCAGCGGCGCGCCTGCGCGCCGCGGGCCACGCGCACCTGCACCGCACGGTCGCAAGCATCGCGCGCAAGACGACGACGCGCCTCGACGGCGTCAAAGCGCCCCTAACGGTGGCGTACCGGAACAACGTCTTGCCCGCCGGGCGCCGGCTCGCCTCGCTCTGGCGCCGGGAGGCGGCGCCGGCGCTGTGCCTGGAGGACCCGAACGCGGTCCTCGTCCTCCGGCCGTGACGGCCCACGAACCTGTGCATATTGTCAAGTTCCCTGTGAATTAAAATAGTTTCCTACACAATACAACCCGCCTCGATGCCATCGAACAGGCGCCACGCACGGATCACCGGCCGAACGCGGTGAGCGTCCGGTTCCAGACCGCGCTAATTAGAGCCTCGCGGTTCCGGTCCGGCGGCCGCCACCTTTCCACGCCGCCGCAGGGCGCGTGGTCGACGCCCCGCGGCGTGACGACCGCGTCGCCCGGCGTTCGCGCGTACCACTCGATATACACCCCCCAGGGCAGCTGGCACTTGCCCAATACACGCGTACCGACGAAGTGGGTCGCCCGGGCGAGCCACGTGCTACACACTTGGGCCTCGCCGCGCCTTTTTGCGTGCCACCGGCATGACGACTGAGTCGCGCAGTGCAGCGTCCACGGCGTCGCCGCCCGAATGGACAAGGGTTCCGCGTCGAACTTCACGCGGATTGTGTCGTCGAAGTCCTGCGCCGCGCAGGCGCCCAGGTAGCCCGTGGATAATTTAGCGCCGATGGTCGCGTTGAGGGCGACCCAGCAGCCGTCGCCCCGCGGCGCCTCGAGCCGCGGGATCACGTCGCCGGGCTCGACGCAGACGACGCTCTCCCACGAGACGCGGAGGAGCTGGGTGGTAATCGCCGCCAGCGCTGCTATTATTGCGAGTTTTGGCAGCATCGCAGCTGCAGAGACACTGTGGGTCTGTGCTTGGCGTGCGGTGGTCCTCTGCGGCCTGCTGCGCAGAGGTGCTGCTGCTCCAAGACTTCGGCTAGTGTCTCACATCTGGTACAGCAGTACGTGTTGTGGCTTTGCTCTTTAGCTGCAAAACCCGCACGTAAAACCCGAACCCAAACCTGTTTTGTGCGTCG
>Ga0302122_10001053_pt1 | contig 17426 bp, 12 predicted proteins | sample CB21_SCM_MG_FD_203115 | JGI IMG/M metagenome (GOLD analysis project Ga0302122, IMG submission 203115) | Marine microbial communities from Western Arctic Ocean, Canada - CB21_SCM | ecosystem: Environmental > Aquatic > Marine > Oceanic | place: Canada: Western Arctic Ocean | collected 2017-09-28
CGCGTCGTCGAAACGCGCGCGGAAGAGCGGCACGTAGGGCCCGTGCGGATCGAGGCGGACCTTGGTCTCGGCCGGCGGCCGGTAGCCTTCGACCGTCGCCGCGACCGGCGCCGCGCCGTCCGCCGGCTCGAGGACGACGCGCCGGCCGAGCCACGACGACCCCGTCCGTCGCCAGGCGACCTGCTCCTTTTTCCGCGCGCCGCCGCCGCCGCCGCCCCGGCCGCCGCCGCACCCCGCCGCCGCCGCGAAGCCGCCGTCGCCGCGGGGGCCGCGGAGCGCGTCGAGCAGCTTCTCGAAGCACGCGCCGGCCTGGAGCGGGATGGCGCCCTGGAAGAACGCGATCTGGACGGGCGGCAGCGGCTGCGCGAGCACCTTGTCGAGCACGTATTCGACCTGCGGGCGCAAAGCGAGTGAAAAACGAATGCGCGGTCTTCTGCGCCGGCGGCGCACCTGCTCGCGGCTCTTCTTGTCGACGAGGTCGTCGAGCCGCAGCACGGCGACGCGCGCCGCGTAGGCGTCGTCGGCCTCGTCGTCGCGCGCGAAGAAGCTGTCGACGCGCTCGCGCCACTTTGTCAGCTTCTTCTCGTAGTGCTCGCCCGCGTGGGAGCCAAGCCGGCAGTCGGCCCGCGCGACGGCGCGCCCAGAGCTGCCACCGATCGAGTACTTGACGCGGAGCGTGCCGTCGTCGTTGATCGCGCGGACGACGCCGACGCCGCCGTCGCCGTCGCCGCGGGTCTCTTTGACGGTCACGATGTCGCCGACCTGGATCTCCTTCGCGCAGGCTTTATCGATGCACGCCATCCGAAACTCTTATTTTTGCTGCGCTATGCAGAAAACCGCGGTGACGAGGTGCGCTGCGAGAGGAGCGGTGTGTTGCGATGCGCAATGCAATCGCTGCGGCGCTCTGCGAGCCGTGCGTTTTTGGGCGCGGGCCTGGCAAATCCCAAAGAGACCCCGCACGAAGCTTTATCCGGTCGTACACATCGCTCGCATGGTTCGTTCTGTACGCGTCGGTTCGCCAAAACTAGGTTTAGGGACGCTTGGGAGACAACCCGAACCCGCACTTTTTACAGGTATGTCTAGATATCTCTGCTCTCGACCACCCGGCTACCATGAGTGCAATGCCTCTGGTACACTCGTTTATTGAGCATCGATGCGGCGGGTGCCCTTGAGTGAGTTGAGTTGCGGCCATGCGCGTCTTCACGATGGCCTGCGTCGTCGTGTCCTGCGCGGCGCTCGCGGCTACACGACCGGCGCGTGGCGGCGGCGGCGGATTCGCGCAGCTGCCGCCCGCGGATGATCGACGCGCGCGGCGGCTCGCCCGCGTGTGGCCAAGGACGCCGTCGACGCGCCCACAGCACCGACGTGGGAAGAGCTCGCTCGGCGGTGCGGTGACGCTGTGGACGTACGCGCTAATGCAGCAGAAGAAAAAGCCGTCGTCTTCTGGCGCGACGCAGCGTATTGGTGCCCGTATTGCCAATCGGTCGAGATTGTCCTCAGCGAGCGAAGCATTGACCACGTGGTTCGTCTCGCACCGCTGCGATGCTACGGCGAAAAGCCGGCCGAATTCGTCGCCGTCGCGGGCGTCGACGCCACGCTTCCGGTCCTGATCGTCGACGGCCGCGTCTACGACTCGTCACAAGCCGCTCTACGTGCGTTGTGCGACGAAGTGCGGTTTCCATCGCCGAAGCACCCGCCAGTCAGCTTCGACAGTGCCTTCTCTGCGATCGAACGCGAGTTGGCCACGGCGTACGGCGTCTGGCTCGTCGACGGTCGGCGCCGTGGCATACGTGAGCGTTTTCTCGCGGCACTCGATGCGCTCGAGGCGACTCTTAGCGACGGGAGGCTTTTTTTCGGCGGCGCGCAACCGTCGTGCGAAGACGCGACGATGGCGCCGACGCTTGAGCGCGCGGCGGCGGTGGCTGCTTATTTCAAGGGTGATGCGACGATCGCTGGTGGTCGCGTGCGCCCCAACGACGAGCTCGCTGTTCGAGCCATCGATGCAGCACCGAGGCATCCGTTGGTGCAGGCGTGGGCGGAGCGCTTCGCGGAGCGTGGGCACTGGCGCCGAGCCGACTGGTATACGCACGCGCACTCGCTCCCGGTTCAGCTAGGCGGCCAGAGCTTCGATTCGTTTGAAGTTCGCGACCTCGTCGACGGTGTGGCGGACGATGCGTGGGACTTCGATGACGGGCACGGAGACTCTACAGATCGACGTCGCCAAGCCGCGGCACTACTCGCGCGCAATACCGATGACATAGTGCGCTTTGCGGCGCGCGGCTGCCGGGCGCCGACGAAGCGCATGCGTGACCGCACGATGGCACCGCTCGCCGACGCGGATGTCGTCGACGTGCCCGAGGCAGCTCTTCCCGCGGTCGACGCGCTGCTTCGGCTCGTCGCGGCACGGTTGCTCGCCGACGACGACGCGACGCGCGCTTCAGTCGACGACGCGGCGGCCGCCGCAGCTCGCTCTATCCCGGTGGCCCCTGCTGCCGCAGCGATGGCGTATCTGCGGGACCGTGTGGGTGTGCCGCGCGATGCCAACCATCCGGTGGCGCATGAGTTGCGGTGTTGTTTGAATTGGATGTTTAAGGTGTTGTCTATTTCAAATAAATAACAAGGGCGGCTAGGTAGCCTAGCTCTAAGCAAAGGCAACTAGATAATTTACTGCCTTTGGGCGGCGTCTATTCGCTTACTCCCCGATAGCGTCTTATAATTTTACTAATTTTACTTGAAAATAAACAAGAACCGTGCAAGAGGTCTCCAAACCGCCGTCAGGGATCATTTGTTTGGCTTCCAGAAACGATGTTGCCTCGCGAGGTGGGCGTTTGCCCTTCCAGTACCGCGCTTGCGCACCTTCAGCGGGGGAGTCGTAACACTTTTCGTCACGGCGGTTGCATTCTTCAGCCCTCCGCCGCCACCGCCCAACTCCTGGCAGGTGACGAGTGCGTAGAGCTTGAACCGAGCGATTGCGGTGTTTGGCGGGAGACGGATGAAGAACGCGATCTTGTGTAAGCCGACAGCGAAATTTCGCACGTGGAATCTGTTAGGACGGGGCTTCCTTGACTGGCTGTTGACGTTGATGGCTGTGCCAAAGGCGAAGGTCGTCGTGGCGCGCTGCGTGGACCGGTCGGGCCAGTGCGCAGAGAGCGCCTCCTCGTTTAGCCGACCCCCATCCACGGAGACAGCAACCGTTCCGTTCCAGTCGTAGGACTGGAGGTGCTCGACGGCGAGCACTCCCGCCGTTGAGAAATTGAGCGAGAACTCCAGTTTGGCATCGGCCAAAGATAGACCAGGGGTCGCGGTTCCGAGCCAACCGAACTTGTCCGCTCGTCCGCCTGCGTCGTCCGCGGTGTAGCGCCTGAGTGGGTAACAACCAGTGACGCGAGTGAACGTGACTCACGATTCCAACACGGTGCACTCGCCACGCGCTTCCGACCGTCGATGCCGCCGTCCCGAGCGATGGCTCGCCGGGCGGCAGCGACGCATAGTAGTCGAGGGGGGCAGAGCACGTCACGAACATTGACCTCTCCGCGACGGACGCGAGCGGCGCCGGCAAGGGGGTTTCGACGCGCGTCGTGTGGGAGCAGTCTGTGGGACGCGCCGCGAGGAACCACCAGACCAAATCCCCGAGGGCGTGATGCACCGTCGGGGGCGGGTGAGCTTGGTTTGCCTTCCACGAGCAATTGTGGCGCAGCGGGGCGGGCACGCGCGCCGTCATCTTGTGATACGCGAGGATGTCGAGGTCGTAGTGCTCCGCCGCGGCGGCGTGCGGCGTCACGAGCCCAGAACCCTCGATGACGACGACTGCAGGCGGCGGAACCCGGGAGAGGAGCCCGCGCAGGAAGACGTCCGCCGCAGCGCGCCGCAAATCTTTGAACCGACCCTGGCGATAGACGGCCTTGTGACTGTCGGCGTCGTTTACCCCATAATCCCAGAGCACGACGCTCACGTTCGGCACGTTCATATCCAAACGCAGGGGGAGTGACGCGGTAACGCAACCAGTGCACGTCCCCGACACGGCGAGGTTGTGGATGCGGATTCGCGCTCCGCTGTCCCTGGCGACGGCCGCGCGCGCCGCGAGTCGGGCTGGCCACGGACACCCGGCAATGCGACCGCAGCCCGTGCCCTTTGTCATGGACCCGCCGATCGCCACCACCTCGAGCGGCGGGCCGCCCGCGGCGGCCGCGCATCGCAGCTCCTCGAGGCGGCTCGACGTCGAGCGTCGTCTCCACGCGAGCGCGCCGCCGGCTTGGCTGAGGTATTGGACGAATGACACGTTGCCCGCGTCCGTGGCGGCGATAGCCGTAGATACTGCTGCGGCGACGCACCACCATACCCTCATCTCTCAACTACGTATATACGTCGACGAAATGCAGATAGAAATGCAGACGGACGTTTCTTAAAAAATCACCATTACAATCAATCCGCTCAGACGACTAGGAAGGACTGGCTGCGCTTAGCCCGTCTCTCTCCAGGGTAGCCAGCATCATGCTTGCTTTGCTTGCTACCGTCTCCCCGTCTCCCCGGCTCCCCTAGCCTAAACGTGCTGCCCTCTGCAGGCTGCCCATCTCATTCTCTCTTGCTCATTACGCAACCCGCACGCGGCCCCCTCCCCAAATGCGAAACCCGTTTATAGATAGTCAGATTAAAAATTCTTTTTATATACGGGTTTCAAAGCGGCCAATTTGAGATCAACTCGTGATCCTGCGCCCGGCAGCGACTAGTTTGACGGGTTTCGAGATCCCTCGTGTTAGAATGATGCTTCGCTGCGCCCTGCTAGCACTATGGTCAATCGTAAGCTGTGCCGGGATCAACACCCGCAGCCTTCCGCGCTCCGCGCACGCGGTGCGATATGATGCGGACACGCGGCGCATCACTACCGCTGCAAAAACGTGGCGATCGCAGCGCGAAAACAGCTGTCGCAGCGCAACGCATCTGACGCATCAACGCTGCTCTACCGCGGCCTTAGCGGCGTCCGCATGGTCGCCGAAGCAGTGCGATACCGCGACGCGGCGCCGTTGTTCAATCGCAATTGCAGCGGCGCTCGCGTGGACGCCACGCGGCGCTTTTGCGTTCGACGTCACTGTCGGCCCCGCGACTGGCGACGTGCTTTATCCGGCGTCGCTCGTCGGTGAATGGCGCTGTGCGCGCGTTCTCGCGGCTGTCGACGGCTACTCGGTTGCTGCTGAAGGCGCCTGGCGCTCTCTCGGAGGCGGAGCGGCACCGTTTGTTGCTGGACGAACCGAGGCATATTCAACTCGATTCGTGGCACCTGCAACGCCCACGACGTACACGTTCGAGGGGCGCGCTATTGAAGGTGTTGTACTGGACCGCGCATTTGAGCTCGACCGACGGCGCCGTGGAGGAGCGGCCACCTGGGATCCGCGCGCGCCTAGCATTGTGCGCGATGGCGACGCTACGTTGACGGTGGTCTCGCGGACGAGTGAGATATCTGAAGCAGGCTTCGGCTTTGACGAGCTAATTCGCGTCGATGCTGCAGCCGGTGGCCTGATAGGCGGTGCTGCGCGCGTGAGTCGTCTCATTCGTTGCAAGCGTCGCTACCGACGCGCCTTTGCTGAGGACGGCCGTCGGGTGGTTGAAGGCCTCGAGATTGTAAAGACGTACCGAGTTCTAGACGGCGTTGCGGAGGCGGATCTGCCGACGTCTTCGGCGAAGTACACGTTGCGGCTTGAACGGGGCCTTTAACTATGTGGTAGTGTCCATGTGCGCTAGCTAAAGTGTCGCCCTTGGGAGCCTGGGGGCGCGGGGCAAGGCCGCAAGCGGCGGTGAAATCTGCGGAGTTATCTGCGGCACCTGTGGACCTCTACTGTGGACCCGAGTCGGACCAATAAATAAATACACTGGCACATTATTTCTTCAATGAGACTTCATGAGCGCCACGATAATGTCGCGGTCCTCGGACGCGAAGAGGAGCGTCCAGGACCGGCCGTCCCCCGGCTCGCGCGCGGCGACGCGGAACGCGTCGTCGCCCGCGGCCGCCGCGACGCCGTCGACGCGCCACGCGTCGCGCCACTCGAGCTTGCCGGACCGCCGCCGCCCTGCCGTCGCGCGCACCAGCAGCGCGCCGCGCGGGCCCGAGAAGAACCAGAGAAACGCGTCGCGGCGCGCGCCGTCGGCCGCGCCGTCGGCGCGCCCGCTGGGCGCCTCGCCGAGGCACGTCGCCGGACCCTTGAAGCGCAGCTTCCACTCGGCGCCACGGCGGCCCAGCGCGCCGGCGAGCTTGGCCTTCCACTCGACGAGCGCCGCGCGGTCGCCGCCGAGCGAGTAGACGTGGCCGCGGCTCCAGTTGAGCGGGTCCGCGCAGACGACGCGCAGCAGGAGCGCACGGTTGAGGATCTCGTCGCCCTGCGACGCCGTCAGCGACCGGCGCTTCGCGAAGACGAGCTTCTTCGCGTCGATGCCGCCGAGCGCCGCGTCGCCGCCGCCGTCCAGCACCTCGACGTCCTCGACGTGCAGCACGCGGAGGAAGCGCCGGAAGGCGAGGCGGCCGCGCACGTCGGGCGCGGACGCGTGCAGGAGCTCCGTCCCGGTGCCCGTCTCGAAGAGCGCAAAGTAGTCGGGCCGCACCGTCGCGTTGCCGACCTTGGCGAGCTCGCCCTCGTGCACGAGGCGCCGCCCCGGTGCCGCGACGGTGCAGGCCGGCGGCGCGCCGTCGATCAGCCGCGCCAAGGCCTCGGCGCGGCGGCGCGCCGCGTGCGCCCCGGCGACGGCGTCGCACGCGTCGAGCGTCGCGAGCCACCGCTTCTCGGCGCGCGCCAGCGCGGCCGCGTCGACGTGCCGCGCGTCCGTCGCGCCGCGCAGCCGCTTCAGGAAGAGGAGCTGCCGCGCGAGCCGCTGCGTCGGCGCGATGAGCAGCGTCTCCGCACCTGCGCGGCAAATTTGAGATGAGTGAGCGGCCCCCGCACCGTCGACGCGAATTTCCGACGCGGACCACCGGTTGAGTGCCACACGGGGCCGCGCGGCCGTCGCCGCACCGCGCGTCGGCCTCGGCGCGCCGCACGAATGCGCGCGCGCCCGCCGACGCCTCCGTGAGGCGCCGCAGCTCCGAGGCCGCGCGCTCGTGCCAGTCGTACCACGAGCACATGGCCTCGAGCACCTTGGGCGCCGCGGCCTCGAAGACCTCGCCGACGCGCTCCGTGCCGCCGTCGGCCGTCCGCGCCGCGAGCTGCGCGATGAGCGCGTCCGAGATGGCCAGCAGCGTCGCGGCGGGCAGCGGGTCCAGCGCCGCGTGGAGCGCGCGCGCGTCTTCGGCGCCCAGCAGCGCGCGCGCGTCCGCGGCGTCGGGCGGCGCCGGCCCGCCCGCGCACGCCCACGCCAGCGGGCCCTGGAGCCGCTCGACGACGCACGCGAGCTGGTTCCTGTAGATGCGCTCCGTCGCCAGCAGCTCCTTCAGGCTGTGCGTGCGCTCGCGCCGCCGCTTCGCCGCGCCGGCGCCGTCGCTCGCCGACGAAGCGTTGTCCGGTGCGCCCGCGCCGAGCAGGAGCCCGAAGTTCAGGTCCGCGTCCGCCGCCGTCCAGGCGTCCGCCAGCCCGCCCGGCGCGAAGGGATTGCCCGGCCGCCGCGGCGCCGGCGCGCCGAGCCTCGGGTCGGGGTCGGCGCCCGGGAACGGATTGCCCGGCCGCCACCGCGCTATGGGCGACGGCGGCACGAGCGTCGCGAGCGTCGGTGGCGCAACGATCGACGGCGGCGCGACAATAGGCGACGCCAGTATCGGTGTCGGCGCCAGCATCGCGGGCGGCGGGGCCCGCAGCGGCGGCGGGTAGCCGGTCGACGACGCATACACGGGCGCCGGCGCCGGTGCGCGCGCGCGCATCGGGGCGGCGGCGCGCATCGGGGCCGCCGTGCGCATGGGCGGGGCAAAGGGATTCGCCGGCAGCGGCGCATGCGCCGCCGGCCGCGCGGGCGGAGCCGGCAGCGCCTCGTAGAGCGAGTCGGCGTCGGCGAACGGGTCCGCGGGGCGCGCGGCGCCGTTGTTGCTTGCGAACGGGTCCGCGGGGCGCACAGCGCCGTTGTTGCTCGCGAACGGGTCCGCGGGGCGCGCGCTGCTGCCCGCGCGGTACGGGTTCGGGTCTGCGCCCGCCGCCGGCGCAGTCATCGACGCCGGCCGCGCCTCCGCGAACGCGTCGGCGACGAGCGTCGAAAACGCGTCAGGCGCTGCGCGCGCCCGCGAGCGCGCGCCGCTTCGATGCTGCTGCTGCTGCTGCTGCTGCTGCTGCGGCGGCCTCCGCGGCTGAGCAGATGCGCCAAACGCTGCCAGAGCGTCGCTGTTCTGACTCCAGGCGTTGTCAGACATTGCCAAGCCCGTTGTTCTGCCCTCCAGCCCACTGCTGGCAAAGAGCCAAGAGCTGTACAGCTTTACGCAGCATAGCATTTCTTGAATCGTGCGGGTTTCTTCAGTTAGCGCGCGCCGTGATCGTATGCCTCGGAATAAGCACGCTCCGAGCGGTCAGCTGCGGGGTGGCATTCCCCCAACGCGCGCAGGGGCATTGGACCGCACCCAAACGCGCCGCATCCGAGGTTTGCCACTTGACAGCGCAATTATGTTTCCGACGCTACTTAAGTATCCCTCGTCCGGGATGACCCCTCGACAGGACGGCGAGCGGAGAGTGAGGCTTCATGCTGATGGTCCAGAGCGCTTAAAACAGACCGCCGCCTGTGCCGGTGCCAGCGGCGATCGAAATTGGTAGTGGTTCTAAGCGGTCACGCAAGCTTTGGAGGCGGCGCCGGTTCAACAAATGACCCGTACCGTTAACGGTACGGGTCACACAGGTCCTAGTAGGATTTGCGCCACTAGCCCCTAGTGTGTTTTGCGCCGCTCGCCAGAACGCTGTTCTTCGCCGCTCGCCTCTTCGCCACACCTAAAAATGTTACCTGTGTGACCCGTACCGTTAACGGTACGGGTCACAAACCGCTCGCTCTAAACGTAACTCTGAAGATCCTCAATCTCCCGCTCCGATTCAGGACCAGTTGCGGCGGCTCGGACATAAAACAAGGGCCTCATGTTCCGGCGCCGGCAAACACCGGCGTCGCCGGTGCAAATAGTGACTCCGACCGCGCTATCCCGCAAGATTGAGCGGTTCGCGCCCGCCGCGACGCCCCAGGCGACGCCGGTCACACCTCAATCAGCGCCGGCCTCGCCGGCGCCGCGCCGCTGGGGCGTCAAGCGGTGCGCAACTCAAATTTCACGGGCGCCTTAGACTGCTCGACGGCGTGGCGGTGCGGGTAGAAGACCTTCTCACCGCTCGACGCCCAACGGGTCGACTCACAGGCCTCAAGCCGCGCAAGCTCCCGAAGCTCCGCCTCAAGAAGCGACAGACGCCGGCCGCCTCTCCCGGACCGCGCGTCCGCCAGGTCTCGATCGGAGACGACGACGCGCCGGCGCCGCTGCAGCCCTCGCCGTTCCTGGCGGCGTCTGCGCCGATGCCGATCCCCGGCCGCAGCGATGCCGACAATTCGATGGACTCCGAGGACGGAGGCGACGAGTGGGGCCACTTCTCCTTCGAAGACGGCGCGCCCCCGTCAAGCCTCGAGCACCACATGTGGAACTGATCAACGGCTCCCATGCCGCCCCTCGCTTTTTGTCTTTGCCTGTCCTCCTAAATATTTTATTAGATATCGATTTCTACTACTAATTTGGCCGTCTTACTCCTCGATAGCGTCTTAATTTATAGATTTATTTATTTGCCTTTGCTTGGAGTTAGGCTACCTAGCCACGGCCCGGTGCGGGGCCTGCGTGTGACCGTACGCCCGACCCTCCGCCCTCATACACCGCCACCCCGAGGATTAGCTCGGAGGCGACGTCGGCATCTAAGAGTGGGCTCTGTGGGTCTAGTCCCCAGCCTCAGGGCGTGTCTAGTCGCCTTTACCACTAAATACCGGTGTGAACCCACCCGGGTGGTCTGGCAGGCATACAAGAGCGCAGTTTCCGCCGCCGCCGCGCGCCGAGAACCTGGAGGCTGAAGCACCCCCGAGCACCTAGCCGACTTTCCTTTCCGAGCCTGTATTTACATCCTTCTAAGAAGCGCGCGCCGCGCGCCCGCCGAGGCGCCCTAGAAGAACTGCGCGAGCCACCGGAAGCCGTCCGCGTAGCCCATCTTGCGGATGACCGAGCACATGAAGAGCTCGATGGGCCTGATTTTGTTGTCGCCTTCGTCGGGCCGGCGCCCCGTGTCCTTGCCGTAGGTCTCGAAGAGGCCCAGCGCGTAGCGCAGGTCGTCCTCGCTCGCGGCGGAGTGCGCGTCGATCTTGTTGCCCAGCACGAGGAACGGCACCGAGGCGAGCTCGTCGCAGGTCAGCAGGTAGTCGAGCTCCCGCTTCGCCTCGGAGAAGCGCTCCTTGTCGAGCGCGTCGACCATGTACACGACGCCGTCGACGGTCGTGAAGTAGTCCTTCCACAGCCGCCGCGCCGTCTCGTGGCCCCCCAGGTCGAAGGTCTTGAACCGGATGTTGCCGATGATCAGCTCGTCCTGGTTCGGGTGCAGCGTCGGCTGGTGGATCTGCACGCGGTTCTCCTTGAGCATGTGCAGCAGCGTCGTCTTGCCCGCGTTGTCCAGGCCCAGGAAGAGGATCTTGGCGGACTTGTGGTACAGGCCCAGGTTCGCCAGCACATTAAACACCCAGTCGAAGAGCCACATGGTCGCCTGGCTGCTCCGGACCGTGACGCGTGGTTATTTTTTGGGGGGTCGGCCGGACGCGTGCGTGCAGCAGCGGCCTCGTGTGGGTGGCGCGAGAGGATCAACTGATACGACGACGCTGAACCTCGGCCGCTAGCGCTTGTATAGGTAACGCAGCAGATGATGGATGGTTTTTTGCGAGGCCCCGAAGACCCGTTTTCTTTTATATGCCGCCGGCGTCCGGCGTCACGAATACCTCGAGGTGACGGCCCCGGGTGAGTAGAGCGCTAGGAGGGGCGCAAAACTCTAATTGTGTTGTATTGAGCCACCACCCACCAGTGGACCAGGTGCCCGTGGACCACCACAGTCCACAGTGACAGTAAAGCCGACAGTTATATGAACCCGACAGTTAAGCCTCCAGACACCCGACGCACGCTCCGCTGACGCTTCCCTGGGCCGGAAGGGGCTTGCGAAATTTTCCCCCTCGCGCTTAGCGGTGGGCTCCAGGGGGGGAGGGCAATACTCGTGCAATACCCGGGCCGGGGCCGGAGGCTCTCCGCCATAACCGCGCAAGATAACGTAGGAGAAGATCTGGAGTATCACTGTTGACGGTGTACCTTCAGGAAAGCAAACTTACAGATACTTACTAGCCCTCTCTGCCGGGTGCAGCATACCGGCGCGGTTGGCGTCCAGGCTTGGACGGGGCGGGACGCGCACCTCACTGGGAGTCACGCCAGACGCGTGTCGTAGCCGTGACGAAGACGACGCTGTTTGGGGCTGCCCTTACCGGCTGCAGAGTAAACACCCAAGCTGAGGCCAGCCACCACAAATTAAAAAATGGCTGCCCAGCAGGCCAACTTCCGCATGGAACCCGGGAGCGACGCCATGAAGCAGCGCATGCAGGCGATGATGCGCTACAACCGGCTGCGCCAGGAGACGCGCGCCTCGAACGCGGTGCTCCAGGTCAAGCGCAAGCACCAGCGGCGGGAGCCCGTCGACCCGCGCCGCGAGGAGGACTCGCTCGAGCAGCGGCAGACGCAGGACCGGTCGTACTACGAGTACGGCTGCGTGACCGACGGCCTGCGCGCGGACCTGGGCCTCGCGCGCTACCACGACGACGTGACGAACATGTCCGCGAGCGTGCAGGAGTCGGCCGCGCGGCCGATCGAGGAGGACGTGGACGAGGGCGGCGAGGACGACGACGAGCGGCGGCACGAGAAGGCGCAGCGGCGGCGCAAGGCGGGCATGCGCGATATCCGCGTGCACCCCTTCGACGTCGACGAGCTCGACCACCGGTGCTGCCGCGGCCAGATGCCGGGCTGGGACCCGTACCGCTACTCGCAGCAGATGCTCGAGGCCGAGGCCGAGAACATGCGCCAGCTGCGCATGTCGGTCGCGGACAACAAGCAGACCAAGAAGCTCACGGGCACGTCGAAGATCACGCTCGACCTCCAGCGGCCCGGGCCGACGACGCTCACGCCCGTCGACTTCGCCAAGCACCTCGCGCGCTGCGAGGGGCTCACGCTCGCCGAGTGGTGCAAGGAGCAGGACGTGCGCACGGAGCGCGCGCTGCAGCGCGAGCGCTTCAAAATCCAAGAGCGCGTCAAGCGCGCGGAGAAGGAGGCCGAGGACCCGCGGCCCGACCAAAAGCACTTTCGCGACGGCGCGGTCGCGCTCGTCGCCAAGCGCTGCGGCGTCGGCGCGCTGCGCAAGGCCCGCATCCGGGCGGGCAAGAGCATGGGGCCGTCGCGGCGCGCGCGCGACGCCGGCTCGGTGCTCGGCATGATGATGCTCCGCTCCCAGGGCTTCGGCATGGTGCACCCGGAGCAGGACGCCGTCTGGATCGAGCACGAGCTCCTCATGGCCAAGGAGCGCGTCGAGGCGCGCCGGGAACGGCTCGTCGAGCTCGGCATCACGCACGTGCTCAAGGTTCGCCCCCGCGCGCAAATCACCCGTCGCGGCGCCTTCGCTTCGACGATCGAGTGCGTCACGGGTTGTTTCGCACATAGGTCGGCCCGATGAATCCGAACCAGCACCCCCAGGACTTCATCTACTGCCGCATCTACGTCTCGGACAAGGAGACGGCGCGCCAGGACGACATCCGCCGCGAGTTCGCCATGGGTCTGGAGTTCGCGTCGGAGGCCTTGGACCTCGGCGGCCGCGTGCTCATCTGCTGCCCGACGGGCTGCCGCCTCGCCGTCGCGGCGATGGTCGCGCTGCTCATGCAGAAGCGCGGCATGCGGCTCTCGACGGCCTACAGCCTCGTGAAGCTCCACGAGCCGGCGCTGCAGCTCTCGCGCGCGCTCTCCCTCTGGCTCAGCCTCTACGAGATCGAGCTGCACCACGAGTCGTCCATGACGCGCGACCGCACGTTCACGAACCCGTCGCTCAAGCAGCTCGTCGACGACCTCGGGCTCGAACCGGCGCTCCCGTGGTCGTTGCCCGTCTACTTCCTCGCCGGCTCGGCGGTCCTGCCGGACCCTTACGCGTTCTGGAACGGCCGGCCGCGGACTGATTTCCGGCCCTGGCGCCGGCGGTACTGTCATCACCAGCGCTGAAATGGCGATCGTCTTATTCGAGCTCAGATTCGGTTTCCACGCAGGCTACTACTGCTGCTGCTACTGCCTCAACGCGGGCGCCGTCTGCCGCGCCGCGTCGGCGCTGGCGCGCCGGCTCCGAACGAAGAAGCCCGCGGACGACGCTGTGTCGCACGCGTCCGTCGCGTCCGTCGACTTCGACGTCGGCACCTTCGCCTCGACCTCGGCCGTGTCGGCGCTGTCGGTCCCCGGGTCCGCGAGCGTCCCCGCCGTCGCCGACGCGCCGCGGTCGCCGAAGACCGACCGCAAGGGCCGCCGCGGCCGCCGGTCGAAGGCGCGCTTCGTCGCCGTCGCCGCCGCGCCCGCGCCCGCGGCGGCCGACGACGCGTCTGTGGCGTCCGAGCTCACCGTCGAAACCTCCAGCTCGTTCGCGACGCACGGCTCCGCGATCTCCCTGCGGTCCGCGCGGCCGCCCGCCGAAGGGCCCGCGGCGCCCGAGAAGCCAGGTTTCCTCGCGCGCGCGCGCCGGCTCTTCCGGAAGGCCTGATGTAATGGGATAGCTTTTTTTAGTGATGAACCTGGCGGTATCCGTCGTTCGTCTTCGCACGCGCCCAGCCCCAGGTCGAAGCCCCAGGCTCCCGAGGGCGACACTTCAGCGGCGGGGGTGGCTCTGGACGACTTGCGACGTGGGGGCTGTAGTCCCTAGCTCTTAGCATAAGCTTCCCCCAGCGAGGGCATGGAGCTAGAAGTTTGCGGGCAGCGTCCCGCCGTGACGCCGCCCCCTCCCCGACCGACTAGGCGGCGATATGATGCCCACGATTCCCCACATGAATAACCATGAAACGCAAGAATTCTTGTTTGATATAAAGCTGCACGGATCGTCAAAGTTCGCGCGACGGAGCCTTCGTCTGGAGCCTCCGAACGTCAGTCGCGATATGGACCTCTAGAAAAATTACAAAACTCTAGGGTGTCGGCGGCGCCAGCGGGTACAAGTCCGGCGGCGGGCCATTGGTGCGGAAAGGCGAGTTCGGCAGGTCCTTCGCGCTCTCGAGTATACTGTTGGTCTCGCTTTCCTCGGACGTCGGGAGGCCACGCCGTCGCTGGCGCTGGTCGAACATGCACTTGCGGATGCCGGCCTGAGTCTTCTCGTCGTACTCGTCCATTCGCTTCGTCGAGTCGACCTTCTGAGCGTCGATCTGGTCTACCTTCGGCGCGTCCTTGAAGACGGAGCGCCACCAGGTTTCCTGCGTCTTCTCGAGCGTCAGCACGAGACACGCGCGGTCGCGCGTGGGCCTATCGAGCGTCCAGCACGACGCGCCCGCGTCGATGACGTCGTACCAGTTGCCCTCGAGCGACACCGCGCCGCCGGCGATGTCCAGCGTCAGCCCCCGCGTGGTGATTTTGCACGCTACGTCGCGCGCCTTCACGCCGGCCGGGGCGTCGATCGTGACCGTCGTCTCGTAGAGCGTCTGCGTCCAGGAGTGGGTCGCGGCGATGCCGCCGTTCCCCACGGGTATCTGGGCGCCTTCGTCGTTGTAGCGCACGCCGTCGTAGTGGCCATCGGGGCCAGGCGCGGCCGGCGCCGGCGCCGGAGCCGGCGCGCGCGTCTTCCTGTCGCGCGCGCGCTCGACGAGCGTCGCCTCGCAGCCGGCGCGGTGCGCCGCCGCGGACCGCTCCACGTTGCTGCCCTCGAGTGGCCGCGTCGCGTGCGCCGTGAATGCCGCGCGGACCATGGCCTCCGCTTGTCCGGGTGCGAAGCCCGCGTCGTACGCATTGCCCTTGACGCCGCTGTGCTCGACGTAGAAGTCCGTGCGCCGGTGCAGGAAGCCGAAGAACGACGTCAGCAGGGGCTGGATGCCGCCGGCACGCTCAGCCGCGGCGAGGAAAATCTGGTCGAGCTCCTGCTCTGTCGGCATCTGGGATGTCTGGCCCGCACGAGCACGAGCACGCACGACCACTGCTGCCGAGTTCTTGCTTTCCGCTCGCGTACTACTCTCTGCACTTCTTCGTGCGCTTCCAATAAGAGGAGTAGTCTAGATGGGCGGTCCGCAAAGAGTTGCTATCTGTATACAAGTTGCTATGAGTTGTTAGATGGAATGCTTACCCGCCAAAACCCGCACCTATTCTCTATCTCCCCGGACTGCTCCAAAGCGCCTACCACGTCTGGTGACGAACACAATGCAATTAACGTGTCTTGACTGGTATCATTATTGAGAGAGCCCCTGCTTTAAGTTGCTAAAGTGTGGCAGCGCCCACCACCGGAGAGCAAACAAGACCACCCTGGCAGGACACCGGAGCCCTGCCCGGCAGCTTTTAGTTCGACACCCTCTCTCCAGGGAGCTGGGCAGCCGCTGCAGGCATTAACCAAACCCTGCCACCCTCTCGAAACGATGGGTTCCTTCGCACGGCCCAAGGGCGGCGATCCCGAGGCCGGCAAGAAGCCCTTGCCGGAGCTCCGGCCCGCCGCGGTGGCGAGGCCGCCAACGAAGGGCAGCGCGGAGAAGCGCGCCAGGCTCGAAGCGCTCCGCCGGAAGTGCCTCGAGCCCGAGAAAGTCGCGCGCGAGATCGCGGCGGCGCAGCGTGCCGCCGCCATGTCCAGGCGTCGGCTGCCGCAGACGGCGCCCGCGCCCGTGCCCGCGGCCGGCGGCTCGCGGCCGCCGTCGGGCGACGAGCCGCCCCTGGACTGGCGCCTCCTCTCCGCCTGCAAGGCCGTTGCCGACGCCGAGAACGACGACCGGCGCAAGGCGGAGAACAAGCGCAAGGCCGTGGACGCGGCGCGCATAATTTCTGTACAACTGGACGAAAACGCGCGGTACCGCGAGCAGGAGCGCCGGCGCCGCGAGGAGGTGAAGCGCGAGGCGCAGGCCGACGCGCGGCGGGCGGCGGCCGCCGAGCTCGCCGAGAAGGTCTCTGCGCGCGAGAAGAAGATCCGCGACCGCAAGATGTTCGACGAGCAGGCGAAGGCGTACGCCGCCCAGCAGGCGCGCCAGCGCGCCGCCGAGGAGGCCGCCGAGCAGGTCGAGGTCGACGCCGCGAAGCAGTCGCTCCTCGCGGAGGACCGGAAGAATGCGCGGCTCAAGAAGAGCTTCCAGGCCGAGCAGGAGCGGCTCGCGCAGGAGATCGTCGTCTCGCGCAAACACAAGGAGCAGCAGAAGCTCGCCGATTGGCGCGAGAACGCGCGCATCGACCGCGAGGCGCGCGAGACGCAGGACGAGAGGGAGCGGCGGCGCGCGCTCGTCAAGGCGCAGCGGAACGCGCGGATCGAGCGGTTCCGGTCCCGGGTGGAAATTGAGAGCTTTCACTTCGACACTTTCCCGTTCCACTCATCTACTGGCCGAGAGAAGTGCCGCGTGTGACCGCGACGTCGGCGAAATCAAAATCCTACCATCACCCGCGGCCGAGAGAAGTGCCGCGTGCCGACGTCGCGGCGACCGGTCGGTCGTTTTCCCGTTCCACTCATCGACGAGGTGTCCAACGGCTTGGGTTCGACGCAGGTTCCAGTCGAACTTCGCGCAGGGCGCCGGCAAGGAGCAGGCCAACGCGGCCGCCGCCGAGGACGCCATGATTCGGCGCTACCTCGAGAAGCAGGCCCGGGCGACCGAGGCGCGCCACCTCTCGGACCTCGCAAAGATCAAGGACACGAACGCCAAGATCAAGGCCGAGAACGACTCGCAGCTCGCACGCAAGGCGCGGGACCGCTCCGCCGCCGCGGCCGAGCGCCGCCGCGACTTCGAGCGCGTCCAGGCCGCCCAGCAGCGGCTCCGCGAGGAGGTCGCGGCGGCCGAGCGCGAGCGGCTCGCCGGGCAGCGGCGCTACGTCGGCGTCCTCCAGGAGCAGAGCCGCGCCGTGACGAAGCGGCGCGCGGCGGCGAAGGTCGCCATGACGGCGGCCGAGCGCTCGCTGAACGGGTCGATCATCGACGAGTTCGCGAAGGCGTCGTCGGAGCGAAAAGCGCAGATCCGGGAGATGATCTGAGGCGGTTTCTCCCCGTAGTAGCTACCGTGGGAGATATATTAAATCATGATGAATAAATACAAAACCCAAGTCCCTCGGGCGGCTGCTCACGTACATCGCTCTTAAGCCGGATCCTGGGGACCTCGCAGCGTCAAAGAGCACACTGCCCCAATAATAATTATAAGAGCAATCACTAGCTTCAGCACATTCCTGGGTGCCCGGAACACTAGCTCGGCAACTCGTTAAAGCCCGAGTAGCCTGAGCACATTCCTGGGTGCCCGCCCGGAACACTAGCTCG
>Ga0302122_10001059_pt1 | contig 17402 bp, 15 predicted proteins | sample CB21_SCM_MG_FD_203115 | JGI IMG/M metagenome (GOLD analysis project Ga0302122, IMG submission 203115) | Marine microbial communities from Western Arctic Ocean, Canada - CB21_SCM | ecosystem: Environmental > Aquatic > Marine > Oceanic | place: Canada: Western Arctic Ocean | collected 2017-09-28
CCGGGGCAAGCCCTCGACTCCGTCGACCGCGGATAAACCGCGGCGGGGCATCACGGCAACCAAACGCTTCGCGCTTCGGGGCTTGATGTTTCGAGCGTAGCGACACATTCATCGCAAGATATAGCTCTTGCCGCAAGCGGCGGGGAATGAACCCAGTTGCGATTCAAAAGGTAGCGGCCTACGAAAAGGCCGGACTTTCAGACAAACGCCTCTACTTCCCTTCCCATTTGGCTGGCCATGAATACGACGTTTATCACCTGAGCGAAATCATGGCGTTCTTCGACCAGCACTGCAAGTAGGGCGGGCGGGGATCTACAACTTATAATACTCTTCCCAACCCCTGCGAGGCACTGGATCGAGAAGGGCATTGGCGGTTTTATTATTCGTGATCTGCCTCGTTTTCGAATCGAACGTTATCGTTCCTCCGAGTCGCTGAGCAATCACTCCAAGATTGAATACTTGAGTCAATTCTCCGCTAACGCGGAACGGCGAGCGCGACTCCTCTTCGCCCTTGCAGGCTAGTAGATAGTTCGTGTAGTGATTCGAATTCTTGCCGGTGATACGGGGCAAGGTTTCCCGTACTTCCATGAATTTATTTTGCGGAACGACTCGCAAAGCATCCGAGTGACTGCCACCCGCGAAAGTGAGATCTTTCCCGTAAATGATCTTTCCCGGTTTGCTTACGTTAAGCGGCTTGATTTCCATTTTTCCCGTCTCGGGATTCTTAACGAGTTCGCCAAGTTCCTCTTCGACCTCAGGTAAATTCTTCGTGCCGTCGTACCAGGTGACCGTGCACGGGGGCATCGCCTTTCGTTTAGCAAATTTAAATTGGATAGTGGAGGCTTGAGGGAAGACGAAGTCGTTCGCTCCATCGCGCTTCAACGCGGAAATTTTACTTGGCAGCCCTAATTTGAGGAAACGATGCGCTGTATCCAATATATGAGGACCCCAATCGCCGAAGGCGCCGCAGCCGTAATCGTACCAGCTTCGCCACTCTTGCGGGTGGAGTTTATCGCTAAAAGGATTCACTGGACCGCTGCAATGCCACGTATCCCAATCCATGCCGTCGGGAAGCGGCTGACTCGGATATTTGGTAACCGACTCGCCCCAGCCATGCCAGCGGCGATCTTTGTTCATAAATGCGCTGATGCGCTTCACGTCTTTGATGATCCCCGCTTCGGTCCACGACTTGAATTGAAAGTAGTTGGCGCCTGAGTGGCCTTGGTTACCCATTTGCGTGACCACCCCGCTACGCGCTGCCAGGTCGATAAGCCGTTGGCACTGCCCAAACGTATGGGCGAGCGGCTTTTCAACATAAACATGTTTGCCCAGCGACATTGCGAGCATGGCGACACAGAAGTGAGCATGATCTGGAATCGCGATGAGCACAGCATCGATCTCGTCGCCCATCTGATCGAACATCACTCGGAAATCGGTAAAACGTCGCGCATTCGGGTGACTAGCTTGAGACTCTTGGGTATGCTTGCCCTTTAGATCCACATCGCAGAGGGCCACCACGTTGCAATGACCGGAGGAGAACAGATTCTTCAAGTCGCCTCTTCCCTGATTGCCAATTCCGATAGCCGCGAGATTCACACGCTGACTAGGCGGAAGCTGCCCTCCGCTTGACTTCTGACCGAGAACGAAATGGCTCGGCAAGATGGTAAACGACGCAAAAAGCGCTGAACGTTTCAGGAAATTCCTACGACTACTCGCGTGGGGTAAATTCTTCATAGGCCAATTTTTAGGTAAGCTAGTAAAAAACCGCAAGCCTCAGGATGCATCCGTCAGAAAATATAACCATTATCTCCAACACGTCCGGAGGCCACGTTCCACCTTCTCTTATGACAGTTTTTAGGTGGAGCTCGGCCTCCGGAGGAGCTTGTGTCGTGACCATTGGATAGCCGCCCCATCGATACGTCACAAATTAGGCGCGTGGTTTTGAGACAACTTCAGCCTTTCCAGCAGGCAAGAGCTTCGATTATTCAGCGATCCAACCCCCGATTGGCGCGATTGTTATCCTCGGCTCTAGCCTTCCGGATCGCCTCGCGCTGCTGATCGTTGTAGAAGTCAGTGGCGAGTGGCTCGCGTTTCCGGCCTGAGAGCTTTTCCAGCATCCCGAGTAGAGTGTCGACAATTACGGGTTCGGCATTGGTTTCCAGACCTGCGGTGCGGGCGGGCCAGGTCGTATAACCACCGAGGAAATGTTGTTCCGGCGGCGGAATGTATCCGGCTGCCCCATTAGCAAGTTCCATATTGAAAGTCGTTTTAAATGGGCTCTGAGCTTTGAGTTTCAATCCAGTGATTCCGTAGACTTCATTTGGCATGGCAGTAATGGCAAGGTCGCCGATACTTATCGTCTGGAGAATGAGCTGCTCTTTGGGGTTGTCACGAAACCAAAGGACCTGTTCGGCGTAGACTTCCGGGCGATTTTCCGGGCGACGATCCCCGCGCTTCGCGTTAAGTTCCCTAGCCCAGGCCAACCGTTCCGCGCCAGCCAATCGACGATCGAGAGTGATAGTGGTTTCGACCATTGCCAAATCTGAGGCATCTATCTTGTAATCGATTTTTTGGTACGCATCGAAAGCAATACTGGCCAGCTCGTCCGTGTACTGCTCGATTCCGTAGTTCTCTTTTTTGGGTCTGGAATAATCCATCCAGTGAAGGTCGCCGGATGTGCCTTGGGACATTGCGGCGACAAAGGGCGGTCTTGCGGAATCGGAAATGGAGATCCTCGTTTCCATAAGCTCGCAGAACCGGCCATAATAGTCTGCGGAAAAACCACCGCTAGCGCCGAAGTAATGCATCGAATAGTTTGCCAATAAGCCGATAGGGCGGCTTCCGTCTGCGGACTCGATACTGAGCAACGTAAGACCGGAATCGACCGGCCCGGCTTCACCGATGTAGTCAGGGTTCTGATACTGTGGATGCATCATAGCGCGGACCGTATTATCCCCAAAGGGATCATCGGCATAGCTGTCCGGATGCTTCAGCCAGCGCCGGTTATGGGTATGCTCCGGCGCATCGACGACCGTCCAGCCAGTTCGAGCAGGTTCGAGATTCGCAAAGGCCGAGGCGATTCCCTCGGCGATTTTTGGCGGTAGAAACGATTCGTAATTAGGATCGCTGCTGCTTCCAAGACACAGGTCCATAACGCTTGGCGCGCTGTGAGTGTGAGTAGAGGAGATCAGGATTCGATTTGCGGGAATACCGGTTTGTTTGCTGGCCAGCGCCTTGGCTTGGTTGCAGACGTCTCTGGGAATCATGCAAGAATCGACCACGGCAATGGCAATGATTTCGTCCTCGGATTTGAATACAAAACAACGGGCGTGCAAGCGGTCGAGAACCTGGTCGTAGGTCTGCTGGATGAATCCGCCGTTACGGATTGCGGGCAGCTCCTCAGGAGTGATGTCAATCGAGTGAGCGCCTACCTGCAACAATGCCGAATTTGGCTTACATCCAGTGTAGAGAGCCGCCATCCCGATCATCATCGTAAGTCCGACTATTATCAAAAGCAGATCTGCCGACCGACATGGCGCTTTCATACTGGTTTCATTCATCTCATCATTTCGCGGCGGCGACATAGGCTATTACATCGGCTAGATTCTGTTGGGTAAGACTCGTTTCCAGGCCGTCCGGCATGAGCGACCTTCCGGTATTGGTCAACGACACCAACTCGGATCTCAGAATCACATGCTCCTGGTTGGCCTGATCCTTAATCGTAATATTGGCGCCGTTTTCCGATATCAGAATCCCCAGGACCGATCGGCCGTCTTTGGCGCTGGCCAGGTAGGATCCGTATTTACTTTCCACAGACGCATTCGGGTCCAAAATGCCAGACAGCAGCGAGCCGGGGTTGCGGTCGGTGACCGACGCAAGATTAGGCCCGAGATCGACCCCCACTCCATCGAGCTTGTGACAAGCGATACAGACGCTTTGAAAAACCCGTTTGCCGCGAGCCAGATCGCCGTTCAACTTCAGGGCCGGTTGATAGGCCTTCACCACTCGGAAACGATCTGCGCTGGATGTTGGCAGCAGCTCTTTCGCCCGCGTCCGCAGCTCTTTGTCAGAATGGGTGATCATCAACTGTCGAATTCCTGCGCTCAGATCTGCCCGAGAGACCTGTTTGTCTTCGATAGCGTCGACCAATTTCATCAGCCAGTCGGAGCGCGTCGTCAGAACGTTCAGAACCTCCGAACGGATCGACGGAGTGTAGCGGCTCCAACCGCCCATCAATACTTCCGGTACTTGAGTCCCCGACAATGCGCCCAAACGGGAAACGACTGCTACCTGAACCCCGGACGGGGTTTGCGCGTTTAACAATAATCCCAGCGATTCGATATCCGCTGGGCGCGTATCCGCTTTTCTCGCCATCAAACGAATGGCCGCTTTTCGCTGCGCTTCGGGAGCTCCTTCATCCAGGGAAGATCCTCGGGCCGATGCGATCAAGCCTCCTACCTTCGCCATCACACTCGAGTGTAGATCGCTCGCCCCTTGATTAGCCGCATCGCGACGATCCAGAGCGTCGAGCAAACTCGCCACTGCTCCATATTGCCACTCGAGATCCGCTTTTTCTGTCAAAACGGCATCCAGAGCTCGAATCGTCGCTTCGCGATTATCATAAGCAACTGCCAAGTCCAACAAAGGGCCGAGTAGCTCACCTCCCCGGCTGTCTTTGGACCGTTCATCCAATAGCGAAAGCAAAACGCCCATTAAATTATCCGTATTCACGGAACTGATAATCGCCGCCGTCATGAAAGGATCCATTTCATCGGCGAACGCCAAGCGACCCAATGCAGTCGCAACCGCCTCTCCGCTCCATTCACCTAAACTGTAGGCAAGTTGCATGCGGACTTTGGCATCGGTGTCATCGACCATCTTCAACAAGGCCTCGCTCAATCCCGAATGATCGTTTTGCAATTTTTCCGACAATCTTACCGCGTGCCTTCGAACACCCGGCGATGGATCGGCGATCCCTCCTTTTAAAATCGCAGCAGTCAACGCGTCCAATCCCTGCAATGCGTACAAGGCGTGTAAACGTGCCAGGGGCTCCTTGCTGGCCGCCGCCATCTTCATCAACTCAGGAACCACCGAGGTATCCTTGCGATCCACCAGCAAGGCCTGTGCCGTGTCCCTCTGCCAGCCATTCCGATTCTCCAGCGTCGCGACGAGTTCGCTGCTGGTCAACATCTCTAAGTTGGGCGTCCGACTTAGATCCTGTCCCTTGCGATACACGCGATAAATTCGTCCCCGATTATCGCCCAGGCGATAGAAGTCCTTCAGCTCATCCTTTCCTTCTTCGGGCAGAAACTGCGGATGTTCGATCATATAACGGTACATATCCGCCACCCAGAGAGCTCCATCGGGACCAGTCCGGACCATCACCGGACGACTCCAACGGTCTTTCGAAGCAAAGAAATCGACGCCATCCTTCAATTCCACCGGGCCATCGCGAGAAACCGTAAAGCTCACTCCGCTCGACTCCGATCGATTATGCTGAACCAAGTTGCCGAACGGTTCGCAGGTGAAAATATCGATTGTGTCGAGATCCGACTCGGGAAACAGCAGATCATCTCGATAGACCATCCCCCCGCAAGCCGAAGTAAAGCGCCCCACTTGTTCAAATCCGTGAAAGCGTTTCTGGTAACCTTTGTATGGATACACTTTAGGATTCCTGGGCAGCACCAATTGCTTGCGTGGATCAGGCGAAGCGGCATGCGGATTGCGTCGGATGTATTCATCCAATAATACATAGTGCCACATCGGGTAGCTATTCATCTCGCCAAACCAGTTCCCCCAGTCGTCCCGATTTCGGCCAAACTGACTCGGCCCGGACTGCGGATCCAGTTCGCCCGTTTCCGGATTGAAACGAAAATCCCGACTACCCAGTTCAACGACCTTGCCAGTCTTCAAGGACTTGATACGACTGCCGGCGCCATATTTCGATGTATGAGCCCCACTGGCGCAATAGATCCAGTTATCGAGGCCACGGATCAACCCATTCACGCGCAATTGCTGATTTCCCGCCTGGAAGCCTTCGAATAGCACGTGCCGCGCGTCCGACACCCCATCTCCGTCACTGTCTTCTAGGTAGAGAATCTGGGGAGCCGCCGTCACCAGCACGCCCTTTTTCCACGGCAAGACTCCATTAGGAAAAGCCAACCCTTCGGCAAACACGACCGACTCGTCATAACGTCCATCGCCGGTGTTGTCCCGCAACCACCGCACTCGACCGCCAGGTTTGCCATCGCCATCCATACCCATGGGATACCCCGCCATTTCTGCGACCCACATCCGTCCATCCGCTCCCCAGGTGAACGCGACCGGGTCAATAACGTCCGGCTCGGCGACGACGAGCTCGACCACATATCCCTCGGGAACATGCACCAGAGCCAAGGCATCCTTCGGCTCCACCGGCTGAGAGTCCAGTTCGCGGGTCGCGGCACCGAGTTGCAACGCCGCCAGGCAACCGGCGATAAAACAGAAGTTGAAGAGATTGGGTTTCATCAAACGTTTTGGAATTGATTGCCCACGACTGATTTAATTTGATTCATTACTGATAGGATGGATGTACGCTCATCGCAAGAGTTGGGGCACTGGATCAGCAACTTTCCCAGGGGAACGCTGGCCCTTGCCCCGCACTCCCTGGTCGCCGAGTTCCGCTCGCGCTTCATCGGCTATTCGCCTGAGACGGGCCACGATATTGGGATGCTCCACAGCTACATTTTTTTCGCTGGCGGTATCGTCCTCCAGGTTGAACAGCAGATACTCCGCCTTGCGCTCCTTGTTGAAGTGCGGATGCGCTCGCGTGGTCACGACCGGAAGAAACAGCTTCCACGGGCCGGAGCGAACCGCCTGAAGCTGCTCTTGGTGGTAGTAGTAAAAGGATTTGTATGGCGTCTTCGCATCCGCGTCGCCGAAGAGAAGCGGCGCAATATCGTGACCGTCAATTTTGCGCTCCGAAGGCAGAGCTCCACCCGCCAGCTTCACGAAAGTCGGCAGCAGGTCCATCGTCGTTACGAGTTCATCGCAGACGGTGCTAGCCGGAACTTTTCCCGGTTGCCACACGATAGTCGGCACGCGGAAAGCGCCCTCGCCGGTCGTGTAACCTCTGCCATGCAGCGGAAGATTCGATCCGCGGCGCAAATCGCCAGGGGCCCGGTTGATGGGCGCTCCATTATCGGAAGTCCATATCACAAAGGTGTTCTCGGCAATCCCCAATTCAGTGAGTTGATCGAGCATAACGCCCATCGACCAGTCTAGTTCCTCTATCGAATCTCCCCAGGGACCGTTCCTGCTTTTCCCTTTGAAATCCGGACTCGAAAAGGGCGCCGTCGTACTGCCAGGCATGGCTTGCGGGAAATAGAGAAAAAACGGTTCATCCCGATGCTCGCCGATCCATTCCATGGCCCGCTCCGTGAGGCGTTTCGTAAGCGTGTCGCGATCGCAGGGCGCTTCAACCACGGTTTCGTTCTCCATCAAGGGAAGGGGTGGCCAACCGGGCTGCTTATTGCCTACCATGTCATCGCTATATGGGAGGCCGTAAAACCAGTCGAACCCCTGGCGCGTTGGCAGGAATTCCGGCTGATCCCCAAGGTGCCATTTTCCCACGATCGCCGTTGCGTATCCCTGTTCCTTGAGCGCTTCGGCGATGGTGGTTTCATCCGGATTCAGCCCGTAGGGCGAGATCGGTCGCAACACCCAACCATCGCGATCCGTCACATGCATTCCGACGCGCTGCGAATAACATCCGGTCATGATACTAGCCCGCGAAGGGGTACAAACCCCTGCGGTAACGCAGAAATGCGTGAACTTTCGACCCTCCCCCGCCATGCGGTTGAGATTCGGCGTGCGGTGTAGGGTTGAGCCAAAAGGCTCGATATCGCCGTAACCGAGATTATCGCAGAAGATGACAATGAAATTCGGCTTCGGCCGATCGGCCGCATAAAGCCCGCAAAGCAAAGTCATAAACAGACAGACTCCGACCGCGCGTATTACTGAAAGAAAATTTCGTTTTAGCACTATAACCTTGGGGTTCGAAATTTAGTTTCCGCAGCGAGAGCTACGGCGAGAGACATAGGTATTGGGGGAGGAAAGAAAACTCGCAGTATCGCTATCACGATGCGAGGCATTTCGAGCTAAAGCAGATTTTCAATGCCTAATGGGCCGCCGAAAAATAGGCAACTCTCATCTCGTCGTTTGGAGGCTTAGCGTGAGACCTTTCAAACCCCCAAAATATAAAGAGGATGCTTCTGTCAAGAATTTTAGGATCAGTTTCTCCAGCTACGCAAATAGGTCTATCGAAGCGCTTCCGCTTCTCGAATGTCCCGCCATAGCTTGCTGGTCTTTTTGGTGCGTTCCGATCCATTCAGCTCGGTTTCCCATCCTAGATCGCCCTGATCTCCCATCCAGCGATCGAGTCCTAAAGAGAGTTCGTTCTTAACCCCCGAGAGCTCCTCCCTATCGATGAGGTTGTCGAGACAGAACGGATCTGCGTTGATATCGTAAAGCTCTTCAGCAGGCCGATAGACCATTTTGTTTATATAATCCTTCGCGCTCTGGTCGCCAGATTGGGCCATGCGGACAATCTCCCCCCGCCAGCCTGAGCTCTCCGGTTTTAACTTAGGAGTAAAACCTCCAGTTTGCGAATACGTGATAGGCACGCTGGGTTTGAGGTTTCGGATGTATCGATAATTCCGATTCACAATCGTGCGCATTCCGTAAGGCTCCTTGTTCCCGTTAACGCCGCTGAATGTTTGGCTGGCGTAGGCGTAGGTCTTATGATTCGTCGCTTTCCCCGTGAGAATATCCAGGAAGGACTTTCCATCAATTTCGCTAACGAGTCTCGCCCCCGCAGCTTCCACAAGAGTCGGAACGACATCTCCATACTCGACGATGGCATCGGACTGACTACCTGCAGCAATCTTACCCGGCCAACGAGCAATGAGTCCGCTATGCACACTCGTTTCGTAGTTATTCCATTTCCCGAATGGGAAAGAACTTCCCTGCTCGGTCGCCACCAGAACCAGCGTAGAATTCTCAACCTCGAATTCACGCAAATAGGAAAGGCATTCCCCTACTTGGCTATCGAAAAACGTGCATTCCGCGAGATACTTACTGTAATTTTCACGATGGTTCGGAGTGTCGAAAATGTTTGGCGGCAAGGAGAGTTCGCTCGGATTATATACTGAAGATTCTCCCCGCGTGTAGGGGCCATGAGGATCGTAAGAGGCTGCAAACACGCAAAAAGGAGTTCCGCTTTCGGTGCATTCCTCAATGAACCGCTTGAGATTCGGATTTCGGATAACGGCCGATCCTTCAGGCGTTTTCTGATTATCATCATAACCGTATTCCATGCCTTCGAGGTATTCGAATGGGAACACGCTCTTGGGCTCGATATGCGTTTTCCCAAGCAAGGCCACGCGATAGCCAGCTGTTTTCAGGTGATGAACGATACTCTTAGCGCCTGGATTCGCAAAAGTGTGATTCGGGTATGATCCACTATGAATCGGGTAGATCCCTGTGTAGAGGTTATGCCTGGTGGGCGAGCACATGGAGGCCGCTTCGTAACAGCGATTGAACGTCATGCCTTCGCTCGCAAGCTTGTTAAGATTCGGGGTCTTGGCCTGCCCGCCATAAACCTCGAGATCGAGGTAGGTACAGTCATCTGCTAGGACGAACAAGAAATTCGGTTCATCAGACTGCCCAAAAATGCAGCAACTAAACGAGAAATACAACAAGCAATGGATAAGCGCACGCATGGGTAAGAAATCTTTTCGAGATGAGAGATTCAACGGAGTTAAGTGCAAGATCATCAACTTACCCTACAACCTGTAGCAACTTGAATCGCTATCGCGTTAAATCTCCGAAACGTTGATCGAGAGCAGATGCCAACAACCCGTAGTTCGAATAGAATGAAGCGGTCAATAAGAGTGCTCCTGGCAGGGCCAACGCTGCCGCGAGGCGGTAAACATCGGGCAGACGGAAATAACTCAAAAGCCCTCGAAATTGTCTGAAACACGTCAAGCTGAGCAACTTAATCCCAACTACCCAAAACAAACTATCCCGCACCAATTGAACCGTTACTTCTGAAATTCGAAAACTATCCCGGAATTCGAAGGCCAAAATCAACGATACCGAAAAGATGACCGAATAGGCGACGAACAATAAACCCTTCCGAAATAGGCGCGGGAAAAATTGTCTTGGAATCGCAATCATTTGGCTATGTGCACTCTTACAAAAATTGATTAGTAAAACTACTCATTTAAGTCATTTAGGTATTTTATCCTGTTTTTTACATGAATAACACCCGGAGTAGCCGTCTTCGTTCTTCGAACTGCACCGAGTCAAGAACCCGCTCCTACACTGATTTATTTGGGGTAGCTGACTCTCAAAACTCGCCTTTATTCTCTTTTTCAGGTTAAATCCCTCTTTAGAGGGAACCTTCGGGTACACTCATCGCTCGCAAGGTCGTAGGATAAATCAACGATTTGCGATTCAATGGCCTTGCGAAGACATCCTGCATTCGCTTGGATCAAAATCAGAACAGTTAACTTTTTAATACGATGCAAAACACCCGTGCTCTTACATCTCAAATTACACGCACCCTTGCCTTTGCGCCACTTTTGCTCGGCCGTTTCATATCGGTCGGATCAGCCCAAGAAACAGAATCGTCTTCCAATGCAAACAGCCGAAAAGCTGCCGTTCTCATAGAAGGCGACGTCATCTTAATTTCCTTTCCCGCCGCCCCAGATCTAAACACGAGTCAAAAGATCCGTCGCGACGGGCGCATCACCTTGCCGCTTATTGGGGAAGTCGAGGTATCTGGCCTCACACCTACAGAACTTGAAACAGCTCTCCTAGCCCTTTACGACCAACAGTTGGTGACCAAAGAAGTCAGTGTTACGGTTACGTCTTCGTCTTGGACGTTTTACGTAAATGGAGCAGTGCTCAGCCCTGGCAAACAAGTCTCGGATCGCCGCCTAACGGCCCTCGAAGCGATAATGGAAGCGGGCGACCCTAGTCCCTCTGCCAATCTCAAAAAAAATACCATCATACGACAAGAGGGCGACAAACGCACAACCCATAAACTCAACATGAAGGACGTCCTTGCAGGTAAAAAGAAGAACGTCTTCTACATCCAACCTTCCGACATCATCACCATTCCGGAAAAGTTCGTCATTTTCTAGAAATACGGATGAAAAGAGAAAGGTCCGCTAAACACGCTAAATAGCGCCAGAATGATTTAATAAAAGGTGATTAACACCTGTTGAGTTTTTACGTTATTTAGCGGACTTTATTTTATTCTTAACAATCTACACATTTCACACTAAAATCATGGTCATTCTACTCGGAAGCATGGGCTACGTCGGACAGCTCTTTGGACAATACTTCGATCGCAAGGGAGTCGCTTGGACGGGAATTAGCGGTCGCTCTTTCGATCTGGGTGCCAAAGATGCTATTCTCCAAACCCTCAAGGACTCGAAAGCCACCGCGGTAGTCAATTGTGCCGGCTACACAGGCAAACCTAATGTCGATGCCTGCGAGCTCGACAAAGGGAACTGCCTCGATGGCAACGCAGTACTGCCAAGCGCTATTCGTGAAATTTGTGGTGACCTAGGCATCCCCTGGGGCCACGTTTCCAGCGGCTGCATCTTCGCTCTCGAAAGGCCCGGCGGCGGCGGCTGGCGCGAAGACGACGCGCCGAATTTCAGCTTTCGCCATCCGCCTTGTTCATTCTACAGCGGAACCAAAGCGCTGGGCGAAGAGGTGCTCGGATATAGAGAAGTCGAAACAAGCGGAGCCGACTGGCCAAGCTGGCAGCACGAAAGCGAAGCCGAAGGCTACGTATGGCGGCTGCGAATTCCCTTCGATCAAAACGACAGCCCGCGCAACTACCTGAGCAAGGTCCAGCGCTACGAAAACCTTCTCCAAGCACGTAATAGTCTCAGCCAGCTCGAAGACTTTATCGCCGCCTGTTGGGCTTGCTTTGAAAAACAGGTTCCATTCGGTATCTACAACGTTACCAATCCTGGTTCTGTAACGACTTCCGAAGTAGTCGACCTCATCGTCAAACATGGCGCAAACAACAAGGACTACAAATTCTTCGACAACGAAGAGGAATTTATGGCAAAGGCTGCCAAAACGCCGCGATCCAATTGCGTTTTGGATACATCTAAATTGGAAGGGGTCGGCATCAATATGCGTCCCGTTCACGAAGCCCTCGATTGGTCGCTCCAGAACTGGCGGCCAGAGGCCTAGGATTGTTGATCACTAATTGCTGATCGCTAATCCAAACAAAAATGGAGTCCGCGAAAGCTAAAGCCTAACCGCTAAACCAACAGATTGAAGAGGGAGTCCGCTGAACACGCTCAATGACGCTTAAATTCCCAAACTCAATTCTTCAACTTAAGTATTTTGTAATCTTCAAATCACCATGAACTCTATTCTCATCACCGGCGGCTCCGGCTTTATCGGCTCGAATTTCATCCGTTTGCTTCTTTCCAACGACGCGTCTCTACTCAAGGAAAATGGCTACAACCACTTGATTAATTTGGACGCTCTGACTTACGCGGGCAACCCCGCGAACCTCTCCGACTTGGAGGGTTCCGAAGACTACGAATTCGTTCACGCAAGCATCCTCGAACAAGAGCGAATCGAAGAGCTGCTCGACGCGAGAAGCGTATCCACGATCGTCCATTTCGCTGCAGAGAGCCACGTAGATCGCTCCATCGACGGGCCAGAGCCCTTTGTCCAAACAAACGTAACCGGCACTCTGCGATTACTTCAGGCCGCCAAAAAACGTTGGTCCTCATTGGATAACGCCGCCCAAAAGTCCATTCGCTTTCTTCACGTTTCGACCGACGAAGTGTATGGAACGTTGACGGCAGAAGACCCTGCTTTCTGCGAAACCACACCTTACGCGCCTAACAGCCCCTACTCGGCATCCAAAGCGTCTAGCGATTTTCTCGTCCGCTCCTACTTCCACACCTACGGCATGCCCGTGGTCACCACCAATTGCTCCAACAATTACGGCCCCTACCAATTTCCGGAAAAACTCATTCCTTTGGTTATGCTCAATGCCTTGGAAGGCAAGGCCCTCCCCATTTACGGCGACGGCAAGCAAATCCGCGATTGGCTCTACGTCGAAGATCACTGCACTGGCATTCTCTCCGCCCTCAAAACAGGTCAGGTCGGCGAAACCTACTGCATAGGCGGCCGCAGCGAGATGGAGAACATCCAAATAGTGAAACGGATTTGCTCCCTTTTGGATGAGCTCCGCCCAATCGTGGACAACCCCAATTTGGAAGGCAAAGATGTCAGTCGCTACGAAGAGCTGATCACTTACGTCAAGGATCGCCCCGGACACGATCGCCGCTACGCGATCAATTGCGACCGCATCGAAGCGGAATGCGGATGGGAGCCTAGTCAAACCTTCGACTCGGGCATTCGTAAAACCGTCCAATGGTACTTGGACAACCAGGCCTGGTGCCGCAGCATAGCAGACGGCACCTACGCCGGCGAACGCCTCGGTAATACATAGTCTGTGGCTAATTACTAATTGACGGAGCGAAGCGGAGATGGCGTAGCAAAATTGCAGATTGAAAATTGATCTGTCAGACAATCGACTTACGCCCTTGAATCGCTAAGAATCTTTTCGCGTTATTCGACGAACCACAAAATCACTGATCTCTCATCCCTAATCACATAAAAACTCCTTGGCGACCTTTGCGGTTAAAAACAAATTCCTAATTCCAACATCACATGAGCTCTTCTAAAAACAGAAAAGGGATCGTCCTCGCAGGCGGCTCCGGCACGCGCCTTTATCCTTGTACGATTGCGGTATCCAAACAATTGATGCCGATCTACGACAAACCAATGGTCTACTATCCGATTTCTTTGCTCATGCTAGCAGGTATTCGTGAAATCCTGATCATCTCGACCCCCGAAGATACGCCTCTTTTTAAGCGACTACTTGGCGACGGTTCCGCGTTTGGCGTAACGTTCGAATATGCAGTCCAACCAAAGCCGGAAGGACTCGCTCAGGCATTTCTTATCGGTGCCGACTTCCTCGACGGGGCTCCAGCAGCGCTTGTTCTAGGCGACAATCTTTTCTATGGTCACGAACTTGTCAGCACGCTTCGCGCTGCAGATGAGCGAACCCAAGGCGCTTCTATATTCGGCTACCAGGTCGCCGAACCTTCCGCTTATGGCGTCGTCGAATTCGCCGAGAACGGTCGCGTACTCTCAATCGAAGAAAAGCCCGAGTACCCCAAATCCAATTATGCGGTTCCAGGGCTCTATTTCTACGATGAAAACGTTACCGAATACGCCAAACGGATCGTGCCATCTCCCCGAGGAGAACTCGAGATTACCGACCTAAACCGATTGTATCTAGAAAATGGGGATCTACACGTAGAGCTTTTAGGTCGAGGTACAGCATGGCTGGATACAGGAACGCATAAATCGCTCATGGACGCGTCTCAGTTCGTTCAAGTAATCGAAGAACGGCAGGGTCTCAAAATGGCTTGTTTAGAAGGTATCGGTTTCGAAAACGGTTGGCTCGACCAAAGCCAACTTAGCGAGCGCATTGACTATCTAGGCAAAACGAAATACGCTGAATACCTGACGCGCTATCTCGATTAGTACATCATCTTGAAAGTTTCATACATAGAAATCATTGAACGACCATTGAGAATTTGATAACCACTGAGCAACTGATGATTGGGGATTGGAAGCTCGGGAAGCTTGAGTGTGGAGAGATTTCTTAACCGCAAAGGACGCAGATCCCAATGTGTCGGGACTAAATGCGCTAAATGACGCTAAAAACAGAATGGAGGTGTCCATGCTTATCGCGAATCATCAGTGAAGGAGCGGTACCGCTATGCGTGGACCGCGATTTTTCACCTACATAGTATAGCCACGCATTATCGCGGGGTAAACCCGCTCCTACAATTAGGCAGCGGAGCAGCTTCGCCTGCTCTCAAGTGCTAAGGATTGGGTTGTTGATTTTTTTAACCACTGATGGACACTGATGATTGGGTTGCGCTTTTCTACATCAAAGGCGTTGCACCTCCAGGCATAACGCTCAAACACATCTATCGAGGCGTTATACCCTTTATCATAATACAACTTATCGCCCTCGGACTCGTCGGGGCCTTTCCCCAACTCGTAACCTGGCTTCCAGGAGTGAGCTATTAGTCACTAATTAAACGAGCTTTTCTCGAGAACCGTCGACAAGCCGAATACTCGGACTCTTTGATTCTAATCGTTTTCGCGCTTCAGATCGCGACTCATCAAATCGCTCAATGCTTCCATCGGTCGCTTATCCTCGTAAAGGATCCGATACACCTGTTCCAAAATTGGAGCGTCGATTCCCTTCGCTTCCAGCATCTCGTGAAACGATTTCGCGGTTCTATACCCTTCTACCGCCGTTTTTTGGTTTTCAACGACTTGCTTGGCCGACCCGCCTTTAGCAACCGCTTCGCCAAACGTTCGGTTCCGGCTCCACTCGCCATGGCAAGTAGCGCTCAAATCGCCGAATCCACTCAATCCATAAAACGTCTCCGACTGGGCCCCCAGAGCCAGTCCAACCCGCACCATCTCCGCCAAGGCCCGCGTCAACAACGCGGCTTGGGCATTGTCGCCTAGACCGAGACCTTGGCTGCAACCAGCTGCGATCGCGTACACGTTCTTCAAACAACCGCCAAGCTCAACGCCTCTCAAATCGTCACTCAGATAGATACGCATGTTCGACCCGCTGATCGCCATTTGCGTCGCTTCGACAATCGATTCGATCGCGGTCGCCGCAAGCGTCATCGCTACCGGTTTTCCTTCTGCCACTTCGCCCGCAAAAGTAGGGCCGGACAAGCAGCCAATCAAATGCTCCGGGAAGACCTCGCCAATAAGTTCGCAAGGAGTCTTGCCCGATTCCAACTCCAAACCTTTCGCTAAGCTGATAAAAAAAACGCGTCGCTCATCTGTAATAGTCTTCTTGATACGCTCCAACCAGGCTCGCAGCGCATACGACGGGGAACCCAGCAGCACGATCGCGGCATCCGCCAAAGCAGCTTCGTCCGAAACCTCAACGCTAAGCTTTTTCGGGAGCGGGTAACCGGGCAAATAATCCTGGTTTTCGCCAGCGCTTCGCATCGCTTCCGCTTGCTCTATCCGGCGAGGCAAGAGCGAAACCGTTAGCCCCTGCTCTGCGCACTGGATCGCCAGCGCCGTTCCCCATGCCCCTGCTCCGCAGATCGCTACCTTCATATCATCAGCCATTGACCGTTTTCTATCACCGAGCGCACTCAGCCTTCAATTGAAAAGAGATGCTCTCGTCGCAAAACACCTATCAAATCCACTGAAATTGGCGCTTCGCAAAAATATTTATCGATCCGCCAAGCAATTTTGAACGCTTGGAGCCAATTAACGTCTTGATAGTAGAAGACTTAAGTTTTTCCTTACCCTCGATGACCGGATTGCTCTCAAAATTGCTGCGAAAAAAGCGCGTTCACAATGACGCGTTGCTCGATAGCAATTCCGATCAATACCGCATGCAGAACGCTCAGTTCGTAAGCTTCTTGCAGAAGAGCGGATTCCGCCGGCAGTTAATCGATCGGCACGAGAAATCAAAACGATTCAAAAAGGTCCTTGGAATCATAGTCGCGTGGGGCCTCGGTGGGGGATTCCTTTGGGTCGTAGTCGAAAGCGCCCAGGCACTTGAATTATTCTAAACTTCGGCTCTTTCTTGGAGGATTTGTAGATGGAATCTACAGTCATCGGCCTACCTGTTAGGAGTCTCGCTTCACGAACCAATAAGAATTCCCATGGCAAGCCCCGATGTATTCAACAAGTAGCGGTCGATCTCCGAGCGGCCATTATCATTGAAGTAACCGATCCCGCTGATCCCATACGCATCAACTTAACTGGAAACCACGCCGCGCTGCGAGGTAGCTACGCGAGGGACTCGCGTGGAACCTGCAATGACAATTCACCTCATGGGCTTAAGTTGACGCCCATCGAATCAGTGCCCGCACGGCCTGCGTCGGCGTAGCGAAGGCGTGAGATCGGCCGCTACTAAAATCAGCAACGAAACCGCCGACCAGTCGGGGAAAAGATTTTCTAGACCGAGTACCCTCTCTACAATGCTTTCGCCTTAAACAGGGTCTTCACGCTCGCTGTCATGTAATCGCGGTTCAGCTTCGAGATGAATTCTTCGCTGATCAACTTCGGACACGCCGCCGAACATTCATACTGATTCGTGCAATTGCCGAACCCAGCTTCGTCCATCGACGCCACCATGTTCAAGACCCGCGAATCCTTTTCCGGCTGCCCCTGAGGAAGCAAATTTAACTGGCCCGCTTTAGCCGCCACGAAAAGCATCGCCGACGAATTCTTACAAGCCG
>Ga0302122_10001060_pt1 | contig 17400 bp, 21 predicted proteins | sample CB21_SCM_MG_FD_203115 | JGI IMG/M metagenome (GOLD analysis project Ga0302122, IMG submission 203115) | Marine microbial communities from Western Arctic Ocean, Canada - CB21_SCM | ecosystem: Environmental > Aquatic > Marine > Oceanic | place: Canada: Western Arctic Ocean | collected 2017-09-28
AGGAAAATTCGCAATGCAAAATGAAGAGTTAGACAAACCTAAACAACTTTATGAAATGACAGACGAAGAATTGAGAGAGCATGTCGGCGAGTACTTGGAGAACTCCGAGAAACTCATTGCGAGAGACATGTCGGCATCTATTGAGGAAGTACAGAGTCAGCTAAATGGGCGTCCAGCTGAGGCACGAATCTCGTGGTTTAGACAGGAACTCAGCAAGAAATGGAAATCTGACCGCGGCAAGCCGATTACATTTAGCAAAGTTGAACTCACTGAAATGGAAGAAATTAATGCTCTTTTAGATGCTCAAAAATTGCAACTCTATGCTGAGGACTACCGACAGACAAAGCACGGCATGACTCTTGGCATGAGTCGCATGAGTCTTGATGCGGTGGGACGATTGTCTCATTTACTAGAGACGGAGACAATTCCGCGCCTACAGCAGGCCTGGGATTGGGGTGGAGATTCTGGACAGAGGGAACAAGTCCTGTCCCAACTACGAGAGGTGCTTCGTAACGTTTATGATGTGCGCCAGCTGCGCACCTGGGACCACTCTAAGTAGATTACTCGACAACTACTAAACGTGAATTTCTTACTATATAAGGTTTTAAGTGGCGGAAACCGCGATTCTATAGTCAAGTATGACCCCACAACCCCATTTTGATAAGTTACTGACTAGATCAGTACACAATAGTGATATGCTGCCAACCGGAGTGCGAACATACACCAGTAGTAGGGGGAGTCTATGTCATTCATGATTCGATTTGATCAAGGAACTGTGACCGTGGAACAGTACCATGCGATTAATCAAGGCCTAGAAGACGCAGGGCAAGGGAATCCAGTCGGTCGTGAGTATCACGTCGGCTATATCGAGAATGATGGCACGCTTAGTGTGGTCGACATCTGGGATTCGATGGAAAATTTCGAAAATTTCGGTGAAACATTGATCCCTGTTTTAGAAGCAGTTGGAGCCGACGCCGGAGAACCTACCATCCTCTCTGTGGACAACATCATCGTCGGCCAATAGCTATTAGTTCAGTGTGAAACCTTCCCCCAGTTTTAGATGGCATACACCACGTACTTCTCGAGACGCCTTCACCTGCAGGGCTATCAATTGAAGTATAAAATTCAAGAAGTCGGGTGATTATAGATTTACGGACAAATTGCTGACAAAGTAATAGCCACCCGAAGGTGGCTATTACCCAGAATTAAGACTTAGAAAAGGAGAATTACATAAAGTATGTTTTTATCGCTTCACGAAAGTCCTCGTCTGATATAACAGGCTTAACTGTCATCTCACACACTTCTGCCCACGCCAACTGAAAAGCTGCGCATTTCGAGAAATCATCTGTCTCTAAGATCATTGTTCCAGTGCCATCCGCGATCGAGTGCCAACGTCCCACTAGGCCAATTCCGTGGTCAGCTGTCAAACTCATCAACTGCTCCTGCGTAAAGCTTCCGAAAGCCCGTAGTGCATCACCCTTAGATGCTTGAAAAACCTTGTAGTCAACTTGAAATTGCATTTTTCTCCTTTTGCTTCACGATCAAACTTAGCAGACATTCCACTCAGTTTACTCAGTCACTCCGTCACCTATTAAAAAGACATTGCCTACTTCAACATTCTCGCCAGCTATTTGATGGTCCAACACTATTCTTTCCGCAGCGGCAGCAGCACGCCTATCTAAATCTTCTTGGACATTCGCTCGCGTCTTCTGGTGCTCTTCCCAACGCTCATTCCACGGAGCAATATCTTTAATTTCTCGTTTGGTCCGTTGTCGACAGGTATCGCTACAAAACATACGCCTAGCAGGTCTGCCATCTTTCCGAGCCCTCTGACCACGCTTAAATGGCAACTCCTGATCACACAATTCAAAGCCCTCACACGGGTAATACATTAAATCAGGCGATTCATTAAATTGCTCAGCAATGCAAAGCCACGCATAGCCCAGTAGATTGCGAGGTTCAGCTATTTGTGTAAATCGGTGTGTAGTATCAAAAGAAAACTCTGTTTTTTTTTTGATGATGCCATTTCTATCTCGTTTGAAATTCCAAAGACTTTCGTACTTAATGCCGACATGTAAACCCAGCTGGTGATCAATTGCAGATGCAATAGCTGAAATAATAAATGAGTAATGTGCGCTGAATACAATCGAATTTACGTCAACTTCGCGCTGCGCCTGTTGTCCCACAAATTTCATAAGTAATACGTCGTGCACACCACTCATCATTACTCCGTGATCAATATCTTTAGTCGGTGCAACAGTGGCCGCAGGTGATAAATAACGCAACGGATTCGGAGTAGCGACTCTAAGTCTGTCAGCCTCAGCTATTGAAATTTTATCTGGTCGAATGTTTTTAATACTGATGAGATCCAAAGTATTTGTTACCCAGGCAATGAGTGCTAGTTCATCAAGAAACTGCTCAGGAACATTATTCGCAACTTCACCCCGCTCATATAAATAGCCATACTTGGAGATAAATTGCGCTCGATGATATTCCTCGCGCCCGACTGTCTCTCGAATATCATTAAATAGATTAGCCATCGTGCGCTGAATAGCAGGAGATTCAGCTACAGGGTTGTATTGTGCACCGTTGCCGCGTTGCCATTTCCAGTATGAATTAATTCTAGTAATTTCCACAGTAATTCCCTAAACCACTAGCAGACCGCAAGCTACTTGCCGCTCCTGTCGTTTCTTTTCTTCCTGTTCAGGCGTTATCTTCTCCCTAGTCATGCCTAGAGGTATGGGTCAAAGGTTAATCGGCTTCTCTTTAACGATGGGGGCTGTTCGGAGATATTTTGCTAAAATCACGGCCCACCAGTTACGGGCTGGCAATTAAAAACAGGTATATTTCTTTCTGTTCTCTTTTGATAAGCATCATAAGGAGGGTAAAAGGAACAAATTAAAGGCCACAATTCAGTCTTTTTATCATCACTCACCTGTTCTGCAACTAAGTTTAATTTTTTTTCTTTTGAGTGAACTGAAATCTCTGGATTCGCTTTGATGTTCCAATACCATGACGGATTAACATCTGAGCCACCCAATGAGGCAACTAAGATTACCCCTTCTTCATAAGGGACATGCACTAAGGGGACATATCTAATTTTTCCTGATTTAGCGCCCTTAGTTCTTACAACGCAAAAATCCACGCCTTTCATTTGATTCATGAGCCTGCCGCTAGTAATACGAAAAACAGATGCATGAAAAGGCACGAATATTCTGAGTAATAACAAGTCGCGTAATCGTGTCATGTTTTAAGACTAGTGGTACGAGTCAAAGATTGCTCAGTTACTCTTTAACGATGAGGGCTGGTGGTCGACATAATTAGCTACAATCAGGACATGACTAAAGAAGAGAGCAGCAATATAAAGCTAAGATGGGGGCATATTAATATCAATGTCAGCAATCTTGACTCTTCTATTGAATTTTATGAACAGCTAGGGTTCGAAGTTTACAAACCGTCAATCCCATATATAGGGCTAACGGTAGAGCCAAAATCAAACTCAATGGATGAGGGTAGCCGCACAGCTTTGGGATTGCCTGAACAAACCTCAGGCCGAGCATGCATCATGCAATTAGACAAATATTATCCTAAATTAGATTTGACGCAGTTCGATGACATGACTCAATCAATACCATTGAGCAACGCTGATTTAGGACTAGTACGGATATGTCTCGCCTCTGTAAATTTGGAGGCTGACTATAAAAATCTCAAAAAAACCGGCGTAGAGTTCATCAGTCCACCACAGACTGCAAAGGATGGCAGGGCAGAAATTGCAATCTGTAGCGACCCTGACGGCACGCTAGTCGAATTAATACAGGTGCATTTAGAAAAATAAGACTTTGCTTGCAGTCACTCTAGTTTAAGCTGGCTGATATGGCAGAGACGAGTGATGAAGCACAATTCGCAGGGTGCCACTTGCATCTTTTCTGTAGCCCCAGCTCTTGTCCACAATCGTGATATCACCATCTTTATCTAAAAAAGTGACACTACCCATCCACATGGCAACCTGGCCATCCATGAAACTTGCAGCTGTTTCCGAAGTTACATCACGCCAACTACGCAGACCAAACCCAAGGTCCTGTGGAAAGTCCGGGTTATGCCCAACAAAATAAGATAAGGCTCCTTCGCGAGTTGTACGGAAGGTGTGCTCTCCACCGGCCATAGTTGGTTTGAAAAGCACAGGGCCAAACTCATAATCATAGACAGCATCAAGCGCTCGATTAGCGATCTCAGTGGCTGCCTCGATTCCTTCAGTATCGAAAGCAATCGAGATCGCGATCAACGCGTCACCCCAGTCTATTCGTGCGGTAGCAAGTTCCGTCTCTGTGATTTCGGACACAGAATCCTCCTCATATATAACCTGAGGAACAAACTATCACGAACCTTCGTTACTGAAAGTATCGAACTTTAGTCTGAGTTTCCAGAAGAAGATTGGACAGATGATTGCAAGCTATTGCGCAGATATCGCCGCCAATGCAGCATCACTGATCTCTCCAAATTCACTCACAGGAACTACTTCCATCTCTCCAAGTGCAACGAGAGGCATACATAACGTCATTATTGCTGCGGCGTTGTCAGCTTCGATAATCATATATCCCTTGTGAGCTGGTGCATCCATCCACGAGCCATGAACAGTGACCTGATCGTTGCCTTCCACTACTGCTTTCATGCCCTCAACTTGTCCCGCAGGGTCATCCGAATTAAGTGGGCAAGTCTCCCAATTATGTCGATGTGTGACGTGAAATAACATCCATTCCTCCTTCTATACCTAATATACCCAAGCTAACTAACTCTTAGCTCAGAACCTGTAATTTGTTGACTATATCGCTTATGAACGACTTTTGAAAGCGCTCTGCGAGTGTGCGGTACTGAGAATATTCAGTTAGTAATTCGACTCTATAGCGTGCCATACCGTTTACAGCTTCAAGCCTCGCTATTCCTAAAGCAACCTCTCCCTGGAGAGTCGAAGCAGATTCTTCTGGTTTTTTCTCAGTCATGCCTCTAATACTAGGGGTATGGGGTCAGGTTTTGAGTTTGAAGTTAAACAACCAGTAAAAGACCGCCATACCGCTCACGAATCCAATTATTCTGGCAGCGTCATAGGCTCCCGTGACAACAAGTGCAACATAGAAAACCACAAATAATGTCACTAACATTACAGCAATAAAACAATTGTCTGGATCGATAGCCTAATCGACAATCTTGCGCACAGTCATCAATGAAATGAGACACAGGTTCAGATTTAATGTGATGGTTTTAGTAATCACATGAGGTTCAATTCAGCGTATCCGTTTTCCGTAACTTCATTGCAACGCTGCCGATAAGAATGTTGACTACCACTATAACGGGCTAATATTCTGTTTTGCCGACCATCCAAGTTACTATTTACACCGGTCATCCAGGAGTCGACTTCATTGGATAGAAGCCCTTCTCCTTGCTTCAATACGTAAGCGTGCCAACTAGCTACTGCTTCAGGTGTTGCTTCTGCTCGAGTCAAATTCCGCTCGTTCATATATCTTATTAATTCTGATATCCACTCAACATTGTATTCAATACTCCTAGGATTATTTCCCAAGAGCGCATGCGGTCCCAAAATCATAAACAGATTAGGGAAATTATTAATTTGAAGCCCTAGAAAAGTTGATAGCTCTTCACTCCACTGCTCTTTCAACTTACGATTATCAACGCCTGCAATGTCTATCTTGTCGTAGCTACCAAGTATTGCATCGAATCCAGTCGCATATATGATGAAATCAAATTCGAATTCTCTATCAGTGGTTCTTATCCCCTCCATAGTAATTCTTTCAATCGGAGTCTCGACAATATCTATCAGTTCAATATTTTCTCGGTTATATGATTCATAATAGTTGGTTTCGAGAGGGACTCGTCTCGTCCCAAATCCATGATCCTTGGGAATTAATTTCTCTGCCACTTCAGGATTATCCACACGATGTCGAATCTTGTCTGCTACGAAATCTGACATCGCTTTGTTCGCGTTAGAATCAGTTAACACATCTTTGAAGTTTCCCTGCCATATACCGAAGCCTTTACTAGCATATAAATGTTCCCAAAATTCATATCGCTCTTTTTCTGAAACTTCAAAAGTACCCCGTGGGTCAACAGTATGAAGAAATCCTGCCTGCGTTTTTTCACAAATCTCAAACATCTCTTTATATTGAGATCTGATGATTCCCATCTCAGCCGGCTCAATCTTTGAGTTATGCAGGGGTGCACACCAGTTCGGTCGACGCTGGAATACCGTGAGATGGCCAACATCTTTGCATATTTCTTGAATCGTCTGTACTCCAGTTGCTCCAGTTCCGATGACTGCCACCTTTTTGCCAGCGAAATCAACAGGGTTATGAGGCCATCGAGATGTGTGAAAAGACTGCCCTTTGAAAGACTCGACTCCTTCAATTTTAGGCAAAGTGGGTTGGGAAAGTAGACCTATGCCTGTAACAAGAAATCTGCTTGTGTAACTACTTCCATCCTGCAACTGTATTTTCCAACTCCGAGTATCATCCGTATAAGAAGCCGATTTAACATCACTTGAAAATTGGATGTCATTGATCAAGTCAAATTTATCCGCCACATGTCGAAGATATCCCAAAATCTCAGGCTGCGAAGCAAAATGTTCGGACCAATCCCACTCGTCAAGAAGTTCTTGTGAAAAGGAATAGGCGTACGAATAACTCTCTGAATCAAAACGAGCACCCGGGTAACGATTCCAATACCAGGTGCCCCCTACTCCGGTCCCCGCCTCAAAGACGCGAACTTTCATACCTAACTCTCGTAGTTTATACAATTGATAGAGTCCAGAAATACCGGCTCCTATGATAATTGCATCATAATCAAGCTCAATCTCCGACAGAGGTTGATTTGAGGTCACGTTTGATTTTGTCATTATATTTCCCAGACTCTGGTTATTTTTTAAATATATCAGTGATTGTTATAAAATATCGCTGTGCCTATCGATTTTCATTTTTTGACAGCGAATCGGGAAATTAACAGTTAAGTAGGCACCAGAAACTCTATCTAGGTCTGTGCAGCAATATGGACGATATTGACTAGATTGGGTAGGCAACATAGTAAATCTAGTAAGTAAACGGGCACTCGGCTACAAAACTTGTATAGCAAATTTCCAAAATACCTGATGAGGCAGTTGATGCTGCAGTATTTCCAAACGACAGTACTGCAGTCATAGGGACACCAAATGATCTAATCAATAAGATACAAGAAATGATTGAAGTCACTGTTGGATTTGGAACAGCATATAAAGTAAGGAAAAGATATGAAAATCACAGATATCACGGTCAATAGAATACGCTCTCCCCAGGAAGAAAATGCACGAGCCTTCGTGGGTACACCTGGCAGATTGCTTCTTCAAATTCACACGGATGAAGGAATCACTGGGATTTCAGAATCTAGCCGAAATCTAAAAATAGTCAAAGCATACGTCGATGAGCTAATAAAACCTCTGCTCGTAGGTACAGATCCCTGCCGACCTAAAAAAATTTGGGAGCTACTTACTCTGGGTGAGGGACAGCACGCAACGAGATTTCCGTCTCAAATAGTGGGGTCTATAGATGTGGCTATCTGGGACATAATGGGGAAAGCCGCAAACATGCCAATCTACAAATTGCTGGGAGGTGCTCGCCGCACAAGGATACCCCTGTACTGGAGTAGAGGTAACGGATGGAGTAAATCGCCCGAACAAATGCTAGAAGAAATTCAAGAAGGATATGACAAAGGCTTTCGCGCATTTAAAATACGAATGGATTGGCGCGATTATAGGCAAGATGCGGATCCAAAAAAAGATTTTGCCCTCTTCAAAAAGTGTCGTGAATGGTTGCCAGATGATTGCCCTCTCAGTTTTGATGCGAACTGTGGTTACTCGGTACCTACTGCGATAGAACAAGGGCGCAAATTTGAAGAAATGGGAATCGCTCACTTCGAAGAACCGTTACCACAGTACGATCTGCCAGGCCTGAGGCAGGTGGTCGACGCGCTCGATTGTGCAGTATCTAGCGGCGAACAAGAGACATCTTCGTGGAGGTTTAGAGATTTGATGATATTAGGAAACCCAGACATCCTACAACCAGATATTACAAATGTGGGTGGATTATCTGAAATGATTCGAGTCTATGAGATGGCAGCTGTCCACAATAAGATTGTGATGCCCCACAGCCCAAGTGTTGGAGCAAACTCTATGGCAAGCCTCCACCTTTACTCGACTGTTACAAATGCGGTTCGTCCCCACGAATTTTCTGAGGAATTCACTGTGCCTACGGAAGAGTTGGCAAAACTTTACAAAGAACCCGTACTCCCAGAGAACGGAACTATTTCAGTCCCTGACCGACCAGGTCTAGGTCTCGAACTTAACCCAGATACATTAAAAGAATTCATAGTGGAATAGTTAAATTCAAGCTGGATACGGTACAACTCTCCATCTGAAGGACATATGCTCTATAAAAAGTGACGGGTGTGTTATTGCTGTCAGCCATTCAGATTAGAGGGGTACGGGGTGAAAGGTTGCTCGGCTACTCTTTAACGATGGGGGCTGGTCGCAGATAAAATGATTAAATCATGACGATAGATGATTTCCGGTGTAAGTCCTGTGGAAAGCTACTGGCGGAAGTGGCTGGTGCTGGGACCGTTATTAAGTGCACTCGATGCAAGCTAGTCAATGAAGTTAAGTAGACTCCAGAAACTCCATCTAGGTCTGTGCAGCAATATGGACGATATTGACTAGATTGACTATGTTGCCTACCCAATCTAGTCAAAAAGCTGGCACTTCATCTCGTCGAGAGTATTGTGGCGAGGGTTGCAGAGCCAAAGCTAAGCGCAGAAGAGACGCAAAATAGAGCTGTTTTTGTATAGGCAAACTGGCCTAATTTTTCAGATATTAGGACCAAATTAGGACCAAAATCACTGTTTCAGTACACAAGACATAGACGGTGAAACTGCTTTCCCTTGCTATATAAGGGGTTTAGATGGTGGACCCGATGGGGCTCGAACCCATGACCTCCACACTGCCAGTGAAAACTAGACGTATTCTGGTGTCCCTTTTGTTATCCGCTTTCCCATCTATATAAGGGATTCCAGTGACCACACGTTAACTGGTGTTGTCTAGCGTTGTCTGGTGTTGTTGCGCCACGTTTGCGCCAGAGAGCTTGTTGTAACGGTAGGGTTAAAAAGCGTATTGCCAGTTTCCCTTGCTATACAAGGGTAAACGAGAGATATTCATTCGCCGCAGGTTGTGAGGTCTCTCTCTTTATTGGCCAGATAGAGTCATTCTGGACGCTCGAATTAGAGGCCTCAGGTGGTATTTTGGTCGTCCTATACCCTATTTTTATCGGATATAAAATAGAATATATAGCTGATATATTGATAATAAAATTAGTTAGGAACTTTAAATGATATATTTATTCGCTATAGTATAGTTTTTATATCTGATTTAATAACAGTATGATCAATTATAAGAATATAGTGGGATGGAGGTAGGAGAAATGACATCTATGTTGAGCGTGGTTCTGGCGAACTAATAACTTAGGACGGTTATGACTGACAAAGTAAATACCGATTGGAACTGGTCTCGATCAAAAGGCAATCGGTACCGCCCCACGCAAGAAACTCCGAATTTATTCATTTCTTTCGCAAATCTCTTTGCCTCTGTAAAAATACGCCGCGTATTTGAAGACCCTCCAGACGCCCGAATAGGGGCTTGGATTGATCGATATGGGCGATTGTACCCAAATGCTGGCTTCGATCAGAGGGGGCAGAGTGTCGACCAGATAGTTGAGCTTGCTGGAGTGATGGCGTGGTGCTACCGGGCGATAAATAAATTTAAAGAACTAGGATGCGACCACAAGAAGATATCTGTTTTTGAAGCTGATCGGATTCGGCTAGAGTTAGAGAATCCGCTGCTGTTTGTGGCTCCATTGAAAGAATGGACTCCGGTGCTAAAAAACTCGGTCGAATATATCAGGCCACAGCATTCCTTCCCCGCCGCTCGATATGCCATAGAGCAGGGACTAATTCGAGAAGATGCGATGTGGCTGACTGACTACTCACACGCGCTAAGAGCGGTTAGAGACACCGCGCAGATGTATATCACTAATGAGATTGAGGTGCGCTTTGGGGAGGCTTGCAAAGTTCCTCGTGATAAATACGGACGCCGAGTTGAGGACACTGATTACGCTGATGTGTATCACTCTATGAAAACAGTGATCGAACCGAAATCTTTGATCGGGTTTATGTGGATTGGCCTGCTCCAATACTTACAAGACCCGAATGGATTCGAGTTCTACCAGTGTGAGGGATTCAATCATTGCGGCCAATATCTTAACAAGAAACCAACTAGCCCCAAGCGACGAATATTCTGCACTGATGCCTGTCGCGCACGGCGAAAGAGAGCCCTAAGAAGTGCGTGATTTCTAAGTTATGTGGGATATTAACGAGATGAGTTGCAAGGGAATTCGCTTACGGATTATGCGCTTATGAAAGGTATGCCAATGGCTGATGTTAGTAAGTTCTTGGGTCATAAAAGTGTGGGCATAACTGATAAGTATTACGGACATATAACTGACAAAGGACAGGATGCTGCGGTGGTGGCTGCGGGTGCACTTCCCCCTGAGCTACTACAACCAACGAGAAATAAGAGAGGAACGAATAGCAATAATGACTTCTTCATGCCAAGAGTGTAACCATTTCTCCCAGAGATTTGCCTACGGTAAGACCTACGGAATTAGCGAGAGCAGCATGTGCTTGTTACGGGTTTCCATATGATTTGTGTGATGTCCCCTGCAAATTTTGTTTCGGAATCTCTTTTCCATGAATCTGACAAGTGAATCCCATATTTCCCATAAACAGGAATTCCATTCTCTAGTTCAATTGGAATTTGTGTAACCACAATTTCATCAATTAATTCTGCTTGCAGACACTCGCCATTGAGAATTCCGCCCCCAAGAAGCCAAATATTCTTGCCCGATTTGTTCTTCAAATCACGGATAAAATCAATGGCATTGTGAGTTCTTCGAGAGATAATATGCCGTTCAAATTCTGTGAATTGCTCCTCTTCAAATTGGCTGATGATGTCCCAAGTTCTTCTTCCAATAAGGACACAATCTATAGTTTGCATAAACTTTTCCATCCCATAGTCTTCTAACTCTGAAGCCTCAGGTAGCCATTCAAGACCATCGTCTAGGGTTGCTATGAAACCGTCCAAACTTGTTGCGATATGAAGAATCACTCGTCGTTCTTCTGGCATGTTCATTTCATGTCCTTTCCATTCCAAACAGATAGTAAACGTTTCTCCATAGATTTCGCATAAGAAAGGTCCCCCAACAGACGGGCTAGGGGTGGCAACGCCTGACCTCCATCCCCTACGATGTCCCCATGCCAAGTGAACGAATACAACGAGTTATTGATGGGTACTGAATATGAAATTTCTTGAAATACCAGGCAAGAGTTGGTTGAGATGGACTCATTGGTCAGGCCGTGCGAGTCGTTCTGAATATTGGTATAGCCTCCTTTGGGTAATTCTTGTATTGACAGTCGGCTGTGTACCCTACTTCCTCGGCATAGACGACGAATTTTTGACAGTTGACATCCTCACCGTAGTCATGGGAGTCCTGATGATTCCAGTAATCATTAGACGGCTCCATGACCTTAATCGCCGTGGCTGGTGGATATTCATTATTTTCATTCCGATTGTGGGTCAGTTCCTCTTGCCTTTGTATTTCATAAAAAGAGGTACCGTGGGGCCAAATAAATACGGCGAGGACCCTACTTCTGATATTGAAACTAAGCAGCAAAATGCGCCAGACGAGTCATCGAGACGATCCCGCTATAGCCGCAGACGAGAAGATTAACTAGTGGCAACGCCTGACCTCCATCCCCTACGATGTCCCTATGCCAAGTGAACGAGTACAACGAGTTATTGACGGGTACCTCTTGATGAGATTGAGGCTGCAGTCAAAGAAGAGCGTTGGAACGATGTTATTCATTTGTCTCAAACAGTCCTCGAACTTGATGACACAAACGAAGATGCACAAACATTTGCCAATTTGGCAGCATCCAGAGTTAGCGCATCCATAGATCACTTGGACAACGAGGGAAGTATTGTCGCCGACACATCACCTCCAACTGAGGCCAAATCGGAAAGGCTCTATGAAGATTTGAGTGACACTACCCTGATCGGGAAGCTGGACTACACGATCGTTTTACTCAGAGAACAAGGTTTAAGAAGTAACAATAAAGATGTTATGACACGTTGGCTCGACCTATTTTGGCTGGATGCTGAGTCTGAGTTGAGAGACTTAGGTGCATGGGAAAGTTTTCCAGTCTTGAAGGAAGATGTAACCAGTATTCTTACTAGCGTCGCGGGTGTACGTGCTCTACAACAGCTGACTAGACCTCCTTACAGTTCATTAGATCCAAAAGAGATTCTTCAACGGAATCAGAAAGAACCTGAAAGTGATTATTGGCGAAAACGGCAGGGACTTGCCCCACTAGTCGTCAAACAACCTTCAGTCGTCAAACAACCAGGTGAACCTGAAAGTGATTATTGGCGAAAACGGCAGGGACTTGCCCCACTGCGGAATCAAGCTTCAGGAACTAGTAGTTCATCGGACTCGCCTCCCCAACAGGAGGAATCAGGAGGCAGCGGAGTAGAGATGCTACTTCGGTTTATTGGAGGAATACTCGGCGCTGTAGTAGGAGTAATTCTCATGCAGCTGATTTTTGGCGTCGATGTGTCAGGTGGCGGTGGTCTGGTTATGCGTCTCTTTGGAGGAGCGATTGGTATAGCTGCGGGCAGCTGGCTATTCGGTAAGTTTAAATCCTAATCCCGTATCGCTACTACACGTACTAAATAAGGCCGTATTTACATCATACGAGACACAATTTCTCCAGTACATTTTTTGAAATAAGTTGCCCCGCCGAAGGGTGGACCAATCGACGGAGCAGTTCATCATAGGCTAAATACTCCACAGACTTTTTTTTAAAAAATTTTGTATGCACTTTCATATCCGACCACCCCTCCCACATACGGGGACGGGCCCCCTCCCTCGCGACCTGGCACCCCTCCGTGACTCCACAGCATTATCTAGAATCACCCCCCATCGATAAGGGAGAGATGCGCAAACTTCGGCCCTGGGGCCAGTTATGTGTATAGGTAAATCAGGTATTTTTGGGTGACTTTGTGGCGGATTTGTGGCGGATTGAACCGTTCTAAGTAAGTTACTCAACAACTAGTAAACGTGAATCCCTTGCTATACATAAGGAAACTATGGTGGACCCGATGGGGCTCGAACCCATGACCTCCACACTGCCAGTGTGGCGCTCTCCCAGCTGAGCTACGGGCCCGCCCGCAGTACATATAATTTTAGCGCAACGAAACCACTTGATCGAGTCTGAGTCAAAAATAAAGTCTCTCGACCAACAATATAGAAAATCTCCAATAGTCGGTTAAACTCATTCTCAGAGCCATGAATAGATACGATAAAAATAAAAGGGGAAAAATATGATGCCACTAGAAGGAATTAAAGTAGTCGATCTCTCACGGCTCGCGCCTGGGCCGTATGCGTCTATGCTATTGGCTGATCTTGGTGCTGATGTTCTTTTGGTTGAAGCTCCCACAGGAACTGTACAGGGCTCAGCCGGAAGCCCAGGCTCGAAAGATGCTCAAGAACGACGACGTGCATATAATCCTTTATCACGAAATAAAAGATCGATAACCGTTAATCTAAAGACTGATGCCGGTCGGCAAATAGTGCATGAATTAGCAAAAGATGCTGACGTCTTCCTCGAGGGCTTCAGACCCGGAGTCACAGATCGTCTAGGTGTAGGCTATGACGCCATCTCGCGAGTAAATCCCCGCATCGTGTACGCGTCCCTCTCAGGTTTTGGGCAAACTGGTCCTTACTCTGACATGGTTGGCCATGACATCAATTATATATCGGTCGGAGGCGCACTTGCGATGATCGGGCGAGAAGGACAGCCTCTGTCCATTCCGCAAAATGTAATTGCTGATTTTGCTGGCGGTGGACTAATGACCGCATTCGCAATCACAAGTGCCCTTCTAGCTCGACAAAACACTAATCGCGGCCAATATCTTGATATGTCTATGTCGGATAATGTACTGTATCTACTAGCTAGTCAAAGCGGAGGCGTGCTAGCCGGCGGAGCTTCCCCTGTGCCAGGTATGCCAGGATTAGGTGGTGGGTCTCCTCATTACAACGTATACGAGTGTGCCGACGGTAAATATATATCTCTTGGTTCGCTTGAGCCTAGATTCTGGGAGAATCTCTGCAAAATATCAGGGCGCGAGGATTTGATCGAATCAGAAGCTGACACAAGCAAACATGATGAATTCGCCGCCCATTTAAGAGATATGTTTATTACAAAAGACCGTGATACTTGGTTCGCTGAACTAAAAGATATTGAACTTTGTATTGCTCCTGTTCTGAATATTGAAGAAGCCCTGCACGATCCCCACCAGCAGTTCAGGCAAATGACGGTCCAAGTTGAAGATGACGTGATTGGAACAGTGGAGCAAGTTGGCATAGGACCGAAGTTCTCTGACACACCTGGAGAAGTTAGAACAACAGCGCCGACACCTGGAAAACACACAGAACAGGTACTTACTGATTTGGGATACGATTCCAGCAAGATCACCTCACTGCGAGACCAAGGAATTGTTGCTTAATTGATAGCAGAGCAAAAAGAGTGGGAGGACAGGTCCTCCCACTCTTTTAACCATCTCTGATTACTTATTTAGTTAAAGCTCGATTCGCATATGTGCGAGCTAACCATTCAAAGGTGCATCAGATGCATTGAATTCATCCACAGTCTGACGTCCATTCCACATTGGGGTAGCTCCTTCGAGACTCGTGATTTGTCCCCAATTTTCCTCTACCCACTCAGCGCTTGGCAATGAATCAGTACCATGCTCGATGCCTGGGGCCTTGACAACTACCGCGCGATTAAAGTTACCAGCTCCGGCCTCAATCATCATACCGCTATCTTTATTTTCTTCTGAACACATGTAAACAACAGCCGGAGTAACAAACTCTGGCTTCATCTGCTCAAGTCGTTCTTCGTCCATGACTGTCGCAGTTAAACGCGTTCCGGCACCAGGCATAAGGCTGTTAACCGTAACGTTATACTTCAAGCCTTCCTGCTTCAAAACGTTCATCAAACCAAGGTTAGCTGACTTGGCGGCTCCGTAATTCGCCTGACCAAAGTTGCCCCAGATACCACTCGAAGAAGACGTCAAGACCACGCGTCCATAACCCTGTTGCCTGAACACCGGCCATACATGGTGAAGAACGGCATAAGTACCCTTCATATGAACATCCATGATAATGTCCCAATCCTGTTCAGTTATGTTATGCATAGCCTTGTCACGCAGAATTCCGGCGTTTGTGATGACGATATCAACTCGCCCCCAAGCTTCCATGCATTGACGGACCATTTCAAGTCCATTCTCATAGTCAGAAACAGATCCTAAGTTCGCGATTGCTTCGCCGCCGGCAGCCTTGATCTCGTCAACGACTATTTGTGCGGCAGCAGCATCGTCACCACTACCAAAAATATCTCCACCCAAGTCATTAACAAGGATTTTTGCTCCCCTACTAGCAAGCTCGAGTGCGTATGAACGCCCTAACCCATTACCTGCCCCAGTGACAATGGCAACCCGTCCCGTAAAATCTAAAGTCATAATTCCCTCCACATATTCTTTTGATCCACAAATTAAATGAAACTTACAAGGCAGCATCGCATGGTTGAGCGAAAAGCGCGACCCAAAAACAAGTAATACAATCTATATCATGCTAATTTTTATTGCTGTTGCGACCGGAGGTGCGATTGGCGCCACACTTCGTTACTCACTAATCCGGATTCTTAGTGGGCCGTTGATAATCTCTGGACTTCCAACGCTCGTCGTGAATGTCCTTGGCACCTTGTTGTTGGGTATTTTTTTTGGCTACGTGGAATCACGAACAGCAGTCCCGAAATATTTAGTAACGCTTGTCGCAGTGGGTGTGCTTGGCGGATTTACAACATTTTCGTCCTATATGTATGAAGTAGTTCTTCACAAGGAATTAGATGACATGCTCTGGAGTGGATTGATATTACTCGCTACACTCGGGTTAGGTTTACTAGCAATAATGATTGGGCTTGCGGTAGGACGGAATGTGTAGATAGTCAGACATTATTTTTTACATTTGGTAACCCCTACCCGTGGTTCAATTTCGACAAGTTTGGAAATACTAAATCATGAAAAGATTAATCGTATTCATCGGTCTCTTGATAACCCTGGGGGCTTATTTGGCCTCTACTCTAAAAGCTTCCGAAGTTGAGGCCAATGAGCCCGCGCCAGCTAAAAAAAGTACACCTGAAAATACCAAAGTCAATAACAATAATGATTCAATTACCGAAGTTTCAGAATCGCTTAACCATTCCATTAATGCAAACTGGCCTCCGATACACATGGCAGTCGATCAAGGCGATAGAGAGAGCTTATTAGAATTATTAGAAGCAGGAGCTGATACAGAATCAACGGTTGAGGGCGGATTTACAGCTCTCTACCAAGCGGTAGACAGAAAACGGCCTGACTTAATAGGTCCGTTGTTAAGCTATGGAGCGAGCCCGTCTACACCTGCAGCATCCGGTTGGACTCCCCTGCACTGTGCTGCGATTGACGCCCCAGTAGAAATAATCACAGCGTTCGTTGAAGCCGGAGCAGATCTTGATCTGAAAAATGACAATGGTCACACACCACTACACATAGCAACCGTAAATAAAAATGCGGACGCTATAAAAGCATTGCTTGACGCTGGATCAGACAGAACAGTCCAAGATAATGAGGGCCTTACACCTGAAGCTCTTGCAGAATCCGAATCAATTCAATCACTATTTCTTGAGTGATGAGCCCAAATAGGTCATATCCAGCGTCTCATGTTACACACTTAATAGAATTCCTATCGCAACAGGTGCCCCAAGAGAGCTATAGAGCAACAAAAATTTACTAAGCCGTTGTTTTGACTCAGGATCAGTAACTTGGCGAATTTTCGCGGTCAGAACAATAAGGCCAATCACATGAAGAACTAGAAGCGAAAGAAATACTGAAATCATCGAAAAACTCCTCGGAGCGCAGTTTAGTGTGGAATGAGTCGAAAATGTTAAGTTTCATGACACATTCGGCAACAGACGGATATAAAAGGTAAACAACCTTGTTATCCCTTATAGTTATGGAGCTCAGTATAGAACACTAAGAGGTTTCTTTGAAAATACGATTGTTGTCTCTACTATTACCTTTGTCGCTTCAGCGGCCCTCCGTTGCATAGAGCAAACGGGAGGGCCTACCTCGTATTTTTTACAATTTATACTAAGACT
>Ga0302122_10001063_pt1 | contig 17365 bp, 23 predicted proteins | sample CB21_SCM_MG_FD_203115 | JGI IMG/M metagenome (GOLD analysis project Ga0302122, IMG submission 203115) | Marine microbial communities from Western Arctic Ocean, Canada - CB21_SCM | ecosystem: Environmental > Aquatic > Marine > Oceanic | place: Canada: Western Arctic Ocean | collected 2017-09-28
GACACTTTTTGCGGAACAAGGTTTACTTCCACCACAACCCCATCTGGCAACTTTACTACTTCTAACATTTCCACGTCCAGTCATATTTAATGCGAAACATTTTTTACTTCGCATATTCATTTTAGTTTTTTCTCTTGTTTTTCTTGCTAGTACTGCCAAAGACATTCTATACACTACTACAAGAAATTAAATAATCAAATAAAATCTATCTTTTGCGTTTTCTTTAAGGCATCTATCTAATGCCCAATATAATTTTGTACCATATAGTCTATCCAAAATGTCCTGATGTTCATTTAATTTTACATATTCTCCCATCAAACAAAAAGTAACTACACTCCCTAAACTATAATATACTGACTTCCAATGTAATTTATCAGGAATACCTTTTAATTGATTCATTTCTGGAGAGAAAAAAGAATTCCTTTTGTAGGCTTCAGAAATGATAATATGTTTATTATTTATTTCATGTATTTTTTTGGAATTAATATAAAAATAATGCTTTCCGTTAACCACAAGTATATCATTTAAATTTAAAAAAGGGATTCCCAAGTGAAACATTTCTAAAGATTGAATTTGGTTACCAACATCATATAGCAAAGCTTCGCATTCGTTATAGGTTAAATTGCGTTTTTTCGTAACTATATTACTTAACATCTGCATATTATTAGCTTTAACAATATACTCTTTTGTATTTCTCTCTTTATCATTTTTTTCTGAAAGTATTTTTAAAAGTGAAAATGGGAAATTCATCCAAAATTTCTTATAATTTCCATCCCATTTCTTAAATAAAAATATATATTCATCCTTTTTATGTTTTTTGATTTGCAAAATATCATCGTCATACAAAATAGTCATATATGATAATATCACATTAATTTTAAATTATACAACCGCTAGTCGAAAAAACTCCCTCCAATCCCTAAACAGCGGTCCAAACTATTTAACGCCAACTTCTTACTATACCTCTTCCAGCACCAATTGTTGCCCCACGACGAGCGTTTCTGTAATTGAAAATTTCATCGCAACCAATTTTGCCCGAACACATGCCAATAACCACTATTATAAATGCCAAAAATCCAAAAATCATCATAATAAAATGACATGTAGCATGCATTGAACATACTTCTAGTGCAGCGCCAACAAGCAGGTCGGTTACAATCTCTCCGATAGCGTCGTCGTCATCGTCATCTTCTGCGCGCACTACAGAGACGAAGATAAAGAATGCAAAGAGGTATGGAAGGATATTGTTAAATGATTTTTTCATTTTGGTTGAACTACTTTTTGATACTTATTTCATTTAATAAAAAGTTTTCAATTTTTATCATCAATAAAAAAGATTTTTTTTCGTCTGTGTTTTATTCACAGGTTTTGTTTTTAAATCGCCGCAATATATTTAATCATCGTGATGTCCACTTTTCTCTTCACTATCATCGTTCATCAATCCGGCAAGTTCTGCTGCTCCGATAGAAGTGACCGCAGTGGTAGCATGCACTGAATCGACCAATTGAACGACAGTCTGTCGAGTCAGGGCAGGGACATCGCTGATTTGCACCTCAGGACGCTGACGTGCTTTCGGTGCTTCGTCGGGCTTGGGACTGCGACTGAGTGAGATGTTCCAGAACCAAGGCTCGTCATAAACAATTTTAACGTTTTTACCATCACAGAGTGCTTCAAGAACTGAGGTTGCATTGAATTTTCCAGGCGCAAAATGGACAAAAGCACGTTTGGTTCCACCGCTTGGAATAACATCCACGCGCTCAACAAACCCCCAGTTGAGCGCAACGAAGGTGCGTTTAATACGGCGCCATCCAATGTTGTTGAAGACGCGCGGAATGCAAAGGCTAACACCTTTGGAATTATCTCCGGAGAGAGCAGTGATAGTAGTGTAGTTGATTGAAGAAGTCATTTGTTTTGAATTTGAGTATTAAGAGTTTTTTATATCTCTATTATCTTGGAATTAAAAGTTTTCAATTTTTTTGTTAATTTGACTATGTACAATTATTTTATGTTTAGTATCTGTTTAAAAAAATTGAATCTAATATTGACTCACATAATAGATGATATACCAATTATGTGCAATCCAAGTACTGCCTATTATCGCAAAAACCGCGAATCTAAAAAAATTGTCTACCAATGTCCACATTGTAGTTACCAAACATCTAACGCCAAAATTTGCCTACTCAACCATATAAATGCAAAGCATATTCCCGAAAGAGAACGACCATTTCAATGCCATGAATGCACGAGAGGATTTGCGCAAAAAGCGCATTTAGACAAACACCTTGAAGTATGTCATAATATCACGAGACAAAAAAGAAAGGTGAGTTCTGTGAGTTATATTGTGAGATTAACTAATATGATACCCCGTTCGGTAAAAACTAAAGCCCGGAGACAATATTACATGGGACACAGGGTTATCAATACAAATGACATTAATGATGGTCAACATGAATATCTACCAGGTGTATACCTCAAAAAACATGATATTCAATACGATATCAATAAAGGTTTTATATATGTTGATAAGTGTAACCTATATAAAACCATGAGTAGTCACAAGATGTCAAAAATTAATTTAAGAACATAAATTACAAATGTTATAAATTGGTAGTGTGTTTACAAACCTATTTTTTTATTCTTTTATATTGCATGAATGATGACTATTTGAAAAAACAAATTATCACCTACATGGGAAACAAACGAAAATTTGTACCTATCATAGGTAGTATAATAGACGCTCTTGAAAAGGAACTTGGAAAGAAATTAATTTTGGCGGATGGATTTTCTGGTTCTGGTATAATATCCAGATTATTTAAAACAAAAGCTACAAAACTTTACACAAATGACATAGCAGGATATTCAGAGACATTGAATAAATGTTATTTATCTAGTCCCACGCCTCTGGAACTGCAAAATATTGAAAATTTAATTAATAAAGCCAATAATTTTGCACATGGTAACGATGGTATGCACTGTCACAGATGGATACAGCTTCATTGGTCACCACAAGGCAATATAACTAAAAAAGACAGAGTATATTATACTGAAAAAAATGGCCAGTTAATAGACAGATATAGGTCATTTATATGCTCACTTTCTCCAGAAGAAAAGCCCTATGTTTTAGCCCCTTTGCTTGTAAAATCGTCTATACATACCAACACAAATGGTCAATTCGCGGCATTTTATAAAGATGCCGACGGGGTTGGCAAATACGGAGGGAAAAAAGAAATTGATGTTAAAAGAATAACGAAACCTATAAAATTGGATATGCCTCTTTTCTCTCCAAATAATTGTGAAACACATATCTCAAGAGGAGATACTAATGATTGGGTTAAAACTTTACCCAATGATATTGATTTAATTTATTACGACCCGCCATACAATAAACATCCTTACTCAATATACTTTTTTATGTTAGATATCATAAATGATTGGAACACAGATACATCTATACCAGACACCTATAGAGGACAACCTAAGAATTGGAAGAAATCCGCCTATAATAGCTTTAAACATGCAAAAAAAGCATTTGAAGATTTAATAAAAAATACAAGAGCAAAATTCATATTATTATCCTATAATAATGGAGGTATTATTCCTCTTGATGAATTCGAAACTATTCTCAAAAAACACGGGGAAATGATAAAAATCCCTGTAGAACATAAAACTTATAAACGAATGCAAGGTATCGCGTCTTATAAAAGAAAGAAAGACCATGTAGATGTAAATGAGTTTTTGTGGCTACTTGATTGTAGACAAAAAAAATAAATATTACCTTAATATCTCAGTTTTCCTGTGATTCAATATTTTTCACAAGACCACTTCATAGAAATCAGGTATATTTGTTAATAAATTAAATGTTCCATTTATAATTCCTCAGTATCAGGGGCAGCACCTCATCCGCCTCGCATCTTATAGCGGGTTCTTCTTCTTTTAGTGGTACGTCTTTTACCGACACGTCTCTTGCCAGTGCGTCTCTTGCCAGTGCGTCTCTTGGTTTTTGAACCCCCTCTTTTTCTTTTCATGGTACAACGACTTCTTTTGCGCTTGGTTTTACGCGCGGTTTTACGCGCGTTTCTTCTTCCACCAGACAAGGGTTTAGAGTGAGATTTAAGTAAATTTTTTAAAAACGATGACATGTTATACATATTGTAAATATTTATTTTTTGATAGAACATTTCCAGAACCATGTATTATTATAAATAATATTCAACGTTTCTCCCTGTAGAAAACGATTTTTGATAATTTGTGTTTTTTCATTATTGTTCCATGATTTAAAATAAACAAATGCCCTGTTGTTTATAATATCAACTCTGTCTATTGGACCCAATCGATATTGTCTAAATATACTTTTAATAAAATCTTTGCTTATATTTTTATCATGCAGTCTTGGTATACATATTACGGGGTTATTTAACATTGTAATTTCTTTATCAATATTAGATAAAGAAATTTTTACATCAATTTATTTGCATTCTCCTTTAAATATATATGGGTATATACATTATTTTTTTAAATATAAAAGTATAGCTGTTAGGAGAATTGTGTCACCACACTATAATTATGGCTATAATCTTTAAGTCATTTGAGAATTGACTTAAAGTTTGATATATATGTATATTTATATATAATGCAATCCAAAACAGACAACAGATTTTCATTTTTAATAGACGATAATAAAGACGATAATAAAGACGATAATAAAGACGATAATAAAGACGATAATAAAGACGATAGGACAATATCAAAAAATATGTTTTTAACAAAAAAAACTGAAACGCCAAATAATAATTTTAGAAATGCATCTTCATTATTTAAACCTGTGAAAAAAGAAGAAAATAATGCTCTACCACAAAAAAATAGTCGTTGGGGTTATTTAGAAAATGAAATAATGGAAGAACAAAAGTTTAGAGATGAAAAAAATATGTTTAAAAGAAACGACAGAAACGACAGAAACGACAGAAACGACAGAAACGACAGAAACGACACAGATAGACATGGAAATTACAGGAAATCTTTTTTTCAAAGTTCAAAAAGAAAGAAAACTCCTCCGCCAAAAAAATTTGAACTTATTAAAAATGATTTCCCAAGTTTAAGTTAATAAGTTAAATTATGTATAATTTAATTTATAATTAATATAATGGAGTTAGATACGTCATGGATATCAGATTTTGAATTAAGCGACGAAGCATATAAAAAATTTTATAAAGAAAAAGTGGAATCTGTTAAACTTTATATTTTATATGTCAACAGAAACTCAGAATTATTTCATATAAAAAAAAATAATATCATAATCGAAAACACCATTTTAAAAAAAGAGAATTTAATTGATATTTTAAAAAAATATAAAGTGTATCAAAAAAAAGAATACATGCCGCTTTCCATATTGAAATATAATATTACAATAAATCCTGAAAATATAACTAAAAACATATCAAATATTGACAATTATTTAACATCTGAAAATAGCATTGAAGATATATATTGGCACGATAGTATTCTTTTTTTACATAAAATTAATAGTTTATACATTGTTTACAAAGAAAAATGGAAATCAAAGCATTCCAATACAAAAAAAATACGTATATACAAAAAATTGAAACGACACAAGACAAAAAAAAAGCGACTTAAAGATAAATCCACTTAATACCGCATCATGTCTAACTTTGTAAACGCTTTAAATACACCATATAACGTTGGGGAAAAAGGTCATATCCAATATGATTGGTCTAATGACATTGATGAAGAAATAACGCAGTTCTTCTTTCAATTAGTGAGAACAGATAATTATACCATTTTAGAGCGACATTTAAACGACATTTTAACTATATTGAAAGGAAAACTTGATGAACATGATAAAATGACTTCCTTGGAATTCGATGAAGTGGTTGATAGACTTAAAAATGTGTATAAACTTATAGGACAGACTCGCGATATAATTCATGGCAAAGGTGAGCAACAACTATCATTTATGCAAATCTGTGTTTGGTACGAACATTTTCCCAGTTTAGCATTAAATGCATTTACATATTTCGTAGACCTTGAAGACGAACATCCATATGGTTCTTGGAAAGATATTAAGTATTTCTGTAATTTTGTCAAGGAAAAATTTGATGATAAACATCCTTTAATCGGACATGCGTGCTTACTGATGGTAGCAAAATTAAAAAAAGATTGGGAAAATTTCTCATCGATTGATGGAGAGTCGAAAAATTCAAATGATGATAAACCTATATCATTGGCAGCAAAATGGGCTCCTCGGGAGCCTAACTATAAAAAAAATAGGAACGTTAAATTTGGATGGTTGTTTAAAAGACTTGCAATGGACACATTTCCTCAATTTTTACAATACACATCCAAAGACGAACCGAGTTGGTATAAATCGATATTAAAATGTAAGATACATTTTAAAAAACGTATAACAATTTTGAATAAATTTATTGACACAACACAAATTAAGCAATGCAATAAACAATGGCAACACATAAATTTTAACAATGTTACAACACAAACAATGAGAAAGCAGTCAACTGCTTTCCAAAACAAAACAAAGAGCGGACAACAAAAATCTGAATTAAAAGATAGAAAACTTTGTGCTGCTAAATTTAAAAATCATATTGAATTAGCGAAATCAAATCCTACTGAAAATAAGGTACATGGTCGTCGATGCAATGTTTACGAGTTAGTAAAAGACGCCCTTCAATATTCTAATTACGATTCTAATACATCTACAAGTATAGATACAATTAATTTACAATGGGAAGATAATCGTAAGAATAATAAAGGGTTGGTGCATTTACCAATTGTATCATTAGTTGACACATCAAGTTCTATGGAATGTTCTGGATGCGTTCCATTGTATAATGCGATTGGATTGGGTATCAGAACTTCTGAATTGACACATCCTGCTTTTAGAGACAAAATTTTGACTTTTGATAGTACGCCAAAATGGGTAAATATGGATGATTGCGAAACTTTTTGGCATAAGGTTCATAAAATTAAACAAGCCGCGTGGGGAACGAGAACTAATATTTATTTGGCATTCAAAATGATTCTTGATGCATGTGTTCAAAATAATGTTCCTCCTTTGGAAGTTGAAGGGATGATACTTGCCATATATTCGGATATGCAGATTGATTGTCGTGATATTATGTCTTCCCCTTATAACAACCAAGCGTTGTCAGATGAAATTGACACCATGTATGCATTAGCTGGATATTCAACTCCTCATTTATTGTTTTGGAACCTGCGTTCTACCGATGGTTTCCCAATGACTACAACAAAGAAGAATATTACAGCTATATCTGGTTATAATAGTAGTTTGCTGAATGTATTTTGCAATAAAGGTATTGAAGGACTAAAGGAATTTACACCAAAGAAAACTTTGGAAAATATTTTGGAAAATAGCCGATATGATAAGATGCATCAAGACATTATCATGTTTATAAATAATTAAGATGTTACATCATGGTATAAAAATAGAAAATACAAAATACAATAAGTCTGTGTAGTGTAGTGGTTATCACGTTTCGTTTACACCGAAAAGGTACCGGGTTCAAACCCGGACATAGACAATATTTTTTTAATAATATATTAAAAAAATATGAAAATAAAATAATATATTATATTAATCACAATGGATTTAGATGCATCTAACAACAATCTTACAGAATCGATACACGCCTCCCCTACAACATCGGAGTTAATTGGTATTTTTTCAAATTATTTAAACAATGCAATGTCAGGAAATAATATATCAACGGATATGGCATACAATTCAATGCCAAATTATTCAATACCAAATTATTATAATAATGGAACAAATTTTATAAATAATACAAATATACCTAACTATCCAAATACATTTGCAAACTTCACGTTTTCGTCGCAATTTTCAGAAAGTACATTTGATAATACAACATCAAATGTCGATACATCAAATGTCGATACATCAAATGTCGATACATCAAATGTCCCAATGAATTTATCAGATAATTTTTACGTTAGATTTGTTGAAGATTTGTTATCTCTCCCACCTATACCTATAAATATGACTTCCCAAAACAGCCAAATGGAAACAATATTAAGAAATACATTGCATGAAAAAGCAGCATATAAAAAAATATTATCAGAAGAAGGTAAAAAAAGTATTAAAAAAGTTAAATATACCAAAGAAATTCATAAAGATTTAATTTGTTGCCCAATCACACAAAAGGATTTTTGTGAAAATGATGAAATTTCCCAATTGCCATGCGGTCATATATTTGATTCCAGCGCAATCTTACAATGGTTAACCACCGAAAAAGCCGAGTGTCCTTGTTGTAGATTTAAAATGGATTCTATAGAAAAAAAAGATAATGAAGCAGAAAACATTAGGCCTCCTCCTTTACCAAGAAATGAAAACGTTATATTTTCTAGAAGAAGAACAACATCGAGATTGCGAAATTTTATATTAATGCAAGATAGAATGCGAGAAGAAGAAGATATGCAAACAGCATTAATGGCTAGCTTAGAAGAACAATATCTGTCGGAAGAACAAACCAAACAACTTTTAGAAACTGGTCTATCTGACCAGTATAGTGATTAAATATCATCAAAATCAAAATCAAAATCAGGTTCTTCTACTTCTTCTTTGTTTTCCTTTTTGGCACCAACACTTTTTTTTTCTTCAGGAATTGCTCCTAACATAGTTTTTTCGTTTTTCCAATTATGTTTATTAGTATAATCAAAAGGCGACTCTTCCTGTTCTTTAATGCATCCTGGCAGTATATTATCAGGTAAATTTACCCTTCTTTTAAGGTCTTCCACATTGCCATCTGAATACACATAAAGCAAATCAACCTTTTCTTTTTTATTTCCAGATACAACTGACCATGATCTTTTCCCGACTAAAAGTACACCATCTATCTTAATGAAATTATCTCTTTTATTTCGACCCATAAATTTTCTTCGCAATATAAGTAACCGACGTACATTATCCTCACATAAAACTTCAGCCATACCATTACCATATATAGATGTAACTTTTGCGTATATTTCCCCCTCTTCCTTAGCTAAACGAAGTTTTTTAGAAACTGGCGCATTCACATTTTTCCTTGCTTGTTTTTTATGACGACTTCCGCCTGTTTTATTCTTTACCATTGTGTTATAATAATATAACAAATAATTATATTGATTTCAATTTAATTCAATAATTCGTTTTTAATTTTTTATTTGACCAGTATTTTGAATTGTTCAAAATATTATTTAACCAAGAAATACCCAATTCTTTATCTATTTCACAAATACTCCTATTCTGCACATCTTTTGTTTGCTCGTCGGGTTCATAATTATATTGTTCATAAAATCCATCAAAATCTTCGTCTGATTTAAAATTCAATTCATGGCTCACAGGTTTCCCGCCAAATGCATCTATTCTTTCTCTCCATAAAGGAGATTTATATGCAAAATATTCCCAATGTAAACGCAAAATATCTTTATAATCCATATTTTCTTTGTATCGTGATAAATCGAAAATCCCAATTAAAGGAGATATTCCAAATAATCTTTTGTGATTTAATGTGTTATATAGAGGACTCACACTATCCTCGTTAAAATCAATTTGGTTTTTAATCATTTTAATATTTGGCCTTTTCAATATTCTTTTTTTTTGTATATTATTTTCATCCGACCACATATAATGAATAAGAGCTATTACAATATGTTTTTTATCTTTATAGTTTATATTAATTAAGTTACTTTCTTTCAGTGTGTATTTATGTGTTTTTTCGAAATATTTTTTAATAAGACAATAGCAGCGCTCCTCTCCGATTTTAGTTATATAATATATAATAGTTTGCCATTTTTTATCATGTATTGAACGTATAAAGAATATTTCATTTTTATTCATTGAAATATTCATATTTTTAATATAACCAACATTTGTTTTTTTATAAATATATTTTGGTATAGAAAGGGCAATCGCGTCATCAATATCAACCATTCTTGAAATAAATACATCATAAGATATTGTTGAATAATACAATAAATTAATCACATACATTAAATCTTCCATTTTTTTATTTTCACTACAATTAACCTTTTTTGATAATATATTGATTTTTTTCTCATATTTTGGATATTTAATGGCATAGAAATCATAGTAAATTTTCCATATATATTCCCACAACTCTTTTTCAAAACCACTATAAAATATTTCACCCACCCAAAAAGCTACCTCTTCAAAAGGTTTTTCATGCCGATTTTTATTGAGAAATGCCATCAATAAACTATAAAAGCATTCATCTAAAAAGTAAAGATATCTTGTTAAAATGACATTCATTATGGTAATATAAGTTATATTTACAATTCATAAATTCAATTTATTTTCTTACTTTACTATATGAAGGATAATTGGTTAAAATATTTTATCAAAAATAAACAATTACATCCAAAAAAAAAATTCAGAGCTCTTTTAAAATTATCTATAAAACAATTCAAATCAATGCGAAAAAAAAAACACAACGCACGAAAAAAGCGCGCAACACACAAAAAGCGCGCAACACACAAAAAGCGCGCAACACACAAAAAGCGCACGAAAAAATAAATATTACCTACGTCTAGAATTTCTTTTTGTTTTAATTGACATCAAAGTCATATGTTTCTTATCTTTTTCAATAGACTCGTCTATTGAAAATTTATTTTCATTTATTTGTTGCATTATATCTTCAAATAACGTATCTTTATCAATTTGTTGATTATACAAAAAAAGATTAAATAACTTAAGCGTTTCTTCAATGGATAAACGTTTCTTTGGATTAGGATGAATATTTTTAAGGCATAATTCTATAAAAAAGGTAATAAATTTATTTTTAATAAGTGCTCCATCATTGTTTCTAATCAAATAATACAATAATTTTATATACAATAAAGATAAACCATAATTATCCCATGTATGCCAATATTTGAGGATTCTTTGGATTATTGCATCCGAATCTTTTCCAATATACTTTGACAACTCATAATAACATTCTTCCTCATATTTTTTAATAAAACTTGGAGAGAAAGCTCTCAACACTATATTGTTTTTAACATAATCCTTCGCCATTTGTCTCATTTCCGGTTCAGTCAATGTATCATTTTGATGTAAAATATAGTTAATTAAATGTACTTCTAATGGCCAAATATAATAAATGGTATCAAACATGTAAAATGAATTATAAAGTTCTTTCATATTTAAATTACCAATATCAATAGATAAACCAAAGTCGATGATTATGGGCAATGATTTTACATCATCATATACTATATTTGCTGCTTTAATATCAAAATGACATATTTTCGCATGTTTCAGCATTTGCAACGATTTTAATAAATGCGTATAACTTGATGTAAACATTAACATAATTAAAGCATTATTACTATTTTTGATGATTATATCATCAAATGTATTACCCGATATATGTTTTATCTTAAATAACACATAATAGTCATCACGTTCCTTTGTCAGCATTTCGCATTTTTCTCTTTCTTCAAAATGAAAGTCCCCCACTTTAACATTGCAATGAGATATAACTGGCGCGAAATGGTCATCTAAAGGATTTTCAATCCATTTTTCCATTTTTTGTTTTAATACTTTTCCAATTATAATTTCATTGTCTGAATTATAATCCTTTTCTACTATTTTTGATAAAAAATTTATATTATTCGTTTCCTTCCCTTTGCACGAAATTTCTGGATAAAATACACACCCGTAACCTCCACTGCCTAAAAATCCTCCGCCATCCATTTGCATTAATGTTGATATTAATTTATTTTATATTAATCTTTTTTGTTGAATAAAATAACGATTTTTGTATGTTTTTTTAATTTTTTTCAAAATATTCACTTCCAACCACCCCATAATTTCAAATTCGCCCACTATGGTATCTATTTTATTGGAATATTCCTGTCGAGATGTAAAATTATTATAAGCAGTAGCGGGTTTCATCTTTTCGGGAAAAGCCACCTCAATAACATGCTTGTCCATATCAACAAGAAATGATTTATCAAAATGAATATATTGACGACGTTGTTTACTTTGTTTTTTCTCGTTTGGTTTATTCTTAAAATAGTATCGAGCACTTTTATACATTTTCTCTTCAAGATTGCCATTATATCCCATTTCTTCTAATAGTACTTTTTCTCTTCTAATTATATCGACGTTTTCTTTGGTCCAATTTTCCCAATGGTCTCTGAAAATATCAGAGTCGTCATATTTATGAACATTTGTAAACTTTTCAATCAATGCCAATGTATTGCATGAAAGTTTGAAACGATAAATTTCTGGATTTGTGGATTTAGACATTTGTTTAGTTGTCACAATTACTTTATTCTGATAACATTTCAATTTTTATTTTCATTCAATATAGTATGTATCAAATTACTAGTGAAATATATCTTGATAAATTCAATAAATGCTACAAAAAAATAATAATTATCTCTCCGAATCCAACAGATACCACCTTAAAATCTATAATCAAAACTATTCCTAGAGAAAAATTATCACCATATGATGAAAACCATCCTTGTTGTCAAACCAGATGTTTAAATGCTTTTGTAAACCCCCATGAAAAATGCGAATTATTATGCGTTAACCAAATATCTATTTTATTTCAATATTTATTAGCAAATAGTTTTATTATCAATACGGATATTACAAAAATAATGCAAGATTCCGATGTGAAAATTCCTAATTTAATTTGTTTTATTTCGAAATAAAAATTGAATAATATAATTTATCATATTATTCAATCAAAAATGCCATCCGAAGAAACCATTCAGAAATATATTGAACAACTAACCGACAAAGAAAAACATGCTCTCAAAATAGCTAAAGAACATTTAGGTTCTTCCTTTAATCTTATAAAAAGTATTGGATTCCTCAAATGGATAAAAAAAAATCCCAGTAATATATAAGTATAATGTCAAATAAAGAAGGGACACAAATAGAAGAACTACCAGTAGCAGTACCAATAAAACCATTAGTACCACCACTACCAGCAACACCAGTAGTAGCGCCAGTAGCAACAACATTAGCACAAGTAGCGCCAGTAGCAACAACATTAGCACAAGTAGCGCCAGTAGCAACAACATTAGCACAAGTAGCGCCACTAGCAACATCAGTAGCACAAGTAGCGCCACTAGCAACATCAGCAGTGCCACCAGTTCCAGCAACATCAATAGAACCAGAAGACATCGCAGCACCATTAGCACCAGAATTGCGGAGTTTAGTTAAAGGGGAAGAAGAAGCAATTATGGAATTAAATGAACTCAAAGATGAAAATGCCGCTTATGTCAGAAAAATGGCAGTTACATTATCAATTATTTTACAAGACCCCGAAATGCAACTCAATTTAGCCTTATTGGTCATTTCAGGAGCTCATTTTTTAGCCGATGTTATATACAATTCCGCAGATATTGCTTTAATAATGGGAAAAGCACTAGGGCCCGCTGCAAGAAAAAGCGGATATGTTGGCGCAACATTTGTCAATGAAGCTACAATGGTCGCATTTGGTACTGCTCTTAGTTTAATACCAGGTGTAGGACCACTTTTAGGGGGTTGGGTAAATTTAACACCGCCGGCAATGGATGCCGCAGGAGAGATGATTTGGAACTTTCCAGGATTGTTACAGCGATGGGAAGCAATAGGAGAACCTATAGGAGAAAGTGTTGGAAGTATCAACGAACTTACCAATCAAATATCAGGATTTACAAATGTCCTGAACGACGCCATCGGCGATATCGCTGGACAAGATTGTGCTGAAGACTGGAAAAATATGCCTATAAAAGAACGACAAAAATGCAAAAAATTATTAATTAATTTGAAAAAAGCATCAAAAGCAGCAGCAGCAGAAGCAGGAGAAGAAAAAGTAGAGGAAGTAAAAAAAGCATTTGCAGCAGCACAGACTGACCAATTCAACAACCCAAAAACAATAGCTTTAGCATCAGCCCCGCCACGAACGCAACAACCACAAGTACCAGCGGTACCGATGACAGCAGCTGCTGCTGGTGGTTCAAAAAAACGAAAACACCGCAAAAAACGCACTCATAAACGTCGCAAAAAAACAAAAAAACACAAAAAGTTGAAGAAAAGGCGCAAAAGTCGCAAAAAGAAGAAAAAACAACGCCGAAAAAAAGGCACTAAAAAAAGAGCACTACGCTGATTTATCTTTTCTCCAAATCTTCCAACTTGAAAAACTCATAGGTTCGACTTTTTCTTCTTTTTTCTTACCAAACTCGGCTTCCTCGATTTTTCCTTTTTTAATGTATTTATTTGATTTTTCACATACGATATCTGAGCGGACTAGTTTGGTTTTAACAACTTTTTTATTCGATTTTAATGATGCAAAAACATCATTAGATTTATCTTTCTTCTCTTTTTTATCTCCCTTTTTATCTCCATTTTTATCTTCCTTTTCTTTATTTTTCTCAATTTCTTCCTTTATTTTATCTATCTTTTCTTTTAATAATCCGATTCTGTCAATATAAATATCCTTGCAGGAAAAAAGCGTGACATATTTCCTTGCCACCGCCTCTAAATATTTATAATCAACCGATTTGTCCGCCCAATACTCAAAACCCTCTTCTTCCTCAGAGTATTTCATATAAACCATACCCTGCGGCGTATTTGAAAGAACAATGCAATTTTCAAAATCACTTTTTTTATCATTCCCCGCATACTCAATAGGAAATTGCTTTTCAAAAGGCAATGGCTTTAATCTCTCAGCACGAGCTTCCATTTCCAACTTATCAATATATGGCTTGTGAATAAATGTTGCTACAAACCAACATGGTAAACATATTGCTATAGGAATAAAACTTAACATCATGAAAAAAATTTGACTAGAATTAGGAGAATATGCGTGATAATTAGCCGTACATTCTTGATAATTATCCATCGTATAATATAACATAATTTTTTTTTTAAATCAATATTTTAATCATATTTTGGTTTTCCAGTTTCAATTTTATCCTCCACATCTTCCTCATAACCATCGTCTGTTTCATATCCACTTTTCTTTAACTTCCGACATGTACGACAATATACCTTCGCCATTAAACACAGGATAACCATCAAAATCTTCACAAATATAACCGAAATAACAACATACGTCACGGAATCCAAATAAGGTATCGTACTATTTGAGTTCATTTTAAGCACAATTTATAGATTCATGAAAGATTCAATTTATTTCACGTAGCTTCATTAAATCCTCCATTTCCGACTTCAAATGCGGTACTTTCAAGCGTATATAGGATTTATTTGCATTGTTTGGATGCAAGCAAACCAAATACATGCCGACCACTTTCTCTCCATAATTCTTCTCCAATATATATTTATATGTATTCAATTGCAATGAATAATGCCAAAAGTTAGTATCAGGTAAATGATTAATACACTCTGTTGTAGATGATTGGTAACGATTATCTTTCTTGATATTTTTACATCTCTTCCAATCATATATTAAAAGAGTGCCATCAGCATTTCTGAATACCATATCAATAGAACCGGCCATTTGCAATTCTTTATCCCATACCATCCATTCTGTGCGATAAGGCTCCAATTTCGAGCCAATATCGTTTTCAAAAGCCATAAAATAATCGAATTCCACACAATCTTCGTCTATTTCAACATCCAAATCATTGTAAAAGCATTCAATATCGTAATGCATATTCGTTCCGGCTTTCGAAGCTTCTTCGCCATTTTTCTTCCAACCGGCTTTAATTTCTTCCCTTGTTTTACCAAAATATTTGCTCCTAGTCCAATTTCTAGATGCCATCATTTTTGTGATAATGGCATCTGGGTCGAAATGTCCAAAATGCGAATGATTCCACTTTGTTACTGACGTAAAATTGGAATCTCCATCAATCGTATAAATATGTGGTCCCTCGTCGAAATGAATGTGAGAGTCGCGCTCATGTGCATTAAGGTTCATCAAATAATCAGGAGAATTCATTTAGTTTTTTAAATTAATATATAATCTTTTTATTTAATTCAATTTTTTATTTTAGAGCCAACCGCGCTTCTATGGCATCTAATCGAGTTTTTAACGTGGTATTTTCTAAATTTAACTTCCTGTTGGACATTTATATATTAGATGTAGATTAATACGAATTATTATATCGCATTAAATATAATTAAATGGTCACACTCTACAACATGTAGTTGTGTTTTTCGCCGTTTATGAAATTAGTCTTTACATATTTAATTTCTTTAGGAAATGTAAATGGGATACCAAATAGAAGTAGCTTTTGACATGCGGGTTGTGGGGAGTGTTACACAAATAAAGAGCGAACTTGTAAAGAAGGCTGAAAAAAATAATTGTGAAATGCATTATGTAACCTATGAACGCGATGGTTATAGAGGAATGACAACAAGAAATCATTCTGTAATGACATTTATTTTTCCCGAGGAGAAGAAGTTCATTGTAAATTTCATCAGATTTGTCCGCGAATTCAAAGAAGCTAGATTTGAATCCATATCCATTGATGACGTTAAATCCACTATTTTGTTTGCTTCCAGAAAATATCTTTCCATGATGGCGCCCCAATTTGTCAAAAGATACAAAAAATCTCGACATTTATTATCCCAAGAACATAAATCTATTGTAGAAGAAATCCATAAAATGCATTAAAAATTGAATGTATTAAATATGAATTAAATACATTTATCTAACGATGAATATTCAGAAATACAGAGATATAGTTGTAAACACTCGCTGCAGATGTCATGTTCGTTACGCGAAGTGGCAGACGAAATATTTGAGAGTATATGATTATATTTGGCCACAAAATTTTGGTGACGAGAATCACCCTCTCGTTAATAAAGGAGAGGCGTATTGGACAAATGATACTACTTTAGTTGTTGGATATTTTCTGTTCGATAATCCAAATATTTTCCGCCCTATCTTTTCCCATCGGCGTCAAGACATTATTAATGTATTTCAAAGTAGAATTCCGGTAATTGTCCACATACGACATAAATCGCGCGCATTTATAGCACTCTTCAAAATTAAAAAATTACCAAGAGTTATTGTAGAAAAAATTATTAATCTAGTTTATTAAACTCCTTAATGTTTACTGCGTCTTCGACGTTTGTGAGTTGCTTTTTTGCGGCGTGTCGCTTTTTTGCGGTGTTTGGTCGCTTTTTTGCGGTGTTTGGTCGCTTTTTTGCGGTGTTTGGTCGCTTTTTTGCGGCGTGTTGCTTTTTTTTTGCGGTGTGTTGCTTTTTTTTTGCGTGTTGCTTTTTTTTTGCGGCGTTTGTGCGTTGCTTTTTTGTGCCTATTTCTTTTTTTATGATGTTTAACATGATGGCTTCCAGATGACAATGCATTATTTGTTAAAG
>Ga0302122_10001064_pt1 | contig 17363 bp, 13 predicted proteins | sample CB21_SCM_MG_FD_203115 | JGI IMG/M metagenome (GOLD analysis project Ga0302122, IMG submission 203115) | Marine microbial communities from Western Arctic Ocean, Canada - CB21_SCM | ecosystem: Environmental > Aquatic > Marine > Oceanic | place: Canada: Western Arctic Ocean | collected 2017-09-28
CAGGGGGCGCGGCGGCGGCGGGGGCGGCTACCGGGGCGGCGGCGGCGGCGGCTACCGCTCGGGCGGCGGCGGTGGCGGGTACCGGGGCGGCTCCAGCGACAGCGGCGGCGGCGGCGGCGGCGGGTACCGCGGTGGCAGCGGTGGGGGTGGCGGCGACCGCTACTAGGCCGCCCTCGCTTCTCGCTCCGATCCTCCCCCACTCCCTGTGTCGAGTAAACGTGCCTCGCTGCGCGATTTCGTTCCTTACTTAGTTCTCCCGCATCTGAGCGCGCCGGTTGTCTGAACAGTAGACTAGCTCTTCTTTGGGCTCATAGAAGGGTACGCAGGTACGCAGGGAGGGGCCGCGGTCGACCAAGCTAGATGGGACTGCACAACCTCCCTATTTGTCGCGTGCGAGAACGGTCACGTCGACGTGGCGCGGCTGTTGCTGGAGCGCGGCGCAGAGGTCGACCGGACGCGAAAGGACGGTGCGACGCCACTCGGCTTGGCGTGCAAATACGACCACGACAACGTCGAGCAATTACTGCGAGCACACGGGGCCCAGGTAAATGAACCCGGGGCGGACTCTGAATCCGAAGAAGAGTGATAAGAAAATTTGTTGTGGCTGTACATACTCCTCGTTTTTCAGACGCGAGTACCCCTTCAGGAGTACCGTTGGATAAAACTAGTACAACAATTACACCCGCCCAGGGTCGCCAAGGGGCCTAGGGCCAGATCTCGAACCGCTGCCCCGGCCCCGCGCCGACGACGAACGTCCGCGCGGCCTCGCCGTTGCCCGGCGTGGCCACGAAGCGGTGGCCGACGTGCGTCGCGAGCTGCGCGCTCTGCGCCGCGTCGAGCAGGGCCACGCGCACGTTTTCCGCGGGCCCGGCCCACGCCAGGTCCACCTTAACGCCCGCGGGGGCGTTTCTCCCAAGCGCGAACTCGACCATGAGCTCACTTTGTGTCGACCCGTCCGCCTCGATCGTGACTTCCCTATGCAAACCGTCGCCCCAGTGCGGCGGGATGGCGACTCGTATGTCGACCCGATTAAAAGTCCAGTTTTTGGGTCTGTAGTGCAAAAAAACGCTGCCGTAGTAGTCGCCGCGCATGGGGATGGACCGCCGGTGGAAGCACTTGGCGGACTCGTAGAACATCATCTCGCCCGGTTTCAAGTCCACGGCGGCGTACGCGCCGGAGACGTCCTGGATTTCGATCGGGTACGGCGCGTCTACTTGGGAGTCCACGTGGAGGATGGACGAGATCACGTGGGTCTCGGGCACATCTAAATGATCTACCAGAGTGGCGCCCTCCCGGTAGAGTCGAACGCCGTAGACCGAGGTCGGCTCCAGCTCGCAGTTACACCACGCCTCGTGCAGGGGTTTCAGCGCGTCTAGCACTTCATAATTCAGCCGTTCCTGGTCCACGAAGTCCGGCTCGATGGGACCATTAACACCACTATGAGCGGTAGCGTCGTCCTCCCGTTCCTTGCGCGGGTTCGCCATGTGCTGTCGCAGGTGCTTGAGCAGTTTCGCGTAAAGAGGTTCCGGCGCTTTTACGACGTCCCACTGTTTCACTGTAAAGTTGCGCATCAGGCGGGCCTGCGCCATGAACATCCAGGCGTCCCAGCGGTCCTGGCTATTGGTCAACTGCATCGTCTCGGCTTCGCGGGCGGCCATCGCCGCGGTGTACGCGGGCAGCTCGTGCCGGGTCAGCCTGGGCGGCGGCCAGGAGGTCCACCTTTTCAGAAACTCCGCGCTCCGGTCGCGCTCGTCCACGAAGGACCGCGTGTCGAAAAGTTTGTCGCCGTGGATGCGCTGCGCGAGGCGGTCGCCGGGCCGCTCGAGGAGCTCGTCGGCCCGGACGAGGGCCAGCGCGACGCAGCAGAGGGTCTTGCGGTGCATCGTCGGTGGCGTAGTGGCGCGTTTTCTTCACGGCTGGGAGTGCTCGATCACACTGTGAGTTGGTTTGGTTTTTGAGCCTCCAGTCAGTAGGCTCTGGAACGTTAGCTATTTTGCGAGCAGCGGCTGGGACTGCAGCACTGTGAGGTATACGCGGGCACCAGACTGTCAATATCGTTCGCACACATCGGGCACTTGGCTGGCCCGACCAAACAAAAAGCAAAATTGGCACCAAAAACCCGCCCGAAAAGCGAGGAATACGTGTGCATTGAAAGATTCCTCGGAGGAATCCCGAGCCTCTCCGAGGAAGAGGGAGAGGCAACGAATTCCCCTACAGTGAGACCGATTTTTGGGGCCGTGCCAACTGGTGTGCAGCCGCAGCAGCGCTGTTTCGGCAGAGGCGGGCGTATTTCGCGACATCAGCAACTGGGACCGCAGCGGACCGCCCAGAGCGCGACGCCATGGTGCGCATCACGGAGGTCGACGCCGAGGGCCACGAGTGCGAGACGAAGGCCGAGCCCAAGAAGAAGGCGACGGCCCTCGTGAATCTGAGTCCAAAGGACGCCAAGGCTGTGGCCGAAGCGGAGGAGGAGGCCGACGTTTGTTTAGAGAAGGAGCAGCTCGCCCAGGCCTACGCCCCGCTGACGCGCGCGCTGGCGGTGCGGGAGCGCGCGCTTGGTTTGTTTCACCCCGACCTGTGTCAACCGCTCGCGAGAGTTGGCGGCGTGCTCCGGGCCACGGGCCGCTTCGAGGACGCCGAGAAGGCGTATCGGCGGTCGCTGGAAATCCGGGAAAAGCACGATGGTGAAGTGCTCGAGGTGGCTCGAACATTGGAGGCGCTGGGCGAGGTCCTCCGCGCCCAAGGCAACCTGACGTCCGCTGAAGCGTGCCTGCGGGAAGGCCTGGAGAAGCTGGAGGCGTGCCAGGGCAAGCACGACCCAGAGGTCGGCGGCTCGCTCATCAACCTGGCGTCGCTGCTGGACCAGGTCGGGCGCCCGCGGGAGGCGCTCGTCACGATCCAGCGGGCGGTCCACGTCCTCTCCACAATAGGGAACGAGCGCTCGAACATCGCCCGGTCCTGGGAGAGGCATTTGGAAAAGAAGGTCCAAGAAGATATCGACTAAATTCCCAAATTACTCGTCGCCTGGGCCATTTTGCGCAGGTTGGAGTGCTGGTCCCGCCGATTCTTCTTCTTCGCGCGCGCCTTCTTCCGCAAGGACTTGTCCTCGGCCTTTTTCAGGCGCGCCGCGACGTTCTCCAGCCCCCCGTTGACGCTCGTATCCACATCAACCATGGCCGCCCGCACGCTCTCGGTGCGCTTCTCCAGATCAAGCCGCTCAGATGCCCGCCGCTCCGCGAGCTCCGTGGCCTGGATCGCGTCCCAGGCCACGCGCGACTCGCGCAGCTGCCAGCCCTTCATTTTCTGCATTTCTGAGTGCAGGTCCACCAACGGCTTCATCACGCGGTCGCGCGCATCCTTCGCCTCCTCCTCGGGCGTTTTTTTCTTTTTGTTCTTCTGGGCGGCCTTCATGATGGCCTCGGGGCCCTGGGCCTTGAGGTCCTTCTCTTCCCGGTACATCTTCCGGAACTGCTGCGCGGTCTCTCGAGACTCTGCCGGTAAAGTTTTCATCTGGCTCTCGTCCATCAAGAGCAGCATGGTGATGGACTGCTTCTGGTCCTCCGGTACTTTTACTAAAATAGGCAGGGTCCAGTCGATGTCCTCCGCAGTTTGTTCGGGCGCGTCGATGCGGCCGGGCACGCGACCCGCTTTTTTATCGGCCGATTGCTTTTCATAACACCGCTTGAAGTCCCGAATGGTCTTCTGCTGCTCCTCCGGGAGCTGGGCCAGGGCGGCATCATTTAACGAGAGCGCGCGCGCGGCCGCCGGCCGCTGGTTTTCAGGTACACTGGCAAATAGAGGTAGCGTCAGGTCCACGCCATCCTTGGTCACGGTGGGCGCGGGCGCCTTCTTCACGGGTTTTGACGTCGCCTTGGCGAACAATGTCGGCGGCCGGTCCTTGTAGTAGCCCGTACCCCGAGGACCGGTCTTGAAGGCGAAGCCCATTCTCGGGCAGTTATAAGTCGTTGCACTCTCAAAGGAGTCGTCGACCTCGACCTCGGCCGCCGCGGCGTCGACGTCGAACTCCTCCCACTTCTTGTAGCCCTTGTCGTACGTGTGGGCCGCGGCCGTCGGGCCCGCGGTCGGCGGCGCGGCCGTCGGCGCGGCCGCGCCCGGCGACGCGTCCAGGTCGGCCGCCACCGCGTCGTCGAGGTCGAAGCCGTCGCCGGCCAGCTCGAGCACCTGCGTCGCCATCGTTCTGGCAGCCTCCCTTCCGGCAGCCCCTTTGGGTCCGTTATCTGACGCGCCGCGTGCGGGGTCCGGGCAGCGATGCGGGCCTTTTGTGGCGCCTAAGACGTGCCGTGCGAGCGTTTGCGTGCGGCTGTGGTATGCTCGGCGCTGTTGCGTTCCGTATTCGATATCGATGCCACCCTCACGGGTTTTTACCCCCGGGGACACACACACACACGGACGCAATCGTCCTCTAGAGACGCCCAGTGGTTACTAGCCCGGCGGCTTTACTAGACGGGAGTATGCTATTGTGAAAGACGCGGCCCGCGCCCACCACCGATGGATCGGCCACCATAACAACAACGCCGTGCCTAGATGCGACGCCCACTGCTTTTTGGCCAAGTTGATATGTATATACACAGGGACTATCGTGTGGGAGGAGGCGAAGGGTATCGTGTTCAGGCGTGCCGGACGTAGTGGCAACGGCATCACATAACACCCGTCCGCGCGAGCAAGTCGCGCGGCAGTGGAATTTTGGGGCGTGCGCCGCGGGGTTAGTCTCCTTGAAAAGGAGTCCCGCGGCTTCAAGCGCAGTTGGGGGGGGCGAGCGGCACTGCCGGGTCGAGCAGCGCGCCTGCGGGGGGCGGCGGCGGCGAGGCCGCCGCGAAGGTGCCGCTGGGGTTAGACTCCCTCGAAGGAGGGAGTCCCGTGGCCGCCGCGGGGTTAAACTCCTTGTAAAGGAGTCCCGCGGCATTTGAATTGGGGGCGAGCAGCGTCGCCAGGCTCGGGCCGGACACCCGGTGCTGTAACGTCGCCCGCTGTTGGAGCGGGGGCGTCACCGTCACGGTCGGCGGCTGGGGCGGCTGTACTAATTTGGCCAGGTCCAAGGGGGCCAACCGTGTGACGCGCCAGCCGAGATCTAGCAACAGGCGGTGCCGGACCTGTAGAGGGCCGGCGTCCCTTAACAAAGTGTGCGTCGCCGTGTCATAAACAACGTCGTCCGCGCGGGAGCAGTCGTAGCCCACTTTTTGAGTGACGTCGCCGACGTCCACGACCAAGCCCGGCGCGACACAAACAGAAAGCCCGAAGTTTGTCGAGGGCGCCGGCTCCGTGCAGCCCCGCGCAAAGTCCATGGCGCCCCGGGCATGTGCTGCCGCGCGAGCTAAACCGAGTCTTCTGAGGTCGTCGTCGGCCCACTGGGTCGTCAAGGTCAGGGCGGCGTCCAAGGCGTGCGTCAGGCCTAGTCTTTGAGAAGTGAATCCAACAACAGCTAAAGTCTCGGCCAAACAAGCCAAGTCCTGCGGTCGACACGAGTACTGCTGCTGCTGGTTCCGGATGGCCGCGCCCACGCCCGCCAAGAGCCGCGGCGCCAGGACGTCCACGAGCTGCGCGGCCTGCTCCACCGGCGCGACTTTTGCAAAGGCCCAGCAGGCCCGACACGCGGCGTCCGCCGGGACCAGGACCGCCGTTCTAGCGAATTCTTGCAAAGCCGCCGTAAATAAGGGGGGGTCGTACCTGGACGCCTTGGCGTGGCACCACACGATGGTCGCGAGGTGCCGCGGCGCCACGGCGCAGATTTGAGTAGAGCTTTCTCGCGACACCGCTAAAAATAATTCCCGCTCAAAGGGCTGCGAGCGGCAGTAGACGCTGAGCAGGGCCGCACTCCCGAGCCCGCCTAATCTACCGCCCCTCCTCGCGGCCTCCGCGGCGATGGAGGACCACAACAGGCTTCGTGCGGCCGTGTCGCGGCCCACGGCGTTCAAAGCGCCGGCGCAGTTCGCGAGGTCTTGCACGTTGAACTCGTCTAATCTTCGCAGCGCGTGCTGGGACAGGGCGTCGAACAGTTCGTAGGGCACGCCCGGGGCCGCCGAGCACGCCAGGAACAGGGTCGCGACGGCCTGGGGCGCGAAGTGGCGCCGGGCCCCGGGGTTCTGGAGCCTCGCGCAGACCTCCGTGCCGATCGCGTGGTAGAGGCGCGGATGAGACCTCGCGCGCCGGGCAGCACAAAAGGCCCAAGCGAGTGAAGCTAAATTCTGCGCACCTAATGCTTGCACCCGGCGCTCGGCCTGGTCCGCCAGGGCGTGGTACAGCTGGGGCGCGGGATGTCTTGTGGTCGCAAAGGCCCAGGCCAAGTTGGCCAGGGCCTGGGCGGACAACTCCTCCGCCCTAATGGACGCCTCCCGGGCGACGGCGTCGAAGAGCTCCGGGGCTCGCACGCCGGCTAAAACATACGCGTAGGCCGTATTTGACAAGTTTTGCTCGTTGAACGTCCCTACTCTAGGTGCGGCCTCCGCCGCGAGAACCCGAAAGAGTCGCTCCGTGGCCCGGCCCGCGGTCGCGAAGGCCCAGGCGGCGATGGACAGTTCCTGGGCGTTCAAACGGGGCGCCTTCTTCTCACATTCAATAGCTAAGAGATCAAATAGCGTCGAGGAGCCCGTTCTAGCGGTCGCGCACGCCCACGCGACATTGACACCTTCTCGAGCCGAGAACTTGGTGGCCGACCCTTCCGCGGACTCCACGAGGCACCGCCAGGCCCGCCTTTCCTGGGCGTCGCCGCCGCACCCCAATCGAGCCAATGAATGGGCGCAGTTCGCCAGGGCCTGGGGCCCGTACTCGGGGAAGGAGCCCATGGCCTCCTCCAGTAGTCCCTTGAAGCGCGGGTCCAACCGAACGCGTCTACACGCGTCGCGCATGCCGCGGCCCCGGCTGTCGCCGCCGGCGCCCCGCGAGAGTCGCGTGAAGGCCGTGGCCACGTTCACGTCGTTGCGCACGCCCTTCTCCGCGTAGATCCGTAGGACCTCCTCGGCGTTCGTGCACGCCGCGTACTTGCGGTTCAGGTCGACGGCGGCCCTCGGCGGCGCCCCCCACCGCTGCTCGGACCGCCGGCCCCTTCTCGTCTTGGGCTTCGGGGGCGGCGCCTCGTCCGTGGAGCTCTTGTCCTCCTCACTACTCTTGTCCATCTCGTGGCGCTCGATCGGGGCGCCGCCGAGCTCCAACGCTTCCCGCAACGCGGCCGGCAACGCGGCGAAGAGGTCCTCCTCCTCCTCGTCCTCGAAGCCGTCGAAGGCCCACATCGTGCTCTGTTGCGCGTCGGCGGGGGCCCACATGCTCTCGTTTTGCCTGTTTTTAGATTAGCGTGGAGCAGGAAGGACGCTCCACGAGGTGCCTTTTTTTAGATTAGCGTGGAGCAGGAAGGACGCTCCACGTGAGTTGGGCCTGTTTTTAGATTAGCGTGGAGCAGGAAGGACGCTCCGCGTGCCGGCGTCGGCGCGGCGGCTGGTGGTTTTACTGTCTGTATAGGCTGCCGCGGGCGCGGCGCGCGGGCAGAGTGCCCCGTGGGTCGCCTCTCCCGGGTTCGGCCGGTGCGCGGGCTGCGCGGTGCTGTCCGGGGCCGCTCCGAGCGTTTCTAGAGACGCACGGCCAGCAGCTTCGCAAAACTCAAGAAGTCGCGGCTTTGAGTGGCGGGGGTTGAGGTCCACTAAATGCGCGGGCCGGGCGCGCCAGGCGTCGCCCGCGGGTCTCCGGCGCGGTGGCGGGGGTGGTTGGAGTTGTGGCTTTTTTCGGCGGTGAAATACCCGTCAGAACAAAACAGCACCGATGTTACGTCACAGTGAAACGCGCTAAACGCGAGCCACGATCATCGCAACAACGTCTCATTCTCGTTGAATTCTCACAAGGCTGTATTCTTGCGTTCCGGAAGTTCTCATCAAGCCTCGATACCCAGCGCCTGCACTGCGCTCAGATCGGCATGAAGCAATCTCTGGCCCTCGCGGCGACACTACTGATGACCTCGACGAGCGCCTTCGCGCCGCCCCACCGGCGCCGCCACGTGCCGGTCCGCGCTGCCATGGCGCCGGCGGACGCGGCGACGGACGAACTGCTCGACTCGTGGCTCCTTGACGACCTCGGCAGCTGCGCCGTCGCGGACTTCGACGACGACGACGCCTTCGAGCTGTGCTCGGTCGACGCGCCATCAAAGGGCTGCGTCGACGTCTACAACATAGTCGAGGAGGCGCCGCGGCTCCGCATCCAGGTGCGGCGGCGGAAGGAGCCCATCGGCCGCCTCGCGTACCTCTGACCCCTCCCGCTCGATCCTAAGATTACCTTTTGTTAAAACTGGAGTACGCCACCGGCGCGTGGCTCTTATAGAACGCTATTGAGGAGTACGACGACCGGCCGCCGCCGCCCGCTTCTAGACTCGCGCCGGCGTTGATCAGCGTCGCAGCGACGTCGACGCGCTGGCGCTCCGTCGCAGCCCAGCCACTGTGAGCGCAGAGGTGGAGCGGGTACTCGAGCTTCGACTCCGCCTGGTGCAGATGCACTCTACAGATGCACGGCGCTAGGGGCTGGGTGGGGACCGGACCTCTAGGTAAAGCTCTAGGTACGCAAGACATTAGTAGGAGAACTGGCGCCGCTCCCCCTCCTTTTTCTTGCCGTAGGGGTTTGCCGCCGAGAAGGAGCCCTTCGCCTTGCGCGGGTCCCCTTTTTTGGGGTTGCGCCGCTGCTTCTTGTCGACCTTGTTGCCCCGATGACTCAAGTTCAGGTCCACACGTGGCGGCACGGCGAAGCCGAAGGACTCGGCCACGGCCTGCAAGTCTAGTGAATGCACGTCGAACACGTCTTTGTGACTGTGCGACGCGTACGCTAACAGATACGAACGGTAGGCATCTCTAGCCGCTTTATGTAAGTAATAATTCTTCTCCACGAGCTTGGTCAGGGCCGACTGCATGTTCGTCACCTTGCTCATGTCGAACTCGTACTCGTGTAACGCGACGCGCGCATCCCTCAACCACCGCAGGAACCCGAGCTCCGCCGGCGCCAGGAACAACAAAGCTTTGCCAACACCGGTCTCGCCCCGGGCCGTCCGGCCGACGCGGTGCACGTACTCGCGCGGGTCGTCAGGAGGGTCGAACTGCACGATCCAGTGCACCTCGGGGATGTCCAGGCCCCGCGCCGCGACGTCCGTGCATAATAACACGCCGGTTTCTGCTCTACAAAACTCGAAGAAGGTACTTGTGCGTTTTTGCTGCTTTTGCCGGCCGTGGATCTCGAGCACGGGCACATCTACATAATTCAATAAATCGGAGTAGTACTTGACCGCGTTGCAGGAAGAGAAGAAGACCATGACCTTTTCCTTCTTCCGATGTCTCTTTAGGAAGGTGAAGAGTAATCGGAAGCGGTCCGCCGGGGCGACGACGACATAGCCCTGTTCTAACCCGGCAACGGTGGCCTGCTGCTCGTCGTCGTGCACTCCGACATACACCGGTTCTGATCGAATGGCTAACCTCGCCAGGTCTTCCACTTTTCTTGTTTGCGTCGCACTGAACAACGCGGTTTGTCTCTGGGACGGTAAAGCTTTTACAATACCTCTTAAATCTTCCTCGAAGCCCTGTTCTAATAACCGATCCGCTTCATCAATCACGAACATGAGGACGTTGGCATGATTAAAACCGGAAGTGTTCGACAGATGATCCAAGAGGCGCCCGGGCGTGGCCACGAGTAGGCACACGCCCTTCACTAGTCTTTCAGCCTCGCCCCTCCTATTGGCGCCGCCGATCACTAAACCGTGCGTGTGCTGAGAACCACTGCCACCCACGAGTTCCCGCAGCACGTTGTAGATCTGGAGAGAAAGCTCGCGCGTCGGCGAGATCACCAGCCCACCTAAACCGCGGTTCTGCTGGAAGCGCGCCTTCGTTAACAAGTCCACCATGGGCACGAGGAACGCTAGAGTTTTGCCCGAACCGGTCTTCGCGTTTCCGAGGAGATCTCTACCCTCCAATAGAGGAGGAATGGCCCGCTCCTGGATCTTGGTCATGGTCTCGAAGCCCATGGCCTTCACACTTGCCTGCGTGCCCTCGGCCAACGGCAACGCCGCGAACGTGAGCGTGCCGAACATGGATGCCTTGTTCGCGTCGCGCGCCGGCGCCGCGGGGCGCGCTTCAACTTCCGCCTCCGCCTCGACGGGCTCCGCCTCTTCGGCGGGCGCCTCCTCCGTGTGCTTGGCCTTCTTGGCCTTCTTCTTCTTGGCCGCGCGGCTCTGGCCGCCGGTCTCGGGCTCGGCGTCGCCCGGGAGCGCGCGCTTGAGGAGCTTCTCCTTCTTTTTGAGCCGCTTCGCTTCCTTGCGCGCGGCCTTGGCGGCGGCGGCGGTGGCGTCCATCTCGTGCGCCTTGGCGTGTCGGGAGAGCACTGGTGCGTCTCAGGTGCTCGGAGAGCAGTGGTGCTTTTCAGCGGTGTGCAGCCTCGCGCGGCGTTTTTGAGCGCGCGCACGTTTTCGCTGTACTCTGAGAGAATGTTTCTATGAGATGAGACGAGCTGAGACTGGGCAAGTTGCCTATACAGCGTGAGATCTCGGTATCGCCTGATGGAGTCTGATGCGCGGGTTTTTGGATTAAAAGATTTCATATAGCAAAAATTCCAAATTTTTTCTTATTATTCACGTGTCCGCGCTTGCGCGCACAGGTGAAGAACCAATCGGAAGAGATGCTGACATCAGGTGGAATTATCCATCTTGATACGTGGCGCTTTAGCTCAGTGGTAGAGCACCAGTGAAAACTCAAAAAGTTTTCGGAGATCCTCGTAAGCTCTGGTTTCACAACCAGTTACTTTGATGGTCGAGAGTTCAATCCTCTCAAGTGCCTTTTCCTTTTTTGCATTTTTTTGAATGACTTGAGCCACGCTCCGTTCCTAGCCTGAAACGAGATCCAACGGAGGACAGGTCCTACAGCTGTCGTGTGCGCGTAGTTCAGCTACGTGGAAGACCAGGCGGCAAGCTGGTACTAAGCACTCCCCGAAGGCCGGAGCGTGGGCTAGCTAGTCTAAAAAGGGGTGGTGTGTGGTTCTATTAACTCCGGCTCGCGTCCGGGTCGTCGCCCTCCACCATCTGTCGCACAATCTCGTGCAGCCCCAAAACCCCCTCCTCATCCACAGGAGGCGCCGAGGGCTCGACGGCGTCGAGGAGCTGCTCGTGCATCGCGAGGATACCCTGGAGCTCGTCCTCGCCGTAGAAGCCCGCGCTGGACCCCGGTGACGAGGGAGCCTCGGGAACCGCGAACGCCGCGAGCCGCTCCCGCAGCTCCGACGCGGCCGTCCAGACGCGCGCCGCCGCGTCCACGTCCGCGACGTTCTGAAACTGGCGCCGGTCGCGCTCGTCCGCCGTCATCGCGTTGGCGCCGAAGACCGCGGGCTCGCCGTCGATCTCGACGGAAACGCTCGGCCCCGCGCACGCGCCGTCGCACGCGCTCTGGGTCACTTCCGCGTTGGCCGAGCTCTTGGCGAGGCCGTCGAGGGCCCGGTGCGCGTCGAAGTTCGTGGTAGCGCACGTGCCGCACGTGCGGACGACGAGCCGCAGCGGCGCGAGCGCGCTGCAGTGTAGTAGACAGAGCCACCAGCAGGTCCTGGCGAAGCGGTGCATCGTGCAAAGGATGATGTGCCGCGTGGTGTTGTGTCTAGCGGCGCACGAGTGCTGTGGTGCTCCCGCGGCGGCGGGCGTCTAGACGCGCTGCTTTCTGCACCACGCTTTTGTCGCTGGCTCAAAGCGCTGCAAAAAGGGGTCTTGTGCTCACCACTACTGTCGATTGAGCTGCACAGGCGTGCAGCTTTGCCAAATTGGTAAGACCCCGCAAGAAACCCGTGCCCTAACACGGCCAAAAACGCATCCTTTGCACGTGTCAGCGCTAGCGTACGACAGACACCCGTTTGGGCGTGTACAATTGGCGTGTTCAACGAGACCACTCGTGCAGAAGTTGCTGAGGCAACCCGCGCTCGCACGCTTCCACAAGAAGTGCTCTCCAAAGCACTCCGAGGCAAACTGCACCATGCTGCGACGGGCCATCCTCGGGAGCGCGCTGGCGGCGGCCGCGGCCCTAGCGCCCAACGGCGCCAGACCCACCCTAAAACAACTGCGGCCTTTGGCCGGCGCCGCGCTCGCCGCCGCGTTGACCCTAGCCCAACCCGCGCACGCCCGGCCGCCGGCCGCGGGCGTCTGGCAGGCGGGCTACGCGGACCAGCTCCACCCCGGCTGCGAGCGGAACATCGCCATCGAGAAGAACGGCGACCGGGTCATTGCCCACTTTAGCGGTCCACGCCCGTGTCCTTTACTTCAGCACCGCCGCGGCGCCGCGGGACGGCTTCGGGCCGCACGCCGTCGACGCGCGCCCCGACACCATCCAACGCAGGCACGGACGTCGGCCCCAAGGGCATTGGCGACAAGGTCTTCCTCGCGTGCTCGCCCGAGAACGTCGACAAGTACAAGCTCCGGACCTGGTCCTTCGACGGGGAGATCCTGGGGGACAAGGTCAGCGCGGGCGACGGCGTCCACGAGGGCACCTGGAACGTGAACTTTAAGGGCGCGGAGAACCCGTGGACGGGCATCCGCTGGAAGGACGGCAACCGGTGGCTCAAGCTCGACGAGGCCGGGAGTAATAATTGAGTGTGAAGTCGTTCGTCGGCGGCGTGCGTAGGAGTCCGCCATGCGTGCCGTTCGGACGTGTGCGGGCCAGATCCCGACGACGATCGACTCGATAGCGTCTTATTTGCGGGTTGCCTTTTTGTAAGTTATAACTCCCCCACTGCAGTGTTGAGCGATCGGGAACGCGCGCTAGCGAGTTTCCCCCGGAAGTAATCCATAAAGCGCTGATTCGCCTGCGTGTATGGTTGTTGATGTATAACATCGACCAGCGTTGGAGGCAACGGATCTATGAAATCGCCGTTATCAAGATCATTTTCCCCGCGTGCGTCTCTGTCAAAGTAACCAAGATGAGCCTTGAGGACGTCGCACCCTTGTTCGATGAGGAACGTCGCCAGCTCGTAGTGGGCATCGGTGGCCGGCATCGTGGTTAGACACCAGCAGAGAGGCGTCACCCCGTTACGGTCGACCATGTCGATGTCGTGGCCCGCCGCCAGAAGTCGTCGGATGAGCTTGATCGCGTTGCCACTGCCCGGCCCGGCGTCGAAGCAGCGCGCCACGAAGTGTAGAGGGGAGCATATGTATTGGAAATGCCGCGCGTCTAGGTCCGCGCCGTATGCAATCATCGCAGAAATGAGATCGAAGCCGTCTCTCTTGAACTCTCCAGCCGTCCCTTGAGCGAAGTTTATCCAGTAGCCCCTCTTCGCCGCGATTGCGACTATTATTCCAAGCGTCCGCCCCGCGTCCGCACGAGACGCCAGGGCAGAGGCACGCGCTCCATACTCTGAAAGTTTGGCCCCGGCCTCGCGCACCGTGAGGCCGACTCCTCCGAACCGTGCGCGCTCGGCCGCGTCCGTGCCCTTACGCAGCGCCGTTCGCGCCTCCAGGTTCTTCCCGACCGCAACTACGAGAGCCGGGGCCACGGTGTGGGAGGCAATTTTATCCAACATTTCGGCCGGCAGCCGCAGCAGACCCGCGCGTCGTAACTGCTTGGGCGCCTTCTTCGGGCCGTCGGCGGCACGCATTTCTTGAAATGCGGCCCACACCGCGGCTGGGTCGCCGCCCGGTCGAGCGGCAAGGAGGTAGGCCGCCGCGAGCCCCGCGGTGTCGGGCGCGGCGTCGTCGTCGGTAGGGTCCATATGATGTTGATGCTATAACCTTGTTGGTAACTTGGGCTCCAGTGAGCGCTCTGATGTCTCCCGTGACTCACGGCGCGTTCTCTTCAATTGTTTATAGTGAATGCGCGCGCTCTCAATCCTATATGGCGAAACAGCGGCGACTTTTTGTGCGCCGACCAGCCTTGCGTGCGGGTTTTCTTAGACGTCGTCCCGGCCCCCGGTCCAGCTGTAACAACAAAAATAAGAGCAATCACATAACAAGTTTTAACGCCACCATCACCACGCCACCGCGAGACCCACGCCCTCCTGCGGGTCCGCGACGCCGTCGCCGCGCCAACGTCCGAGCACGGACGCGAGCGCCTTCTACGCCACCGCCGCGACACTCTACCAAAACACATACTTACCACTCGTCGTCCTCCTCCTGCTGCAGCTTCCGCTCGGCCTCGGCCTCGGCCTCCTCGTCCGCGATTCGCCGCTTCTCCTGTTCCTCCTCGCGCCGCTCCTTATCCGTCAAGGACGCCCATCTTTCAATCTCCGCCTGCTCGGCGTCCTTCCGAGCCTTCTCGCTCTCCTCCAAATAAACCCGGGCAGCCTCGGACGCCTCCCAGGCGCCGCGCTCGTCGTCGCACATGCCATCCACCCGCGCCTGTTCCGCGGCCTTCTCCTCCGCCACGAGCTTCTGCGCCGCCTCCAATAACGGCCGCTTGTCCTCGATGAACTTCTCGATGTGGTCCATCTTCGCGCCCATCTGCTCCACCGTTCTATAATACTCGTCCTTGTCCTCGGCCATGCTCCGGTTCCGCGCCTTCAGCTGCTCGACCAGCTTACTTAGGTCCTGCTGCTGCTCGAACAGAGCCTCCCAGCTTGGCGGGTCCTCCCTTGATATAGTAGTCTCCCCCTTGGCCTCCTCCACGCCCTCCTGCGCCTCGGGTCGCTTCGCGAAGAGCTCCTCGTGGGCTTCTGCAATCTTGCGCATGACCTCCTTTCTTTGATCCCGGAGCTGCTGGTACGCCTCGTCCTCCAGCAAAAAGGCGGGCAGCTCCCCGAAGAACTGGACGGCCTCCCCGGCCGGGGCTGCCTCGGCGGCGTCGGCCATCCTCTTAGCGTCGAGTCGTGGCTGCCTTCCAGGAGTTCGGCTGCCTTCCAGTTCTTGCTGCCGTCCAGGAGTCCGGCTGCCTTCCAAGATGCCAGGAGCTCGGCGCTGCACTTTTTTTTTGGCTTTCCTTTTGGTCCAAAACGGGTTTCGCTGACGGGATATCTAGATGCGTCCTTGCGCCCGCGGCGACGGCGTATCGCACGACGCCATCGCCGCGTCTACCACTTTTGTATGTACTTAGGCGGGGAACACGACTAGGGCTCCAGGTTCAGCGCCACGCCGGCCCACTCCGCCGCGAGGCACGCCCGCTCCACGGTCTGCGCGGCCTGGTCGTCCGCGAGCTGCCTTTCTAAATCCGACAGGCGCGCAACGCGGTCCTCGAGGCGGTCCAGGCGCGACTGAACCAGGGCATCTAGCGCCGCCCGGCCGTCGTCCTGAACCACGACTGGTGGTATCACCACTTCGGCACTACGCAGCGCCGGCTTTCGAGGCGGATCCAGGTCCACGAACTTCGAGCAGCACTGCACCGGCGTCACGGTTCCGCCTTCGACACGAGAAACGTCGGCGGCGCACGTCTGCCAGTCCGCGGCCACCGATGCGGACGCCACTAAAGCTTTGAGCCGCCCCGGCGTCCACAGATCCTCATCATTTGAGGAAGGCGGTTCGCACGGCGCGGGTTGTTTAGGACGGCGGCGTTTATCAAGAGGCGTCGCGCCGTTCACTAGACCAATGGCGTCCAAATAGGTCCAGAGGCGCACGGCACTTGCGGCGTCGACGCCGAGCCGCTGGCGGCAGACCGTCGCTGTTAAAAATAGGTCCGGGTTGGACCGTCGAGAAAGCGCGACCATCCAGGCCTTGGCGGCCAAAAAGGCCGCCGGCGTCTTGCTGGCGTCCCCAACGAACCATTCGGGGCACGCGGCGCGGTCCAAACGCGTCGATTGTCGAAAAGCGTCTTCATTTATCGCGGGCGGCACCGGTATTGTTGTCACAGCCACCGGCGCGGCCGCGGCCGGCGTGTCGTTCGGCCGGTCGGCGCCCACCCGTAACCCGCCCGCGTGGACGTCTATGCGAGCATGAGAACCGTTCGCGGGCCGCTCGCCACTCAGCACGCGGACCCGGAACTTCCGCCGCGGCGGCACTTGGTCCTCGCGCTTCTTCCTTTTCCGCTTCTTGGGCTCCGGTTTCACGACGACCTCCTCCTCGTCCTCTTCCACGTAGTCGCGCTCGTCCCCGAACTCGTTATGTACTGAAGCATCCCGTAACCAGCGGCAGCAGACGTGCCACTGGGGCTGGAGCGGGGGCCGGGCCCAGGCGCCCTCCCCTTCGGAGGGCGGCGGCGCGCCTTCCACGCGCTCCAAAGGGATCCACTCGTCCCGGCTCTCGGGCCGGTACCACCAGTGCACCAGGGCTAGCTGGCGGTTGACGTCCACGACTAAGGTACGCAGGTACTCTTCGTTGGAGACGACGGCGTCGACGCTTGGGTCAAACCTCATAACGTGTGTCGCTTTACTTTCGTCGGTTACAATAGTGCAGCCCAGCGTCGTTGCGATGGCGGTGAGCTCACTGCGGTTGCGCGCGTCCACGCTCTTCCCGAAGCAGACGCGCTTCTCTTGGGTAAGGCCCGCTTTGCGCCACGCGCTTTCCACAGCATCCAGCGCATCATTCCCCATATCCTTGCGCGCTTGGGCATCCAACGCTTTCAGCGCCACCTCGAGGCCGCCATCAACAGACGCGTCCCGTAATAACCGCGCGGCGAGCTTCGGCTTTGTGGTGCGCGCGGCGTTCGCGACGCTGAGCGCCTCGCACAGCGCGCTCAACTTCTCGACGGGCTCGCCTAACCGCTGCGCCAAATCTTTGGCCCGCCCGCGGAACTCGGCGCCGCCGTACGGGCAGGCCGGCTTGCCGAGGCCCACCTGGCTCATGTGCTGGTCTCTTATGTGTTTGCGGTGGAGTGTGTTATCGCTCGCGTCCACTCGCACTGCGCACGGCTGCTTCGGTATTGGCAGACCGCTGTGTGATGCGCTCGGAGAAATTATGCGCGACCGCGAGAGAGAGGAGCGCGTGCTTGTGAAAACGAGAGGCTAAAATGAAAACCCGTGCGTTAATTTAAATGAGCCTCCTTCGTTTACGAGTCCCCGAGAGCTGTATGGGCCCCTAGACTATGTGGCTTCGACAATAGGCCAAAAAAAGTGAGCCCGAGAACTTGCTGAAAAAAGCCTCTCTGTCATCGCGCTGCAAGAAAGCAGCAAACGCGCCTAACGTCACGCGCGCGTGTTTGAGGAGGACACGGTGAGGGTGCGGGCTAGCTCGCGCCCGAATAGTGAAGCGCGAGAAGCTCGCGCGCTCGGTTTTATAACTATCGAACCATGCCGACGCCGGGACCGATACCGGCGCCCACGCCAGTGCCGACGCCGATGCCGACTCCTGGACCGACTCCTGCGCCGACACCGATGCCGACGCCCGCGCCGACTCCTGTGCCGACGCCTGCGCCGACGCCGGGCCCTACGCCTGTGCCGACTCCTGTGCCGACGCCTACGCCGACGCCGGGCCCTACGCCTGTGCCGACGCCTACGCC
>Ga0302122_10001067_pt1 | contig 17353 bp, 10 predicted proteins | sample CB21_SCM_MG_FD_203115 | JGI IMG/M metagenome (GOLD analysis project Ga0302122, IMG submission 203115) | Marine microbial communities from Western Arctic Ocean, Canada - CB21_SCM | ecosystem: Environmental > Aquatic > Marine > Oceanic | place: Canada: Western Arctic Ocean | collected 2017-09-28
GACGCGAGGGAGAAGGCACACCTTGCGAAAACGTTATCGGCGTTGCTCGAGGAGGACGAGGCCGAGCGCGAGGCGCAGTACGCCCACGACCACGCCGGCGACGCGGAGCACGCCGCCTTCTTCGACGCGGTGCACTCGCACCTGGCCGACCCGCGCTCGACGCACCAGGGCCACTTCGCGGCGCACCACGAGAAGCTCCGCGCGAAGCACCATCGCGTGCTGCAGTCGCGGAGCGAGCGCAAGGCCATGGCGAAAAGCTTCAAGGCGCTACGAGCGACCGACGCGAACCGCGAGCTGATGCACGTCGGGCGCTGCACCGTCGAGAACTGCACTTTCGCGCTGGGCAAGCACACCTTCCACATGGGGGGAGAAGCTACGGTTGAGGCGTTCTCCGGCACGTTACTGGAGTTCCAGCGCGCCGTGTCCCGGAAAGTAGTGACGACGGCCCTCGCGGACTCGTGGGCGCGCGAGAAGGCGATTATTTCGCACTGGAGCTTCTTCGGCCGGAAGTCGGCGGCGCCCTCGTAGTGCATATAAATTCACAGAATATTACTAGAAATACCTAGAACGCCGCCATCTGCGCGTGACGAAGCGCGCGCTAGGACGTCGTCGCCGTCCGCGGCCGGGCGTCCCTCTTCGCCCCGGCGGCCGCCTCGAGCGCGTCCTTCATGCCACTGAGTTCCGCCCGCAGCGATGTCACGTCGCTCCGCGTCTCCTGGATTGCGTCGTATAAAGGCTTCAAAGAGTGATCAACGTCCGCGCGGCCGCCCTCGCCGTCCGTGATCATCTGCTCCAATTTAAAAGATGGGCCCTCCGGGAGCCAAGCCTCGTTTCGAGCAGCGGCGCACGAAGCCACATGCGCGTCAACCCCCGTGATCGGCGCGACGTCGGCCGCGGCACGCTTCACGTGGTCCAAATACAATAGGTAGGACCACTTGTTGTGCTCGGAGCCCTCGTGCTCCTCCTTGTCGACGTCGTACTCCTCGAGCGTGCCCCGGTCGGCGCCGCACACGAAACACTCGCCTTCCATCATCTCCTTCCTTTCCTTGAGTGTTTCCCGAAGTGAGGAAAAAGTGTCCAAGATGATGCCCGTGAAGACGTTGATGAGGAGGAGAGTCACAATAATGAAGAAGATGAGTTGGATGAAAATGCGGCCCAGGTTCGCTTGCCGCTTCATCGCGTCCGACGGATCTAAATCGTCGCCGTACTCCATCGCTAGAGTCGCCGTGAAGAGCTGGCCGTCGATCAAACCGATGTACACGTCTCGCAGGAAGCAGGTCCAGGGCGTCCTACAAACATAGTTGTTGTAGTAGTGGTCGTCGTAGACGTCATCAATGTGCGCGGGGGCCACCATGGGCCCGATGCTGCCCCTCTGGTCGTGCTCCATCGTGCCCGACTCGTCCTCGCTCGAGACGAAGAACGTCATCACTGACAGAATGCCAATCGAGACTAGAGTGATATAAAAGGCTAACACAAGCTGCGCCTTGGGGATCCACACGCTCATCAGCACGTTCTGCAGGTCGTCCGAGATCAACAGAATATCCAGCAACAGAAAGATCCACACGTACTGCCACCGGAAACCCAGGGCCGCGATGAGCACGAACACGAAATTGCCGCACACGCCCAGGTCCTGGGTCAAGGCGTCGTACGCCGCGATGGTTATTAAATCAAAAGTCGTGTAGGGGTTGTCCCGAGCCTTGCGGAACGCACTGGGGAGGCACAACCCCACCAGCGCCGCCGAGACCACCGCCATGCCCCAGCAGAACCCATACCTCATACCGTACACTAGTAAACCGAGCCCGTACGCCAAACAGACCTCCCACGTGCTCACTCTACTATAAACGCCGTTCTCTGTGGCCACCGTGCGGAACATGTCCGGGTCCTCGCCCAATAGCTCGTCCCCCAGCAACTCCCACTTCGCGCTGTTGGCCGTGGAGTCGTCCTCCCGCTCCCAGTTCATGTTTCCGTAGAGCTCGTCGTGGCGGGTCTTTTTCTCCCGCTTCGGTAACTCCTCCAACTCCTCCAGGAGGCGCTTGGACGAGTGGAGCGCGTTCTGCGTCAGTTGCGACGTGAGGCCGACGACACTGCTCATCTTCTGGGAAACTATGGTTCTTGAATCCTGCAGTAACCGCGACAGGTGGTCGTCGACGTTCTTGTGGAAGCCGTGGGCCTTGGCCCGCTCCTTCAACGTTCGAGCGACGTGCATATCAACGGTCGTCTTGAACTTGCAGATGAACATGTAGGTGCTCATGGCCCCGTACCCCAGGACCGTCGGGACCGCCAGGCAAATGGCCGCGACGGAGTTCCCATTCAAGCGCAAGGACCCGTCGCCCGTCGTGGACAGCATCAAGTGGAGGTTCAAGATCAACGCTAATGAATATAAGCGGTACTTCAGGGGGATGTAGCGCTTGTTGATGATGCGAAACAATTTGGACAGCTGCTCGATGCGATACAAGTACCTCGCTTCTCTTATAATGCCCTCGCCGTCTTCGAAGAGTTGGCGCATGCGCGTCTCGGCCGACGTCAAATCCACGTTCTGCTCGAAGCGCTGCCGCGCGACCGTTGTCAGCGACCCGGCCCAGACCGGCAGTTCGAAGAAGACCCGCTCCACCCGGCCGCGCCACCGCACGTCCACCTCGCCCAGCAACTTGGCGAAGGGCCCGTCGCTCACGCCGAAGTGCCAGAGCTTCACCCGTAAAGCGTGGGCCGTCACCACTAATGCGGCCACGGTCTCGAGCGTCGCGTCCTCCAAGCGCTGTAAGGCATTCACGGAGGAGAGGTCGCCGCTCCCCTCGCCGAAGAAGTCGAAGGGCGGCCGGGCCCGCGGCGTCCGCTCTGTGCGGTGCACCGGCGCGCACTCCTCCAGGATCCGCCCCAATACCCCCTTCGGGAGTCTCCTTCTTAAGGATTGCACCCGCGGGCTCCGCAAGGACAACCCCTCGACCATGGCGTCCAGCGCCCGGACGGCCGCTCGGCGCGCGAGGTACGCGGCGATGTCCACCAGGTGCCCGTCCCGTTCGCCCGTGCTCATCAGCTCCTCCATGGGTATTGTTAAAAACGCCGCAAGTAAATCAGGCACGCCGCTCGCCGCCACGTAGGCCTGGTTCGCTGCACAGGCGCCGTCCATAGAGGCCGCGAAGCACTCGATGACCTCGACCACCAAAAACTTCTCGCAGGTCGACTGACTTCGCGAAATCAGGCGCGGGTCGTCGTGCGCCGCCCCGCCGGCCAGCGCCACCAATAAGTGTTCCAACTCCTGCAGGACGTTGACCGCGGCCATCATCGACGCCTGGCACGTGCACAGGTCCTGCATCGCCTGGTGCTGGCCGACCAACAAGCCGCGCAGGAACTTCACGGTCCAGGCGCACCCTCTGAGCAATGCTTCATCTAATGACGTGCGCTGGCCCGCGCGGCACCGGCGGTGGTGCCGCTCCAAATGGCTGCACGTGGCCCGGAACTCGTCGGCCGCCACACGCAACACCTCGCCGTTTTGCAAACGCTCCGTGAACCACTCCTGGCCCGCCCGGTTCGCGTCGTCCACAATTCCGGTCGCCAACCGTAACGCGGCGGTCCGTAGCGCGCACGGGGGGTTCCGCAGCACAGTTAGTAAAACGCGGGCGGCCGACTGGTCGTTCGCCTCGCCCTCCAGATCTAGTAACGCCGCCTGCGCGTCCCGGAACGCCGCGCGCTTGGACCCCAGATGCTGCGCCCGTTTTAAAGTTGTGGACTGCCCCTGGATGACGTCGACCACCCCAAAGGCCGCCTGGACGAAGAGGTAGCAGCCCAGTAAAAAATCCCGCACGCTCAGACTCCGCAAGAGCCTCGTGAGTCGCACGGCCTTCAGAAACTTGAAGAACCGCAGTACCTTGACGAACCGCAGCCACGTGCCCCGGAACCCGCCCTCGCCCTTGGAGCCCTCCATGGTCAGGCGCAGCAGCTCGACGAATTCTAGAATAATGCACACCAGGTCGAGGTACCGGATCCAATCCGCAAAACATATATCAAGTCCCCTCCTCAACGACTTGGCCAGGGCCGCCTGGGCCGCCACCCGGAAGACGAGCTCGACCGAGAAGATGATGGAGACGCTGATGGACACGCACAGCTGGGCTTCATACGTCCAGGGCAGGAACCACAGGTGCTCGAAGAGCACGCTTGCAATAACGATGAGGATGAGGCACACCTCCACCGGCGTGCTATTGACAAAACTCAGGGCCGTGCTGGCGTTCTGCGCGGCCGTCATGCGTTCCAGCTCCTCGTGGGCCCTGCGCCGCACGGCGTCGGCCGCGGCCTTCTTCAGGGCGTCGTCGCGCGCCGCCCACGTGTTCGCCCGCAGCTCGTGCAGGTGCGCCGCGACCATCTCGAAGACCTGGGCCCGGTACCGCGCGTCCGCGACCCTTCGCATCTGGTACTGCCGCGCCGCAAAGGCGAAGAACCGCCGCTGCAATGCCTGCCAGTCGCCCGACGTGTCCTCCGCGAGAAACTCGAGGAAGTGCACCACCGCGACGTCCCTTAGATCGTGGAAGCTCCTCGGGTCGCCCGGCCGTCGGTAGCGGTTGGCCTCGTCTGGGCGGGACACCTCCCAGGCCTCCTGCTTCAACCGTTCGATGAATTCATCGGGGTTCGATACCTCGCCGCCGTACCTAAACGCGCGCACCAGCGTCCGCTCCTCCGCGATCACGGCCGCCGCGACGCTGTCGTGGTTACCGACGAGCCGCGCGTAGTCCCGTGGTGTGCTATATGCATCCTGCTTTTGAAGTGTCTGCTTGGGCATGCTCTGATACCGGTCCATCGACGCCCCGAATCTTTCGTTGGCAGGGCTCCCGAAGCCGCACGGGCCGTCCACCCGCAGGCCCTTGTCCTCGGCCTCGCCGTTTGCCCGCAGCGCGACCTGCTGGGCGATGGGGAGGACACCTCCTCTAACGCCGCTCGCGGACACGAATTCCAACGCATCCGCGTCCAAGTCGCCCTCGTCGCTCTCCTTGAGCCTCCGCAGCACGTCCGCGAAGCACGAGGCGGTCTCTGGGCCCGCGGCCGCCGCCACGTCGGACACGCGGTAGCCGCGGTACTCCCTCGCCGTCAATAAGCGTCGCAGAAACGCGTTTACCGCCCCGATGGCGGCCTTCCGGACGGAAGGTAACGCGTTCCGGACGAGGTGGATTGGCCGGCCCTTTCGTAACGCCGCCGCGGGCGCCGAGTCGTCTTCGATAGAATCGTCCAGGCCGTCGTGCGTGCAGGTCGCGCGTTCGCCCTCGGTGAGCTCCCGGAACCAGGCGTCGCCGCGCTGCCGCGCGTCGGCGGTCTTCACGTAGGCGGCGCGCCGGTCGGCCGGCAGCGCCAGCGCGCACAACCGCAGGGCCGCGCCCCAGAACACGGCCGAGTACAGGTCGAGCCGGTGGGCGTGCATCGCGCCGTCGTCGAAGTGGGCCTCCCGCGCCACGTCGACGTACGCGCGGATCGTCGCGCCGCCGCCGTAGCATAAACCCCACAGCAGTTGCCGCCAGGACACCAGGGAGACGACGTCGACCGCCACCGGCAGGTTGTGCGAGCGGCACCCGACCGCTAGGAGCGCCATGAGGGACGCGTGCACCAGTTGCGCGGCCGCGTCGTCTAAGATGGCCCGCCGCCCCGCGGCGTTCGCGTCCACGCAGACACGCGTCACGAGGGACGACTCCTTCCTCAATTTTTCGATCAAGGACGCGTTGAGGAGTTTTTGGTTCCTTCTACACACGTCTTCGCGCCGCGGCCCCGGGCAGATGAGGACTTGGAGCGCCGACGCACGCGACCACGGCCGACCCGTCCGTGCCACTTACCAGCAAGCGTTCCACCACCCCGACCAGCGGCTCCAGGAAGAGGTGCGCCTTCTCCTTGCACAAGAGGGAGTTCCCGCCGAACGTCGAGCAGACGCACTGGGCCAGGCGAAACGCGTCGCCCGCGTCGTCCGCGGGCGTCGACGCCGCCCGCAGCTCCGCCGTGCTCAGGACGCCGTCGCCGTCCGTGTCGGACCGCGCGAGGGTTCGCACGGCCGCGGTTGTTTTGGCGGCAATCTTCCACCGCGCCTTCCAACTCGCCTCCTCCGAGACGTGGCCGGCGCGCGCCGCGTCGTCGAGCGACTGGCGCCAGGCACCCACTTCCACGGGCCGCTGCTGCGCCGAGGCCGTCGATATCGCCCGCAGCTCCGCCGCACTCAGGGCACCGTCGCCGTCCGCGTCGGCCCGCGCGAGGTCCGTCTGAAGCGTGATATGGTGCACCGACGCCGCCAGGCGGTCCACCACGGCCCGCTGCGCGTCGGCATGTTGTGCTAAGAGTCGCGACGCCACGAGGCCGGCCATCTCGTGGAACTCGCGCAGGGAGCCGTCGTCTTTTGCGTCGGCCGGCCTATCCACCTCCAGCGCCTCCATAATGGAGGGTGCCAGGCCGCACTTCAAGAGTATTTGCTGGTGGTTCCGCAGGATGTCATTGGAGAGGGCCGGATCTAGCAACCGTCCCAACGTTCGCAGGATGTCCTCGGCCCTGCATTGGAACTTATTTGCGCGCTCACTATTTATCAAAACCAACTGCTCCGACCGTTGCGCGAGGTTGGACAGTTCCGCGGTCATCTCCGCCAGGTGCGGGATGGTGTGGACCTCCTCCACACTCTCTGTAGCGGATAAAGTTTAGTAGATCGTCCGCGAGCAGTCGCTGCGCACCACGACGCAGTCCTCGAGCACCTCGAGCAAGGACGACGTGGGACATCTCAGGGCTTTCGTAACTGTTAACACTTCCCGCAACAATTCGTCGCCGCCGCGGCTTGCGAGCTTCAACAGCAATTCATCGAGCTCCGCGTCGCTCTTGTCGCACATGGCGGCCACGTTCACCGCTGCGATGAGCGAGCAGTTCCTCCGCAGGCGCAGTTCCAGCAACAGCGCGTCGTCCGCGAGGCCGTCCACGTGGTAATGGGGCTGGTCGATGAGCTCGAGGAACCGCTCCGCCTGGGCGCTTCTCACGAAGGCCTGGGCGCTTCTCACGTCCTGGACGTCGTCCGCCGGTTGGACCTTGTGGCGCCGGAAGAACGACTTCTTCGCCGCCGCCGGCCGGCGCGGCTGGAGCCCGCCCGCGTCCGGCGCGGCCAGGAACTCCGTCAAGGCCGCCTGGATCACGCAGTGGCCGAGCATGCCGATGATTTTGCCCACGGTCCGCAGGATGATCGTCTTTGACTGCTGGGCTTCGCTCGACGACTCCTTCGCATCTGACGACAACACCAAGAACAACGGTCCGCAGAGCTTCCGCAGGTGGTCCGCCGTGGAGTAGAAGCCAAAGTCCACCAGATCATCGACGACCTCCAGCACCTGGAGGGTCAGCGCGTTCCGCGCGGGGTCCCGGAACGCGCACGTCTCGGGGTCTGTCAGATAGCTCCGCACGAACTCCGTGAGCAGGTAGAACTTCGTCGGCAAGGCGGCGACGCCGTGTTCTGTACTTGGCGCCTTGAAGCGCGGGAGGTGTTCGAGCGGCTCCTTGGGCGCGACCAACGTTTCGACGGCCCAGGCTCGCTTCGGGAGCGCGGGGGCGCCGCACCTTGGTCTATGTGGCGAGCGGTCCACGTGCAACGACCGGAGTAACGAGGCGAACGCCGCCCGCAGTAACGCCGGGTACGTGGGGTCCGCCAGCACCCACAGACAGCAGGAGTACGTGAACCTCTCCTCGAAGACGTCGATGGCGTTGTAGCTCCGATCCTGGCAGCATAAAGCGATCAACTTGATCTGATCTACGTAGTACTCCGTGAGTTGCCGGCGCCGCTTAATGCGGTCCGTAGCAGCCGGTTCGTTCTTCGCCCTTTCTTTAGCGGAAGCGAACACTGCCTCATCCAACTCGCGGGTGAGCTCCCGGAGCTCGACCCACCCCGACGCGTCCGTCCGCAGGCCTAAGGTGTGCGCGTCGTAGAACAGCGCCCCGTCCGGGTACTTCGCGCTCCCGCGCCACTTGACGCAAATGGGGGGACAGCCCCGATTCAACTCAGCACGCCCCAGAAAGTCAAAATCAACTTCAATCGGGGCACAGGGCCAATCCGCCGCACGAAACGACGTGTCGGCCTTCACGACGCGCGTCTCGAGGAACGTCTTGTCAAAAACCTCTTTCGCAGCGGGGGTGAACAGTTGGTCCACGACCATTTCCTGAATCCCCGGAATGGCCTTGCCGTGGCAACTCAGCGTGGCGGCCAGGAGCCGGGCCAGGTCCGGCCGCGGGCTGTGAAGGCCCACGAAGGACGCGAGCCGGGTGACCATGGCCCTATCAACTAATTGGTGGGTCAGATCCAGGTTGTTCGCGATGAGCGTCGTCAGGAGCTCGGGCGCCCCGAGCGGCTCGCTGACCTCGGCGAGGACCTGGTCCACGAACGCGCCCTCCTCGGGCCGCCCCGCCTCCGCCGCCAACCGGCCCCTGGCGAAGTACGTCTCGTTCCGCCGGTTGTCGTAGACGCACGTCACCAGCACGGCGTACGCGAGCTGGTGGAAGTCCTCCAGCGGACCGAACCGTTTATCAACCGGATCGCCCGGCGCCGGCGGGTACTCGATGCCGGCCGTCTTCACGCACGCGATGGCGCGAGCCAACGCGTCAATCAACTTCACCTCGCGCGTCATGGACTGCGCCGCGGCGTCGACGGGGCCCTTGTTCGAGCTCAGGGCCGCCTCGGCGGCGTCGTCCACGCCGTCGTTATCGCCGTCATTGTCGCCCTCGACAGCCGCTTTCGCATACGCTTCGAGATCGTCATCCCCGGACGTCCGGTAACAGCCCAAGGCGCCTCGTAACGCATTTTCCGCCCGTAGGATGCGCGCCCGCGCCGCGCACCCCGTGACGTCTTCCGAACCGGCGCCCACGCGTCTTATAAAGTCGGCGTGCTCCTCGACCGCCGTGCGCGCCGCTTTCAATGCTTGCAACGTCAACGCTTGGCTGCCCAGCTCAATGTGCACTTCGACCGTCGCCCCCAGCGACGCGCCCAGCGATATCGTGGCGTGGTCCTCGAAGACAATGTGGCGCGAGGTGTGCTTCTTCCGGGTCCCGGCTCTTAGATATAGTGTCGTGCGGTCCCCGTCCTTGGCCTTGGGTCGCACGTCGTGCGTGATGAGGCACGCGAAGCCCGACGCCGGGCCGTCGTCTCGGACCGGCTTGAGCCTGAAGAGGCTGCGGACGGGCGCGCCGCCCTTCGTGTCTTTTAAATCTACGAGTTCCGGGTGGGCGGGCCCCGTGGTGCCGTTTTCTCTGTACTTCACGGCCAAGTGGCGATCAGAACACGCGTGCCGGAGTCGCACCTTCCTCGAAAAGTCGAATGCGCCCCCCGTGAGCGGGTCCTCGAACTCCAAGATCCACAGGCCTTTCCCCGGTGATTCTTTCCTTCTGGAAATGTGGCGCAGGTACGGCTCCGTTTTACGCATGTTCGTGGACGCCACGAGTAACGTGTCGTCCTCTCTATGGAACAGGCGGACGAATTGTAAAGCGTCGACCGTCTGCGTCCCGCCGGGGGCTCTCTCAGCGAAGCGCGTCACCGTCAAATGGTTCGGCGTTCCCAACGCCAACGCCGCCTCGCCGTCGCGGGCGCGCCGCACGCGCGCGGGGTGGTCCGGCGACAGCGTGAGAGCCTGGGCTTCCAATCGGATGTCGTCCCCGTCGAACACGGGCGTGCCTAAACCTCGAGCTCGGAACCCGGGAGCTACTCTAAATCGGCAGAACTTGGACCGGTCCAAATCAGTGGCTAAAGATAACCGCAAAAAGCCGTGGCCCGACTCAGCCGGCTCGCCGTCCCCTCTTAACCACCTCCCGGTCACGACGTGTCTTAAATGGACCGCCTCGCCGTACGTCGCGCCGTCCCGCATCGCACCCCGCTCCACCGCTTTTATCAAAGTGTCCGCAGTTAGCTTCTCCCGCCGCGCCTGGCTTTGAAGAGCTTGCTTTTCTTGTATTAACTCGTCCTTCCCTAGGCGCACCAATCTCTCCCGACTCCGGTAGTCGCCATCAGGAAACAACTGCCACAGGCACCGAGCTTGTACGTCGGCACGCCGCCGCCCTCGCCTCTTTTAAAGGACACGCGCGCGCCGAGCGCGTCCGACGCCAGGTAGCCGTCCGTGCCGTCGCCGAGATAAACGACGTCGCCCACGCGGAGTGGCGTCGGCGGCGCCGCCTCGACCACCGGCTCCTTCTTTCGCTTGCGCTTCGGGCTCAGGCTCTTGAGCCGTACCACCGTGTCCATGGTATGTCACCCTTGGGTGCTATGTACAGCTATGTGCAGCTCTGGCCTCAAATGGGTGCTATGTACAGCTGCGGGCAGCGTGCGCAGTGCAGCTCCGGCCTTGGAGATCACTGCTGGTGTTGGGGCAGCCGCCGCGACCGGCGTTTGCCCAGCCGCTGCGATGGCGTTGCGCGCAACGCGGTAAACTGAGGCACGCGTGTGAAGATCTAGTCGAGACGCCGCTTAAGCAGCATTCTCCACGGAGCGCCTCGGACTGCGTCGCCCTCGTTAGACTGGTAGACTGGAGGGGATGCAAAATAATTAAAAACGGGTTTTGTAATGCTTTGATTTTACGCGCCGTGACCGTCGTTCTCGAAGGGCTCTCGGCATCCAAAAGGGTAATTTTGTTTAGTCCGAATGAGTAACCAGTCGTCAGTACCGCTCACACGCGCCCGTTTCTATTCAAGTCAATAATTGAATTGAGTCAAAGTTATTGTCAAAGTGGTTCAAATGTCGCAGCGTTCCGTCCTATGCGTGCTCCTCGTCGTGACGGCCGCGATGGAGCTGCGCGTCCTCGAAGACATGCACCGCTCCTTGCGCCGGAGGCCGCGCGCCGCGTCGCGGGCGGACGCCCAAACGTACATCCGCGACATACTGCGAGCGCCGGCGTCCAACAAGCTCGCCCACATCCTGGTCCTGAACGGCCGCATCTACTACAACGCGCCCCGGCACGAGGCCGGCGAGCTCGAGAAGCACAAGCAGCTGGCCGTGCGCTGGGTGCGGGAGCACGGCGTGAAGAACGCGGCCTACCTCCACCATGCGGGCGCGGATGCCGGCTGCATCCGGAATGAGCGTGGCCACCTGCCGACGACGGTCGTGGCCAAGCGGCGCGGCCACTGCGGCATCCTCGTGCCGAACCCCTACTTCTCCTCGCACACGCCGGCGAAGGACGCGGCGCTCGCCAAGGCCGCGGCGGCGCACCCCTGGGCGACGCGCCGCGACCCGGCGTTCTGGCGCGGCTCCATGCGCCTCCACTCGGGCTGCCACTACAACGTCGGGAACTGGGCGCGGTTCCTGGGCCTCACGCTGACGCTGCGCTTTCCCGACCTCTTCGACGTGCGGACGGCGCGGCGGAGCCCCGCCCCGCCCGAGTGGCACAACGCGACGTGGCTCCGGAGCAATACGTGCTTCGATGTGGGGGCGGTGCTCGGCGCCGAGGTGGACGCCATCGCCGCGCAGCTCGACGAGACCGTGGAGCCGGGCCGCTTCTACGGCGAGCTCGACTTTTGCGAAAGGAAGATCTTCGTCCACTTCCCGGGCGGCGAGAGCGGCAGCTACGCGCGCGACGCGAATCATCTCTTCGGCGCCGGCGGCGTCCTGCTGTGGTGGAACCAGACGGCGCTGGAGCACTACCACGCGGGCCTGGAGGAGGGCCGGACGCACCTCACGGTGACCGCCGCGACCGCGCCCACGGTCGTGGAACGAGTTCTGCACGACGACGCGCTCGCGGCGCGGCTGCGCGAGGGCGCCGCCGCGGTCCAGCGCAAACTGCTGTGCTACGACTGCCTGGGACAGTATTATGCATCAACGCTCGCGGTGATCCGCACGCACTGGCGGACGGACCTCGCGCTCGACGGCCGCGACGCGCTGCGGGCCACGCTCCGCGGCGTCGATTGCACGGGTCTGCGCCTCGTCGAGTACAAAAACAAGCGGCTCTCGCCCTCGACGACGGTGCCGGAGCCCGGCGAAGACCCGACGTGCCTGGCGCTCCTCGACCGGGCGTATCCGCCGCGGCGCCGGCTCCGCGGAAACCTGGGTCGATCGCGGCGGAGCATCGCGATCATACTCGCCGTGGTCGGCGCGTTTGGTCTGGTCGTCCTTATTATCGGGTGCGCGGTTTATTTCGGTTGTATCGTAATACACAACCAGGCCTCGCATGATGCACGACCGCCGGAGATCGGGACTGAGCCCCATCCCACGAACGCCGGCACGCTGACAGTCCAGGTGCCGGCGGGCCTCGGGCCCGGGTCGGTCTTCACGGTCGATGTGCCGGGCCGCGGGGTGTGCTGCGCCACGGTCCCGCCGAACGTCTACGCCGGGCAGACCTTCATGTTCCCCCACCCGGACTACGTGGGCACGGGTAACTGAAACATAATCAAGCTCCCCCCACGGGTACTTTCGACGACGAAGCCCGCGTCGCGATGCACGCCACCGCCGCGAAACTTTCTGTACAACATATAAAATTTACTCAGGGCTGCAGCCCCCTGTACTCAGCGCCGAGGCACTCGAACTCGTCCGGTTCCGCGATTTCCCGTAGCGTGAACGCGCCGCCCTCGCCCACGGCCTCGAAGTAGTGGCAGTCGCGGCCATTTTCTTCGTCGTAGGGGGGCGTCAGCACGTCGAGGATCGCCGCGCCCTCCTCGCACGCGACGAACTCGTGGACGTTGTGCGACCGGGGGAAGAGCGCCACCGGCCCGTCCGCGCTCGTGAGTACGCGCTCCGAGCGGCACGCCTTACCGTCGTCACTCAGGTCGAAGGACGTCACGCGTATCGCGCCCCGCACGACCCGCGACAGGACCGTCATGCCCGGGTGGTCGTGGATAGGGATCCGGGCGCGCGGTGAGAGCAGGAAGACCGCAATAGCGTACTCATTTGTTTCCACCACTGGCACGTAGGTGCACTCGCCCGGCGCGCGCACGTCGCCCGGGCGCACGCCCAGCGCCGCGGCGTCGACGGCCGTCATGCGGTCCAGCAGCGAGTCGATCAGGGGTCCCGGCTGCTCGAGTTGCGTGCTGTGGTTCTGCACGGCATGCCGTACGGCAGTGTGGAGCGCTGCGACGGCGTTTGGCTCGGTGGGGCGCTTGGCGCCCATGCCTAGGGCCTGGAGGACCGCAGACATGATATCTCCATACACGAGATGTGCCCTCGCCAGCCCGGAAGGTTTGTAGGCTGGACTACTGCACGATCAGTGGCGTGCGTGCGGGTGTCTTAGAGGCTAGCGCGTGGCATGGCGCAAAAACCATGCGCTGGGGACGGGTTTTATGCCGGTTTTATGTACGGGTTTCCATTCGTACTTAAATCAAACTAGCTGCCTAAGCGCACACAGCTGCAGTGTGTAGCACTAAGCGGTCCTTATTTAGACACCGCGCTCCGGTAGCTACCTACTATTCGACGCCAACAGGACCGCGCCACACAAAGCAGCCTTTGCGGAGTGGACCCCTGACCGCACTCCCAGCCGCTGCAGACGCGTCGAGTGCGAGCAGCGGGGGCTCCACGATGGCCGCCGCGAGCGACTTCGAGGACGACGAGCCGTGCGTGGCCTACATGTTCGACGCGGCGGCGGCGACGGAGCGCCGGGAACTCGTTATTGGCACACTACAAATAGCCTACTTCTGCCTCGCCGACGACGACGCCGCGGCGACGCACCACATCAGCGGCCACAGCGCGTGGCCGGCCGCCTCGACGCTGGCGCGGCGGATTGCCGAACGGTGGACGCCGACGGCGAGCGTACTGGAGCTCGGCTGCGGCTGCGGCACCGTTGCTCTCACGTGCGCGGCGCTCGGCTGCCCGCGGGTGGCGTTCAGCGACCGGGACGCCGGCGCGCTTGATTTGGCGCGCCGCGGGTTGGAAGCGAACGCCTTTGAGGCGTGCGCGGCGACCTTAGACCAGCGCGCTTGGGGCGCCTCACAGAGTGATGGAGAGCGGTTCGACTTGGTTGTGGGGTCCGACCTGATTTACGACCCGGGCGTCGTCGCGCCCCTTATCGCGACGGCGGTGTCGAGCTTGGCGCCAGGTGGCCGCTTCCTGCTCGCGCAGAGCTTCGCGCTCGGCGATGAATCGGCGGCGGCGCTCGCGGCCGCCTGCGACGGGCACGGGCTCACGCTCGAGGTCGTCGAGGCCGCGGGCGACGCGCGCGTGTGGGAGGCGGCCGCTCCTCCTCGGTAGTGTTAATTTTTGTTCCTTTTACGTTGAGTTAACACATTATATTACTCCTACTTTAATTTATTTGCCTCTGCCTCAAGCCTAATCACGCAGATGGCGCATTTGTCGCCCGCGGCCGTGGCGACGTAGGGGCAGTCGTGGGGCGGCGTCACGTAGTAAGGTTTGAAGCTCGCAATGTCGAATTCGTCGGGCAGCGCCTTTCTGAGGCGAACCGCGTCGCAGCAGTAGCCCACGATGCGAGCGTCCGCCGTGAGGAGCGGCCGCACCGCCTCGAGGAAGGTGCGCCACCGGCTGCTGCGCGACGGCGTCGCGACAATAGGAAAGTCGTCGAAGAAGACGGCCGAGAACTGGCCCGCGTCCGGAGCGAGATAGCCGCGGTCGTCCTCGTGGTCGAAGACGACGGTGCCCGCGGCCGAGAACGGGCGGCTGAGGTAGGCCTGCCACGTCGCTGCGACGACCTCGACCTTGGCCGGCATGCGCGCCCGCACGCCGGCATCGCACTCGACCACAACGTGGCGCCGCGGCCTCCTTTTCTGAATCGCCGTGCAGGAGAAGCCGAGGCCGTAGCCGACCTCGAGCACCGTGTCACGGGGCGTGACGTCGAGAGCCTCGACCAGCGCCTCCATGTAGGGCCGCTCCCATGCCATCATGACCACCGACGTCGCGCCCTCGGCCGGCGCGCCGCACAGCTCGAGCTGCTCGGCGCCGCGTGCGTCCTTTGTGAATTTTATGCGTCGCGTGTCATCGACCGTCGCCTTCCGCTTCCTATCCACCGCGTCGTGCAGCGCCGCGAGGCGCTCGGCGCGCGGGAGCGCCGTGGCATTGCCGCCTTCCGCTTTGTCGGCGGCCGCCGCGTTCATTGTGCGGCGCGCGGCCGACGTCTCGCTTGCTAAAGATTCGCGGCGGGCGCGCACGGTGTCGATCGTCTTCGCGAGCGCGGCGCGGCGGTCTTCTTTCGATGGCTCGGCGCCTGCGCTTGGAGCGTTCTCGGCATCACTGCTGTCCTCGAGAGGCTCGAGCGCCGCGTCCGGTGAGAGCATTGCTGGCAAATTTGGTACGGCCGTGCTGTGACGATACGTTACGTCCCAGTGCAGCAGTGAGTGAGTAGCTCAACAAACGTTGGTGACAAAAATGGCTGCAGCAGCGTCGAAAAACCCGTGCAGTATACATCAATACGGGTTTTGTTTCGTCGCGCTAGCTGTTCTACTTGCACAAGGCAAATCAATCTCTGGGAAAACTGCGACAAATCCACGCTAGGTAATCACTACTACTTCGAGAGCTCAGTCATTTGGAGAGCAAAATCGCTGCACGCACGCGGTGTAAAGCTGCTGCCTAAAATCGCTGCACGACCATGACCGACGCCGACGCCGCGAAGGCGGGGCTGGAGAAGGTGACGGATTTCGTGGAGGATAAAGGCGTCGACGGCGCGCGCGCGAGCGAGGCGCTGTCCGCGCTCGCGACCAAAGACGACGCCGCGGCCGAGGCCGAGAAGGAACGGGAACGCGCGCTCGCCGCCGTTAAGGTCTCTAAGGAGGACGTCGACCTTGTCGTGCAAGAGCTCGACGTCGATCGGGCCGTCGCGGACCGGGAGCTGCGCGTCCACGGCGGCGACGTCGTGAAGGCGCTGCGGGCGCTAGTTAATGCATAGTTTAGAAGTACCGGTAGTGGTGGAGCGATATGCCCCGCAGTGGTTAGTGGTGGGATGCCCCAGGAAAAAACGCCGTTTGATTGGCAGCTCTAGATGCAGCGCGAAGCTCACGCGCGCGGTACTGAACGCAGCGCGAACGGCGACGCGGACGAAAGGTCACAGGCTGCCCAATATGGACACCGCTACAGTGCGCGACTTCGCGATGCGGCCGGACGAGCCATCGGCAGCCTTGCCACTGTCTAACATGGACCCAGCTACAGTGCGTGACTTCGCACTGCGACCGGACGCTTCCGCAGCAATGCCGCTGTCTCCAACGAAACCTTTCCGGTCGGGTAGACATGAGCGCACCGGCGCTGTGCCATTGGATCGACGAGACGACAAGTACCGGCGCGGCACGGCCGGCCGGCGCACCACCGCGCCGATGTACGAAGACGTGGTCGACGTGCTGGCCACGGACGCGTCGGGCCGGTCGTACGGACGGCGACGCTGCGATGATGGAGCAATGTACCTGGGTGATTTTGCGGACGACTGCCTGACGCGGGAGGGCTGGGGCATGCTCGTGACGCTGTGCGGCGACACGTATGCTGTCCGCGTCGGAACACATCACCCGCCACACCGTCGACGCGACGTCGATCGCAGGTACCACGGTGAGTTCAAGGACGGGAAACCCAATGGCTACGGCGAGATGCGCTACGCGTCGGGCGCCTCGCATCGGGGGTTGTGGGTTGACGGCGAGCGCGAGGGGAGTGGTGTCTTTGTCGACGCCGACGGTGTGAAATTCGACGGCGCCTGGACGCACGACATGCCGTCGGCGGCGGAATGAACGAATGAATAAAAAAAATAGAGTCGGAGGACTGCCGGTGTTCAAATAAGTACTGAGGCGCGGGCGATCGGATTAGAGTGTGCACACTCTATTCCGGACTAGAGTCCCAGCCCACTAGAAAATCGTAAACTTACTGGACTAGTATATCCTAACAAAAAACAGCGGACAAAAAAGCCACCTGCTCGGCAAAAACTATGCCGGACTATGCGCGCAGCGTCGATGACATGGTAGCGGACATAGAAAAGGCTGTTACGGAGCCGGCGGGTAACAGCAGCAACGCGAAGCACCGGCAGCATGCTGCCAGACATTAATGACACATTTCATCACTTTAAAAGCAGTCGCCTTGGGAATGCAAAAATTGTTTTTTGCGCCAGTAACTTTGTCGCAGATTCTTAATGCAGGGTGCCCCGGCACTTGAATTATCGTTCCGTTTCTATAGAGCGTGCGTGCGTCGTACTGTTTCGTAGGCATTGTGGTGTGCTCTTCGCGGGCGGCGTGCGCTTCTGCTGGCGATCGCGCTGCGAGTGTGGGCCGCCCTACTGCCGCGCGACGCGGCGCTGCTACTGCGCTTTGCGCGTGTTGTTTAGACGTGGTGCGGCGCCTGCCGCTGGTTTAGACGCGGCGCAGCGGTTTAGACGCGGCGCGGCGGCTGCGATGTGTTGGTAGTTTCAAACATCGCCGAGCTCTTCCTTCTGGAGTACAAATTTCACGCATTATGCGCTAGTAGGCTTTTCCCTAGTAGGTT
>Ga0302122_10001071_pt1 | contig 17319 bp, 15 predicted proteins | sample CB21_SCM_MG_FD_203115 | JGI IMG/M metagenome (GOLD analysis project Ga0302122, IMG submission 203115) | Marine microbial communities from Western Arctic Ocean, Canada - CB21_SCM | ecosystem: Environmental > Aquatic > Marine > Oceanic | place: Canada: Western Arctic Ocean | collected 2017-09-28
GGCGTGCCGACACGCCTAATACGGCTCTACACAACACGCTCGAGAAGCACAGCCGTCGGAGGCAGCTTCGACAGCGGCCTAAGCCTTAAAGCCTGGGGACACCATAATTACGCTGCCGTGCAGACTGTGAGCATAGCCATGGCGGACTTCACCGCCCCCCAGCCCCTGCACACCCTCTTATTGGACGCCGGCCGGCCGCCGTGGCTGCGCGACTTCGCGCCGGCCGCGTCGTGGGACGCCGCGTCGCTGCCCGACCGGCAGGCCGTGGCGGCGTGGGTCCGGACCTGGACGGAGGGCGACGAGATCGCGCGCGTGAAGGACGTCATGGGCTGTGTCGACGCGCTCGTGGAGGCGACCTTCCGGGAGGCCGCGGCCGCCAAATTTCGGCGGTGGGCCGTCGGCGTGTTACTGGACGTCTTTGGCTCGAGCGACGACCTCGCGGACACGATCGCGCTGCCGCAGCGACCCAAGTTCAAGGACGCGTCGCCGACGCTCGCCCAGTTCGCCAAGTTCGAGTGTTATGATGATCTCTGGACCGGCGACGACTCGCGCGCCGACGAGCTGGCCGCGTGGATTAGTAAAGACGCGACGCTCGGCGACGTCGTGGTGGACGACGCGCCCGCCGTGCTGACGCGGTGGATCGTCGCCGTGTCCATCGCCGAGCTCGTGCACTCCCGGACGAGCGCGAAGCGCGCGCGGCGCGCCGAGGCGCAGACGGCGCGGCGAACGCTGCTGGACAAGGCGGCGGAGCTGCGCACGGCCGTCGGCCGGCCGCCCGAGGACGACGACGATGACGACGACGAGGACGGGGAGTGGGACGACGACGACGACGACGAAGCGACGACGCCGACGGAAGCGCCCGTCGCGGCGGCCCCGGACCCGGCGCCGCCGCCGGAGGAGACCAAGGAGCCGCCGCCCAAGGCCGCGGCGCGGAAGCCCCTCCCCGCCCAGGGCGCCGCGCGCCACGCGACGCATGACCCGGCGTCCTCTTGAAACTCCAGGGTGCCGTCCACATACGTTGAGTCCCCGCAGGCACGTCGGCGAGTTCTACGAGAACGATGAAAGGGACGCGCAGACGCGGCACGCGCGCGGCTACGACCCCCTCGACAAGCACGCGCAGCGGGTCGAGGCCGAGATCGACGACGCGGCGCAGCGGCGCGACGCGCTGTCCGCGGCGCAGCGGCGCGACGCGCTGTCCGCGGCGCAGCGTCGAACCTCAAACGGTGGCGTACTGAGTAGTAACGGTGTCGTTCGCGCAGGCGGGACGCGGTGCAGGACCACGTCGCGGCGATGCGCGCGCGGGGCCTGGTCTTCGACGTCGAATTCCCCGAGCGGAGTTTGGGACTGAGGGTGGCGCTGGCGCGGTACGGGGCGGACGGCCGGCGGTTCGTGGTGGTGGACTCGACGGAGCGGGGCTCGGCATGTTTTGAAAACGTGAAGCCCGGCGACGAACTCGTGAGCGTGAACGGCGCCGCGGTCGTGGACCCCGACGAGGAGTCGATCGAGACATTGAAGTCCGCAATCGCGCACGCGCCGCGGCCCCTCGTGATCACGTTTGTGGAGGGCGAGGACCGGGACATGTTGTTTGCGGCCCAGGAGGCGCAGCGGGGCGCGGCTCCTCGACAAAGAAGGGCGCCGCCTCTTACAAAGAAGAAAGCCGACATCTACGCGGCGCCCAAGAATTCAGAGTTAGTGATCGTGGACCGGGACGCCGCGTACCGGGGCCACGTTTGCGAAGACGGGTGCACGGTCAAGGACGCCAAGGGGGCGCGACTTTTAGTCGTGGACGCGGCATTAGGTGTCGCGACGGATGATAATGGCGTGCTGGTCGCCAAGGTGTCCGTGGGGCAGACGGACGCGTCCTTAGTGGGCATCGAGGACGCCCGCGGGGTCCTCCTAGGATATGCGGACGCCGGGCGCGCGTCCGTGTTAGATGAGAACCGCTCCACGATCCTGGAAATGGACAGCGCCGGCGACTGCAAGGGCCACGACGGCATGCACGTGGGCGGTTTTTTGAACTTCACGTACCACCACACGAAGCTGGTCGCGTTCGTGTTTTTATTGCGGCCGCACCTTTTTAGGGACAAGCCCAAGTCGTTCCTGCGCGCGATGCGGAAGAGCGCGTCCGCGGCGTCGGGGGCGCACGGGTTCTTCGCCAAGGCGTAAGCGCCATTTTCCTTGTCTCATGATTCGTTACATGATCGTGGACGTACCGGGGCGTGACGTGGATCGTAGTTCATTTGGTCCTCGCGGCTTACGCGACGCGAGGCTTCTCGAACTGGACACCTCCCGCAGGGGTCAGGCGGGGACGGCTCCATGGAGTTAATTTTAGGGTTCGGGTTCGGGCCTTGGGCCCAAAAAAAGAGCGGGTCGATCCGAGTGAAAAGGCCGTGCCATAAAAGCCAGCGCGCCGACCCGCTCGCCCAGCAGCGGCTGTGCCTGCCTATTTACGCGCCACCTCTTCCAGTCACGCGCGTGTGCGCCCCGTTCGCGCCGCCCCCGCGGTTCACCCCGGTCCTCAAGCAGACCAATAAAGGTTAGAGCGCCGCTCAGCGCCGCCCAGCGCAGCTCAGCGCCACCCAGCGCCGCTCAGCGCCACCCAGCGCCGCTCAGCGCCCTCGCCCGCCGCACGAAGGACTATGGCGTCCCTCGTCGCGCCCTCGCCGACCGTATCTCGAAAGCGCGGTTTTTGTGCGGAAATCAGCCCGATCGCCGCGCCGACCACGAAACGAACACGCTTCGACGGAGTAGCCCGGCTGCGTGGACTCTTCCCTATGGTCGACGACATCACGATCAGAGGAGTCTTCGATGCGTGCCGCGGCGACATCGATTCAGCGGTAGCGCGGCTCTCCGCGCTCGCGCTCGCCTCCACGGCGGCGCGCATGGCGCCGCCCTCGCCGCCCAGAGCAGCTCCGGAACCGGAGCCCGCGGCCACGATCGAGACCGCGCGATCACCCGACGACTGGGTCGGCGCCTTCGTGGCCGAGATGGCGCGGTCGAGCGACGTGCCCGACGCTCGCCAGCGCGCCGCGCGCGCGCTGCGCGCCTTCGAGTCCTTTGTGAGCGCCCAGTCCGCGCGCCAGGCCGACCAGCACACCGACCGCCTCGAGCGCGAGAACTTCGTGCTCAAGCGCGCGGTCGCGGTGCAGGCGCGGCGCCTTGAGGCGACGGACGGCGAGCGGGCCGCGCTCGAGCGCACGGTATCCGGCCAGGCCGAGCGCCTGCGCCGCGCGGAACGGACGAACTACGCCCTCTCCGTGCACTTACATCGCGCATCGCCGGGAGGCATCCCGGACAACCGCCCACCCGACGTGTACTGACCGAAACCCGAATGTTAATTAACGCTACACTTATATTACCCAGAGAGTGTTGCGTAAAACCCGCGGGTAAATGGCTGGTACGGGTTTTTCGCGGTGATAAAAGCAAGAGTTAAAGTCCTCCAACGATGACTCGGCCAAGGTAGCCTCAACCATGCCTGCGGCACACACGGAACTCGCATCCCTGCGATTCGAGGCTGCTGAAACGCTGTCAGCGCAGCCGCCGCTAAAGGAACAAATACTAGTCGTCGACGCCTGGGGCTATGACGCCACACCACCACCGGATCCCTCAGCAGAAGCGGCGGACACACTACTAGGAGAAGCGGTGGCACTCGCCGCGCGCGACGCAATCATCGACGCGCTCGCTGAGCCGAAACGCAGCGCTCCACCGCCACTGAGACGACCACCGCCCACCGCATTTGTCGATCCGCTCGCGGCGGCTAGGACGGCTGCAGCCGACGCCGCCGCCGCGGCAGACGAGCGATTGGACGCGCTCGACGGCTTCAGCGACGAGGGCGGCGACGACGACGTCACCGCGTCGGAGGAAGAGCCGGAGGACCATGCCGCGGCGGCCACCGCGTCGGCCGCGGCCGCGGCCGACGCGCGGCACGCGGCGACGCCGACGAAGCCGAAGACGCCGCAACAACTGCGCCAGGAGCGGCGCAGACGGCGGCCGCCGAGCACCCTCGTCGAGCTCGAACGGCCGCCACCCCGTTCTGTACCCAAACCTGAAGTCTTGAAACGGCGCGCCTCGAGCGTCGGCTCGGCGGGCGGCTTTTCGGAGGACGAGGCGGACGCGGCGCCGCCACAGGTCCCGCCGCCCTTCGACGACGAGGCCGCGCTCGCGGCGCTCGCGGTGGATACGCGGGAGGGCGCATTGGTCGAGACGGCGCGCATGTGCCTCCTGCCGTCGCACCAGATCTTGGTCCGACGGCGGCAGCCGAGCGCCGCGCCGGAGCAATCCGTGACGATTGCCGCCGCGCGGGCCCTGGCGGCGCAGCGCCGCCTCGCGCGCCAGATTGTGCTGCCGCAGCCCCCGGCGGGGCCCGCCGCCGGCGACCGCGCCGGCCACGTCCAGGAGCTGATCCTGGACTCGCGGGGCGACGACATCGAGGCGGCGTTGGTCTTATTAGTGGAGCGCGAGTCGGACGACGCGCGGCAGGTGTGTGTGTTGGTCTGTTGCGCCCTGCGGGCCGGCGCGCTGACGCGATCGCTGGTGTCATCCCTAGAAGCCTGGCTGCAGAGCGCCCCGCCGACCGCGCAAAGCGGCGCCGTCGCGACGGCCGTCCTGCAGGCGCGGTGCGCCGGGCTCAATGCGTTGGGCGGCGCGCGCCTTTGTTTTGTTGATGAGGCGGCCGAGTCGTCGGACGACGAGCCGCAGGGCGAGCTTGTGGAGGCCTGTGACTGGGCGGCCTTTGAAGAGACGGGCGGCCTCTTCGAGCTCACGTTCCCCGGCGCGTCTGACGACGCGGACGGGTGGCGGTGGGACGAGGCCGCGGTCTTAACCTTTGTTCAGCGGCACGCGACGTGCTTGTGCTACGACGCCGCCCTCGAGGCCGTCGCACAGCGCGACTTCCGGCGCGCCGCCGACGCCGTGTTGCGGGCGGCGCACCGCGACGGTGCCGTGGCGGCCGCGTGCCGCGCGCTCGACGCGCTCCTGGACTCGGGCGCGTCACCCCAGCGCGTCCTCACGCCGCGCGACGACCTCTCGTCGCCGCGAGCGCCGCTCGTGTTGGCGTTCCTCCGGGCGGACGCGCTGGCGCGGCGCGGCGCGCTCGTCGACGGCGTGCCGAGCTCCCTTCGCTCGTTGCTGCCCGTCGACGACATGCGCGTCCCGGATGACGTGCTCGAGCGGCCGCGGTGGCGGCCTTGGGACGACGGCGTGGAGGCGTGGTTGGCCGCGCCAACTGGAGATTAGTTTTAATGTGTGTCTGTGGTGACTCTATCTGCGCCGATGACGTTCGTTGTTTTTTGTTACAGGCCTAGGACTAGTGGGCGGGGCCCGGGGGGGGAGACACGTTCGCTTGGTTTGTGTTTTAACCGTGCGGGTCTCGCAGCGCCAAACGCGCAGCTGAACGCCGTGGGCTTGTGTTGTGCAGCAGCAGCCGCGGAGCTCGCGCGACCCGGAGCCCATCGCGCTCACAGAGCCACTCTGCCGCGAACGGAGGGGCAGCCGCACGCCATCGCTGCGGTCGCAGACCCACTACCAGTCATACCAGTGTTAGATGGCCCCGCCCCCGGGCCAGACGAACCGCGACACGAGCGCCGCGGACCACACGACCTGCTTCTACTGCCACCAGCAGCTCATCCTTGTGAGCGACAAGGTGATTGTGGCCCGCGACGCGCACGGCTGCAGTATCCGCATCTGCGAGCCCTGCCAGAAGGAGGCCAAGGTCGAGAAAAAGGACGAGTCCTTGGAGGCCATGCGCAAGCTCATGGGCGGCGGCGCCGACGACGAGGAGGACTGAGTCGTCGTCGACGCGCCTAAAACAACGCGGGGCGTCGAGTCGACGAGCCGGCGAGGCGACTAACAACTATGTGTGCTACGAGGAGGAGGACTGAGCGGCGTCTGAAACTCTGTGTACTGAGCTTAGGCCCTAGGCGCGCACGAAGTTGCAGATGCGCGCGAACTTCTCTGCGACGAGCGAAGCTCCGCCGACCAAACAACCGTCGATGTCCGGCTGCGCCATGAGCTCGTCGACGGACTCGGGCGTCACGGAGCCGCCGTACTGGATGCGCACGGCGTCCGCCACGTCCTGCGAGTACATCTGCGCCAGGTAGCCCCTAATCATTTTGCACACGCCCTGCGCGACGTCGTTCGGGCAGACCTTGCCCGTCCCAATGGCCCAGACGGGCTCGTAGGCGATGACCACGTTCTTCATCTGCTCGCCCGAGACGCCGGCCAGGTCCTTGGCCAGCTCGAGCTTGCACACGTCCTCGCACAAACCGGCCTCGTACTCCTCCTCGGACTCGCCGATGCACAGCACGGGCCGCATGTCGTCCTCGATGACCTTCAACACCTTCTTGTTAATGGCCTCGTCGTCGTCCTTGAAGACCGTCCGGCGCTCGCTGTGGCCGCACAGCACGTACTGGCACCCGAGCGACTTCATCATGCACGCGGAGACGGCGCCCGTGTAGGCGCCAGACTCGGCCGTGTGGAAGATGCTCTGGGCGCCCACGCCCACGCCCACGCCGTTCAGGTCCTCCACGACGGACGAGATGAAGGGGAAGGGCGGGAACACGACGACCTCGGTGCAGTCGGCCGCGCTGGACGCCGCGCACGTGTCGGATCCCAGCAGGGAGGCGACGCCCTTGGCCAGGCCGTCCGCTTCTTGAATCGACGACGGGTTCAGCTTCCAGTTGCCCGCGATGATGGGCTGGCGCGCGTGGAGCTGCGTCGTCGTTCTGGGTGCCAGCGTGGGGGCGAACGCCGCGGCCGGCGCGAGCGCGAGCGCGAGCACGAGCTTGTTCATTTTCTAAGGTTGCCTGCGCGGGACGACGCGTTTGGCAGCTGACTAGGTTGCAAGTCGCTGCAGGTCTTCTACTGCGTGGTGTGTGTCTGCGCAGCCAACCGATACGGACTGCATCATGGTCTCTCGCGTGTAGCATGCTCGCCGATGTCTCGCACCGAAAACGCACGTGTGCTCCCTCCGAGCTTATCTCCGTTTTAATACGGAGAAGACGGAAACCCGCGACTAATACCCGCACGGCACGCGTCGTAGCAACCGCAACAAAATACAATGCGTCGTAACCTGAGTCAGAGAGTCGTAACCAAGATGACCCGGAGGAAAACTTCAAGGGTACTACACCGACGACGCCGCCGCGGCCGCCACGCCGCCTACCCCTCCTTCCGGATCTGCTTCCACACGGCCCGCCACTTGCCGTGGTCGAAGGACGAGAGCCCCTTCGGGCAGCGCGCGACGTGCGCCAGGTACGCCGCCAAAGCAGGTAATTCCACGTCGCTGGACGCGTCCGGCTTGTCGCGGTGGTACGCTCTACATTTCACGCCGCTCCGCGGATTTAAAGCGAAGTTCCGCGACAGGTCGTCCAGATGCAGGGTATTGGCCGCGTTCCACCCCTCCATCTTGTCCCATATTATCCGTAACGGCTTGATGGCGTGCTTGAACTCCGTGCTGTCTTTTTTTTTGGAGACGATGCGGAACATACTGGTCTTGTCCATCACAAACAAATCTTGTACTTGGGCGACGCCATCATGCCTAGCGCCGTCAGCTTGAGCTCGAGCCAGCGCCAGTGCGTCTGGGACCAGATGACGAAGTCGTAGTCCTCGTAGACCGCTTCTAAAAACGCGTCCATGCTCGGCCGCTTGGAGTTCGCGGACACGTCCGTCGGCGCGTCGTGGCGGTTGAAGTCCAATAAAGTGTGGTCGAGGTCCAGCACGAGGAGCTTCTTGCCCTTGCGGCGGGGCGTCAACCAGTTGATCTCCGTCTTGGCCGTGAACTTGGATAAGGTAGCCGCGTGCCGGCGGCTCCGGTGCCACTCGTCGCATAAACCCTGGTAGTCGAAGTCCGGGGCCAAATCGTTGACCACCTCGGGCAGGTCGTCCCAGTCCTTCGGGTCCACGAAGAGCTTGTCGTCCGGCGTGCCCATCAGCAGGAATTTTGTGGGCGGCGTTTCTCCCCGCGGGTCCACGAGCTCAGCGAGGCGCGACTCGTCGGGGGGCAAGGCGCCCTTCACCAGACCGATCAACTTCTGGCGCTTCGCCGGCACCTGCGTCTCGTCCGTGATCGCGGCCTTCAGGTCCGCGACGACGCCGTCCCGCTTGACGCACAGCGTGAGCTTCTGGCCCTGGAAGGTCGTGTTGAATTCTAAAGGTGGTGCTTCCGGCACTGCAGAGCTGTCGTCCTGCGGCGCCGCAGCGCTGAAGCTCGTTTCAGAGCTTTGAATGATCTCAGCCATAGCGCGGCGGCTGGTGTACGACTGCTGCACTGTAGCAACGTTATATGCAGCCGTTCGTCTACGATTTACGCGCAATGGTCGATTACAGTCGAGCGCACTGGGCGAAAACCCGTTATCAAAATTTTAGGATGCGCGGGGGTTTCTCGTTTCTCGTGGGGCGACTCTTCCCATGGATATTCCGTAGATGATCGCTACTGGAAGCCCCGCTTGCGGCGCTAGATTTCGGGTTTCCAGCACGCAAAAATTAATGTTCAGGGGCGGGCACGTGCGCTTGTTGACACATAGTCCATCGTTAGCGGTCGACGTGAAGTTCACGCGAAGCCTTATAGCGCCAAAAGCACCGGTCAGTCATCAGAGCCAATTTTCAGTCCTGAGCCAGCCTCAGCCAGGAGCAAAACTCACCGTGTTACCGATCGACGCTGAGCGAGACGACGCAAGAACATGGGTCTCGGTGAGAACCAAGTCTTCCAGGACGAAGGGACGCGCCTCGCGAACACGACCGTCGCGCGCATCGTCGCCGCGAAAGGTAGCTTGAGCGACCCCGAGGTCAAAAAAGAATGCTGCCAGCGCTTGCAAAAACTCAACGCGACGCTCAAGGACCGTGTCGCGGCCGTCGACGCGACCATGGCCCACGACGCGATGAAGGGCGGCGTCACTGGCCTCGGTTGCGACAACCGCAAATTGATCGCGGTGCTCTGCACTAGGAGCCGCGGCGGCTGCAGTCGGTGCCGGGATCGGTGCTGGTGTTGCGGTTGCGGCCGGGGGCGCTTCGGGGGGAGGTGGTCGCGGAGGTGGGTCCGGTGGTGGATCCGGTGGCGTGCCCAGTGGCCCGGGAGCCGTCGTACCCGGGGGTGGATCCGTCGCGCCTGGCGGCGGAGCGGCCGCGGACAGTGGATCCGTTGCGCCCCCCGGTGGCGGAGCCGTGGCCGCGGCCGCGCCGCAGATCGAGACGTTCTCATTGGTCGTGCCGGCCGGTTGCGCGGCGGGCTCAATTTTATCGTTTCAAGCCAACGGCAAGACGATCCAAGCAGCCGTCCCCACTGGCCTAGTGGCCGGTCAAAAGTTCCAAGTCCAAGTTCCCAAGTCCGCACCCGCGCCCGCGGCGCCGCCGGCGCCGCCGCCAGACTCGGACCGGCCGCCGGCCTTTTCAGATATGCCGCCCGGCTGGGAGGAGAAGTCGGGACCCGACGGCCGCACCTACTACCAGAACAACACGCAGCGGCGCACGACGTGGACGAAACCGCCCACAGCGCCGGCGCCCATACGAACGGTCGCTGGCACGACGGTCCCGCGCCCGCCGCCGACGTTCCCCGTCATTTGCCCTCAAGGAGCCGGGCCCGGCTCACAGTTGCGCGTCCGCGCGCCCAACACGAGGCAAGAGATGATTGTCATCGTACCTGCGGGCATCGGCCCCGGCGGCCAGTTTGTAGTGCCTCTGCCGGCCGCGCCGCCGCCGCGCGGACCGCTCTATCCCTATATGGCTCCCGGCCACGGCGGGTGAGGCGCTATCGGGGAGTAAGCGAATTGACGCCGCCCGGGGGCTGGGTGAGGTTGGCGTCATGACACTAGGACGACGACTAAGAAGGGTCATTACACAGAAAACCGGAAAGGTCACAAAAGAATCAGACCTCCGTCTCGGCCTCGACATCCTTGGCGTCCAGGAGGAGGGGCAGGTCGTCGAACTCGTCCTGGGCGTCGCCCGAACGCGCGGGCAGGAGCGCCGCGAGCATGGCGTCGAAGGGCGTCGGCGGGGAGAGGTCGTGCGCCGCGTGCTGCGACCCAAAGCCCCGCAGCTGCAGCGCGCCGCGCGGCCACTTCCGGTCGCAGGCCAGGGCCAGCTCCCGCGCGACGAAGACGAGGGCCGCGGCGCCCAGGACCTCGGCGCAGGGGCCCTGCGACGCGGACCGCAGGCCCAGGCCTAAGGCGAGGGCGTGCGCGATAAAAAGCGCACAGGCCCCGCGCCACGCGTCGCCGCCGAGCGTACAGAGCCGCGTCATCGTCGCCGACGGCACGGCGGCGGCGTGCGCGTGCGCGGCCAGTAACGCTACCGACGCCACGCGCTCGTCCAGCAACGCCGGAGAAAACACGAAGAAGAGCGTGCACGCGAGCGACACGCGCGCCCGCCGCCCGAAGAGGGCGCTCTGGCGCGGCGAGCAGATGATGTACGCGACGGCGCAAAAGCTGTAGAGCGCCACAGCAATCAATCCCGGCTCCGGCGCGGGCTGCATGGCCCCGCAGCTCACGGCACAAAACGCGAGGATGGCGCTCGTCTCCAGCGTGTGCACCCACTCCAGTGGTAACGGGTGGAGGCGCGAGAAGTCGTAGCGCACGTTAAAGGCGTGTAATAAACAGCGCGTCTGCGTGTCGTAGAGCTCGGTAAAAGCCACGTGCGCGAGATAGAACGCGTGGACGAGGGCCGCGTACCACGCGAGGTCGCAGTTCTCGGGGAGCCAGGACGGCATGGCTGCTGTGCTTCCTCCGGCGTCTAGTAACACTGGGCGTCAGGACCCAGGCGTGATGTCCAACTCCGGAGAGGTCGTGTGGTTGTGTTTTTGGCGGGCCGTGCGAGCGGAAATCGCTGCGGTAGCGAACAGACCGCCAAGAAGTCAGACCTCTGCTGATAATGGCAGCGTATTAGCGTGCTTTTTGCGTCGAACCCAGGGTTCTATAAAACCCGCACTCAAAGAAAAATTGGCCGCATAGCATCAGGGAGGCGTGTGTCCCGCCTGTAGGCCCTCGAGAGCTCCCGGTCTCCGTTTCTCGACGGCCCACTTCTCGAGCAAAATCGCCGCTACCGAGCTCGTGTCGCGTAGCTACAGAGACCGTCGGCAGCCGCGCCTAATCACTCGATCGTTTGGGGGAGCCTGAAGCAGCGCGTCCGAGGGTGGCAGCAAACCAGAAGCGCTGGCGTGCTCTGCTTGCTCCAAAAGGCTGATTGACGACCGCCCGCATTAGCCGCTGCCAACGGGGCCGGCGCGGGCCCGAGAAGCCGCGAGAGGCCGCCCCAGCCGACGCCATTGACGCGACGCGCGAGGCCAGCACGTCACCCCTTCCACGCAGGTCACGCAAAGATGTTGTCCGTAGCGGCGCGGACCGCGCGGCGGGTCGCCCAGGTGCGGCAGAAGTCCGGCGGCAAGGTCGTGAGCGTCATTGGGGCCGTTGTCGACGTCCAGTTCACCGGGGCGTTGCCGCCCATTCTCAATGCCTTGGATGCCAAGACGTCCACGGGTGAGAGATTAGTGTTGGAGGTCGCCCAGCACTTAGGAGAAAACACCGTCAGAACGATCGCCATGGACGCCACGGAGGGCATGGTGCGCGGCCAGGAGGTCGTGGACACGGGCGCCCCCATCACGATCCCCGTCGGCCCCGAGTGCTTGGGACGCATCATGAACGTGATCGGGGACCCCGTGGACGACGCGGGCGTTGTGAAGACGAAGCAGCAGTTCCCCATCCACCGCTCCCCGCCCACCTTCGTGGAGCAGGGCAAGTCCCAGGAGATCCTGACCACGGGCATCAAGGTCGTCGATTTGTTGGCCCCGTACGCCAAGGGCGGCAAGATCGGTTTGTTCGGCGGCGCGGGCGTGGGCAAGACGGTCGTGATCATGGAGCTGATCAACAACATCGCGACGAACCACGGCGGCTACAGTGTCTTCGCGGGCGTCGGGGAAAGAACGAGAGAGGGCAACGACCTCTACCACGAGATGATCGAGGGCGGCGTCATCAAGATCGGCGAGGGCCACGACACGACCGGGAGCAAGGCCGCCCTAGTGTACGGCCAGATGAACGAGCCCCCCGGCGCGCGCGCGCGCGTCGCCCTCACGGGCCTGACCATCGCCGAGTACTTTAGGGACGAGGAGGGCCAGGACGTGCTCTTCTTCGTGGACAACATCTTCCGCTTCACGCAAGCGGGCGCGGAGGTGTCCGCTCTCCTCGGCCGCATCCCGTCCGCGGTCGGCTACCAGCCCACGCTAGCGACGGACATGGGCGCCCTCCAGGAGCGCATCACCAGTACGACCAAGGGCTCCATCACCTCCGTGCAGGCCGTGTACGTGCCGGCGGACGACCTGACGGACCCGGCGCCGGCCACGACCTTCGCGCACCTGGACGCGCAGACCGTGCTGTCCCGCGACATCGCGTCGCTGGGCATTTACCCGGCCGTGGACCCCTTAGATTCGTCGTCGCGCATGATGGACCCGCGCATCGTGGGCGACGAGCACTACTCCGTCGCGCGCAGCGTGCAGAAGCTGCTGCAGGACTACAAGTCGCTCCAGGACATTATTGCCATCCTCGGCATGGACGAGCTGAGCGAGGACGACAAGGTCACCGTGGGGCGGGCGCGCAAGGTGTCCAAGTTCATGTCGCAGCCGTTCTCGGTCGCAGAGATCTTCACGGGCTTCGCCGGCAAGTTCGTCGCCCTCGAAGACGCCATCAAGGACTTCTCGGCGGTCCTCAACGGCGAGTACGACGACGTCCCGGAGGCGGCCTTCTACATGGTCGGCAACATCGACGACGTCGTCGAGAAGGCGAAGAACCTCTAGAGAGGCCCACCCCCGTCCCCCCTCGGCGGCGAGCCGGGGACTAACAAACACTTCTAGTACATACCGGACGCGAGTGGCCCACGGGGCCCGGCGGCGAGCGCGTACCGAGGCTTCGACAATATCGCACGGGTTTTCCTCTTGCTTAAAAAGTCTAAAGCAAGGCTAGCTCCCGGCATAGCTCACTCCGCTGCTCTTTGAGCAGCGAGAACTCGTTTATAGATCAATCAGCTCAACAGCGTTTGCAAACGCTGCCGGATAGCGAAGCCTCTGCAGCAACACCAGGAGGACAGAAAGGACAAAGATGCAGGACCGCGCAGTCAAAGAGGGCTTCCAGCCCCTCAAGAAGGCGAGCACCATGCCGAACAAGTCGCGCACGCCGCCGGAGCCGCCGTCCGTTGACGCGCTGCGCATCGGCGACCTCGCGGACCTGCGCGCGCAAGACCTGAGCAAGCTCTACGCGTTCGCGGAGGACCGCGAGGAGATATACATCTCCAGATTAAGAGAAGCGGTCGCCATAAAAAGCGTGAGCGCCTGGGTCGAGAACCGGCCGAAGATCCTGGAGATGCTCGAGTGGGCCAAGGCCTGGGCCGAGCGCCTGGGCTGTGCCGAAGCGAGGTTCGTGGAGAACCCCAAGAAGGGCGAGGACGCGACGCTGCCGCCTTTGTTGCTGATCACGTTCGCGGCGGAGACGGGCCTGTCGCACGATAAGGTGAGGACCGTGTGCGCGTACGGCCACCTGGACGTGCAGCCGGCGAAAAAAGGAGACGGCTGGGACACGGAGCCCTTCGAGCTGACGGAGACGCCCGACGGGCGGTTGGTGGGCCGGGGCGCGTCGGACGACAAGGGCCCCGCGCTGTCGTGGCTGTGGGTCGTCGAGGCGCATCGGAAATTGAACCTGAAACTCCCGGTCCGCCTCAAGTTATTATACGAGGGCATGGAGGAGTTCGGGAGCGAGGGCCTGCCCGAGTTCGTGGCCAAGGAGGCCGTGCCCCCCCAGCCGCGCTTCAACGAAAAGAAGCGGGAGATCACCCTCGACTTCAAGGACGCGGGCTGGCTCTCGGATGTAGACCACTTCGTCATCTCCGACAACCAGTGGCTGGCCAAGAAGACGCCCTGCTTGACGTATGGGCTGCGGGGCGTCGCGTACTTTGAAGTGATTGTGAAGGGACCCGCGCAGGACCTGCACTCGGGCGTCTACGGTGGCAGCGTGCACGAGCCGCTGAACGACCTGATTCATTTATTAGCGACGTTGCGGCATCCGCCGTCGCACGGTGGCATGCACCACGAGCGGATCCGCGTGCCGCAGTGCACAAATCATGACCTGCACGCCATCGACGCGGCTCCTGCTCGACGGCGTGGCGGTGCGGTTCTCTGACCGCGCGACTCACTGGTTGATTTGCGCACAGGCGTGCCGGGTCTGCTCGATGACGTGCCCCCCGTCACGGACGCGGAGCGCGAGACGTACGCCACGTTGGACTTCGACGTGGCGCAGTACAACAGGGAGGACGTGACCGGCGCCCAGCTCGAGAACGCCACCAACGAAAAAACCTTGATGGCGCGCTGGCGCTTCCCGACGCTCTCCATCCACGGCATCGAGGGCGCCTTTTCGGACGCGGGCGCGAAGACCGTGCTTCCTAGACGCGTCTCGGGCAAGTTCAGTATACGGCAGGTGCCGAATATGGAGTCGTTGAAGACCGAGAAGCTCGTGGCGAATTATTTAACGGAGCAGTGGGCGGCGCTCGGGTCCAAGTACGCGCTAGAGGTGAAGATGGTTCACGGTGGGCCGTCGTGGGTGTCGCGTACGGACCACCCGAATTACGTCGCCGCGTCGCGCGCGGTGACGAAAGTCTTCGGCAAGGCCCCCGATTTGACGCGCGAGGGCGGCTCCATCCCCGTGGCGAACTGGCTCGCCGACGCGACGGGCATGAACGTATTACTCTTACCTACGTCGGCCTCGAACGACGGCGCGCACGCCCAAAACGAGAAATGGGACCGGACCAACTGCACGAATGCTATCAAGGTGCTCGCCACCTACCTCCACGAGATCTCCAAGCTCGTCGGGCCGCGGCCCGCGCTCTGCAAGTGCGCGCCGCCTACCGCCGAAGATCTGGCGAAGCCGGGCTTCTTCGCCTTCGCGAAGGGCTTCAGCTGCAAGTGCGAGATCTGAGCCCTCAACGTGTAATTAATAACAATACTTACCAACCGAATTTGCACGCTTCCGCCGCCCAGACACCCCGGACACGGCGGCAAACGCCCCGTGGAGCTCCCGGAACACCCAGAGGAGCCCCCCCACGACAGCCCCCGCGATGACCAGGCCGAGGATATCCAGACACGCCATGCCGACGCGCATCCAGTAGTGCTTCCTGCGCACGGCGGTCATGCGCGCGACGGCGTAGGTGCCCCGCCCGCCCGGACCGGCGTCGGCGAGCCGGCGCGGCGACCGGGCAACCCTGGGGACCTGGCCGCGCGACGACTTCTGGCAGAAGTCCAGCGTCCGCGCGGAGCACGGCGTCCCCTGGCACGCGGCGCACGCGGCGCGGATTTTAGCCCTATGCGCTGCGTGCTCCGCGTCCAGGTCGGACAAACGCGCCTCGAGGTTCTGAGGGTGCTGGTGCGTGAGGTTAAATCGCAGGTCCCGCACGTGCAATAGATCGCGCTTGATCTCGGCCAGCCACTCGGCGTCGTTCGCCGACTGGCCGAAGCGGGTCACGTCCACGAACTTCTGGCAGTCGGTGACCCGTCGGTGGCCGATCTCCACGAACCGCCCCCCCGCGCCGTGCTCGCTCGTGACGAAGGTCTCCACTAGCTTTAGTTCTGAACAGTCCAGCCCCTCGAACACAGTTTGGACATCCTCGGCCGTGTCTAGCAAAAGGTGCTGGGTCTGGGCCGCGCGCAACTCCTCCACGACGATGCGCATATACTTGTCGATGCCCTCCGGGCTCATCAATTCCTTCTGCACGCGCGCGGCGCCCGCGACCAGGGCCTTGTACTTGTCCTTATGCGTCTGGAGGTCGTCCACGACGGCCTTGGCGTTTAAGCGACCCACGCTCGCGTGGGTCTCGCCGTGCTTCAGGGCCGGGTAGAACCACTCGACGACGGGCGAGTCCCACAACAACACCGCCGCGCCGACGGCCCACAGGTGATTTAAGTTCCTTGAATAGGAGCCGTCCGTCTTGCCCGGCAGGTTCAGCACGTACTTGTAGTTCGTGTAGTCCCGGTCGCGGTAGAAGTCGGCGTCTCTAGCAGATGTGATGTTCTTTTGAAGGGCCGTCATGGTCGCGTCGTAGGGCAGGTCGACGCAGGGGTGCTGCACGGCGTCGCGCGGCGCGCACACCGTGTTGCACTTCGAGTCGAAGAGCTGCGGGTGCTCGGCCGTCAGCGCCAAGGATTGCAACCGCGCGTAGTTGCCCTTTTCCCGGTGGCACGGGTCCTCCTTGGCGGAGCCGTCGATGTGCGCTACCTCTATATGCTGGTCCACCGCGCCCCGCCAGAACACGCGCGGGATCCGTTCTTTCACGAGTGCGGACGCGGTTTGTAAATCGGCGACCGTCGAAGCCCAGCTCGTGCCGACGTCGCCGCGCCCGAAATACGGGTTCGGCACTAAGAGCCCGCAGTCCTTATACCCTTCTCTTTTTGCGATGACCGTTGTCGGCAAAGGAGGAAAGCGCTTGTCGCTGTGGCACGTGCCCACACTACTCGTCTCGTGGAGCATCCAGACGTTCGGGAGGCGCCCGAAGCGCCGCTGGATCGCCGCGAGGAGCAACAAGTACTTCCGCGCCTTATCTGCGTGCAAGAAGGTGTTCGTCGTGTAGATGCGCCCTCCTAAAACCAGGATCATGCCGTCCCGCAGCTTCTCCTTGGTCACGACCCGTCGTAGCAACTTCATCGCGTTCTCCCTATTCTTTGGTTTAGACCGCTTGGAGAAGCGCGTGTCGTTGAGCGACCGTCTGAGCTCACTCGCCATTGACGCGAACCAGTCCCTATCGTCCCGCTCCACGCCGCGTTTTTCTTGCTGGAGGCTGGGCTGCCAGGCCGCTGCGGCGGCACCGCGCGGCTGCTGCTGCACGCGGCGCAGCTCGAAGGCAGCCCGCTTTGCTCTATTGCCCGCTGCTGGGCCTGCTGCGAGCAGCGCGACGAGCAAGAATGGGGGCATCCGCATCATATGCGGCGATTTAATATAATGGTGCCATCGTGCCGCTTACGAATGAAACGGGTGCCCAAAAAATTCGCATGAATCGTGGGAAAACCCGCACCTATTATGGCCCGCAACTCCTTGCTAAAAGAGACGGGTCTCGCTCACCAAACCTGCGCATGTCGTCGCGACGCACGCCTCGCGTCGGGTAAGCAGGTGCTCTGCTAGCGCCGGGCAGCCTCTCGCGCGCTGCTCTCCTTTAGCAAGGCAGCAAAACAACGCTCGGCACAAAAGGGCAGCCGGAGCGTTTCGGTGCATTCCTATTCAATCGAGTCACCAACGCGTTACAATGTCTGCCGAATCGACAAAGGTGGCCACCACTGATGGACACAAGGTCACCACCGTAGTAGAGGGC
>Ga0302122_10001074_pt1 | contig 17298 bp, 10 predicted proteins | sample CB21_SCM_MG_FD_203115 | JGI IMG/M metagenome (GOLD analysis project Ga0302122, IMG submission 203115) | Marine microbial communities from Western Arctic Ocean, Canada - CB21_SCM | ecosystem: Environmental > Aquatic > Marine > Oceanic | place: Canada: Western Arctic Ocean | collected 2017-09-28
CGGCAGAGATGTTGAAGGCGTTTTGTGCCAACGACCCGGCGCGGCGCGAGCTGATAATAGAGCGGGACCTCGACCAGGAGCTGCCGAAGCGGACGCACCGCCTCGCGCACGCGCGGAACGCGCTGCTCGCGCGCGTCGCGGCGAAGGGGTGGCTGTCACACCTCGAGGTCCTCATCGTGGCCGACCTGGACGACGTGCACGCCTGAGGGGAAATCAACGACCGGCGCCATCGACACGACGGTCTGCTCGATGGCGTGGCGTGGATGGCGTGCACGTTGAAACCCGACTCACGGGTTGCTTTCCAGGTGAACGCGACCGTCAGCGGCGTCGAGGAGGCGCTGCGCCTGGTGACGTGCCCCGGGCACCTAGACGGCGCGCTGGACGTGGCTGTGGCGAACCAGCGGGGGCGGTACTACGACCGCTGGGCCCTCCGCACGGCGGCGATCACGGGAAACGAGTGGGCCATCTGCAACCGCTGCAGTCCCGCGACGTCGGCCTCCTTGCGCTTCTTCTTCCCCGACGGCGGTACGGACTTGCAGTCCATACACCCCGGCGCCGGGCCGGTCGCGGCGCTCTCGGCCTTCGGCGGCATCGCGCTCTACCGCGGCGCCAAGCTGCGGGCGCGCGCCGACGCCCAACGCTTCGCCGGCGCCTACGACGGGTGTGACGAGGCCATGGCGCCGGGGTGCTGCCTCCCGATCCACGAGGGCCAGGACTGCGAGCACGTCGCCTTCCACGCCGCCCTCGATCATGCGTCGCGCGAGACGGGCGAGGGCAACCTCCGCGTCGCCATCGTCCCGTCGCTCCTGAACGCCGGCCCGGCAACCGCGATCGAGAGTGGCGCCGGCGCCGAGTTCCTCACCGTCGCGCCCGACGGCTCGTCCTACTCGGCCGGCATCCGGGGCGTCGTCCAGTACACGCGCGAGCTCGACCGGTAGCGGACCAAATTTGTGAATAACTGTAGTCTATCGGTTTTTTCGGGAGGTGAACGCCAGGCCTGGCAGAGTCCTGGTTAATTACGGCGCGCGTCCCCCCTAGGCGCTCCCGCTCCTCCGGGACCCATCCGTCGAATCATTGCTACGGGTTTTTCAACGACTCAGATTTTTTGTGTTCGCGTGGCTTCCTACGCTCTACTGGCCCTCTCAAGATTACAACAGCCGTCCCTTGCTGAGCTGTCATAATCAGCGCCGCGTTTACAACAGAGCGGAACCCTACGCGTCCTGTGAACGGCCCGTACACGGCTTAGTGCTGACCGCATTTAAATCCAACATACGCTGCGATCGCGCACTAGGAGCTGAGATGCCCCGAAGCAGAAGGGCGCGAGACAAATTAAAAGCCCCAAGACCCACCAACATGGTCCGCGGCTGCCATATCTGCGAAACCGGCGCCGACCCGGCGGCGCGGGCCGACTCGGACTCCGGCGGCTCCGTCGACGACGCGCCCATCGCCGTGACGCCCGACCAGGACGCAAGAATCGATGTAGGCGCCTCCATCGCCTCGCTACGGAACGAGCCTATCGTCGACGACGCCGCGAGCTCCGATAGTACGGGAGACGGCTGGGGCGTCCCAAGAATCGATTTAGGCGCCTCCATCGCTTCACTACGAGACGTGCCCATCGTCGACGACGCGAGCTCCGATGACACGGGCGACGGCTGGGGCGTCCCGGACCTGGGGGCCTCCGTGGCGTCGCTCCTCGCGACGGCCGAGGTCGACGACCGGAGCGCCCGGGCCGTCGTGGAGGTCGTGGCGCGCGCCATCACGGGCTACGGACGGCGCTGCCGGGCCGAGCACCTGCCGGGCCACGACGCGTGGGCGACGGCCCTGCGGCTGCGGTGCGCCTCGGCGCTGGGCATTACGGAGCACGCGCGGGGCGACGGCCTCGACGGCGACTACGTGCTGCTAGACGCGACGCCCTGCGCGCACAACCCGGTGGTTGATCCCCAGGTCGCGGAGCGGCTCCTCGGCTCGATTATAAGGAGCGAGTCGGCCGTGGCGCCCTACGACGCGCGCGTTAGGGCGGTCCTGAAGGACGCGTGTCGAGCGTGCCGCGCGTCCTGGGCGGCCGTGGCCGCGTCCGAAAAGCTCCCGCGCCGCCCCGTCTCCTTCGAGGAGCCGCCGCGGCGGCGCTCGAGCGTCTCGGTGCGGGACGCCACCAAGGTGGCGGCGACGGCCGTGGGCGGCGGCGCGTTACTGGCGGGTGCGGGCGCGCTGACCGTGGCCGCGGCGCCGGTTGTTGTAGTAAGCCTCGTCGCGGGGTCCCTGGGCTGCGCGGGCGCTGGAATCACGGGGCTGAAGGCGCGGCGGCGCTTCGTGGCCGACGACGACTTCCGCACCGTCGAGCGGTCGCGGGGCGCGGGCGCGCCGCGGTTCTTCCTCGTGCCGGGCTGGCTCGCCGCGGGGCGCGACGACGACGACGCGTTCTCGGCCGCGGCGCCGCGCGCGGCCCATGTTGAGGTGAACGATGCGGCGTGGGCCGACCTGGTGCGGGAGGACGCGCTGGAGCTAGCGAGCTGCGACTGGTTCCGCGAGGTCTTCCCGCTGAGCGACGGGGCCGTGGTGGTCTGGGAGAAGAACTGTCTGCGGCGGCTCAAGGCGGCGATGGACGAGTGCACGGTCTACGCGACGGCCAAGTCCAAGGTCGGCAAGGTCCTCATCGACGAGACCATCAAACGGTCGGCGTTGGGTGGTCTGGCAGCGACGGCCCAGCTACCTTTGTCAGCGCTCTCGTACGTGCGGCGGGTGGACGACCCGTGGGCGGTCGCGGTCGGGCGGGCGCGCGGCGCGGGGAAGCGCCTCGCGGATGCCTTGCTCGATGAGCGGCGGGGCACGACGCCGGCTATCCTCGTGGGGTACGGCGTGGGCGCGCGCGTCGTCATGGAAGCGCTGGAATGCCTAGCAGCCATCGCCGTGGACGCCCGGCGGCAGGCGCCCGCGCGGCGGCAGCGGGCGGCGTCGCGCGTCGAGTGCGCCGTGTTACTGGGCGCGCCGGTCTCGGCGACGTCGGAGCGCTGGCGCGCGGCGCGCGGCGTCGTGAGCGGCCGCCTGATCAACGGCTACTCCACGCGGGACTGGATGCTGCGGCTCGTGTACCGGTCCAAGGCCTGGTCCATCGCCGGGGTCGCGGGGAGTACCCCCGTCGTACCGGAGCACAGCGGCCAGGACGCGCCGTGTGTGGAAAACGTGGACCTGAGCGACCTCGTGAACGGGCACTTGAGTTACGCGCACGTCATGGAGCCGATCTTCGCGCGGCTGCGGCTCGAGGGGTGACGTCTAAATCTATTGTCTGTAGTCAATTAAGGGGCTCGAACGTGAGCGGCGGCTCGACTTCCGTGTTCATGAGGCGGGCGAGCCGCGCCATGAGCTCCTCGGGGTCCCCGGACGAAGGAGCCACGGGCACGGGCGGCGGCGCCGACGCGGCGGCGAGCATGGCGCGCGCCCTTCTGAGTACCGGGTCATCCAGGAGCTCGGCCGGGAGCTCTTGCGGGGGCGGCGCCGGTCCCTGGGAGGCGGCGAGCATGGCGCGCGCCCGTCTCAGGACCGGGTCGTCTAGCAAATCGGCCGGAATTTGTTGCGGCGGCCGCGGACCCTGAGAGAGCATCGCCCGCGCGCGAAGGAGCACGGGGTCGTCGAGCGGGTCCGCGTCACCGGAGACGCGCGCGTCGCGGACGACTCGGACGCCCGAGAGGTCGGCCTCGCCCTGGAGCGCGGCGCGCGCGCGGCGCAGGACCGGATCCGGGGCGCAGTCGCCCTCGGCGCGCTTGCGCAGCTCGTCGATGCGGGAGTCGATCTCGGCCGGCGTGGGGGACGCCGGCGCCGCCAACCACATATCCTGCTTGGGCGGCTTCGCCGTCGGCTTCCTGCGCGCGGCCTGCCGGAGCGCCGCGTCCGCCGCCCGGGCCGCGTCCTTGGACGTCCGCAACGCCGCTTCGCGGCTCGCGACGACCTCGCGGGCGTCCTTTGCGGCCCGCGACGCCTGGTTCGCCTTCTCTTGGGACGCCAGCTCCCGGGGCCGGTCGTGGAAGTAGACCTCGTCGTAGCCGCAGTAGGCGCGCGAGACGTCGCTCAGCATCGACTCGTAGCCGTACTTCGGGGGCTCCGGCGCCTTGGCCGGCTCCCGCGCCGCTGGCGCGGTCAGCTTCGGCTGCTTCGGCGCGGCACTGGCTCTCGTCGCTTTCGGCGCGGTGCGCGCGGCGCGGACGTCGGCCTCGACGGCCTCGAGGAGGCCGGCCTTCTTCGGTTTGCGTCGGCTCGGCTTCTTCTTCGGGGCCGGCGCAGGCGCGGCCGCGGGCATGGGCTCCGGCTCCGGCGCGACGGGCTGGGGCGCGGGCGTGAGCGAGCCGGGCGTTTCCGTGGAGGACGAGACCGGCGCGTCCCTTGACGCGCGCAAGCGCAGGTACTGGGCCGTCTGGCGCTTGGCCGCGAGGGCCGCCGAGCTCACGCGGTTGAACATGGACAGCGGTTTGGCGTGCACAGCACCACTAGTATCCTCGCCCAGTAGTCTGAGCGCCTCTGCTTCCGCCTCAGCAGCCTTGCGGCGCATCGCGGCGAGCTCGGCCAGGTCGCTGGCGGGCAGCATGGGCAGGCCGTCCGGGGCGAGCTGTACGTCCATTTTGGGCTGCCGTTCGGCGTGCGGGCTGTGTCGGCTGTGTCGGCGTGTGGGCTGTGTGTGTGTGGCAGTTCGGCTGCCAATTTTACACGCTGCCGGCAACCAACTGAAAACTGGCCAAAACCCGGGCGCTACATTTAGCAGTCGAAAGGGGCCTTTCCGGCCGCACCTAGCACTGGGTCCGCTTGGAGCACGCTTGATCTGAATTCCACCCCGCGGCGTAAAACCCGTGAGGTGCAAAAACGCCAGCTAAAACGCCAAGGCGCTGCTATTTATACAACGCCAGGCTACCGGAGAATTTAGGTGCGCAACTTGCGGAACGACGTGTGGAAAAACGTCAGGCGAGGCAGCCCGCGACGCCCGTCGACGCGACCTAGGCGCCAGGAGGCAGCCCCGGTGACTCCAGAGCCACACGTTGGGGCAGCCCGCGGAAATGGCCGCCATCCAGGTCCTGCGGAACCCCGCCGTGAGCGCGGTGGCGTCCGCCCCGGGCGTCTGCAGCGTGGCCCTTTTAGACCACGAGGGCAAAAGGCTGGTGGCCACGGGGAGTAACGAAGGGCTCGTGACGGTGGTCGACGGCGCGCCCCGGCCCATGTCGCGGTCGCGGCGGAACAGCGTCCCGATGAAGGCGCGGACGCGGTTCTCCAAGAAGATCCACCGCAAGCGCGTCACTGGTATACATTTACATAAAGGAAGGGATATTAGTGTAGTCACTTGTTCGCAGGACTCGAACTGCGAAGTCTACGACGTGTTTGGCGGGGACGAGACGGCGAGCATGACCTACCATAGTGGCGGTATTAATTGTATGGCCGTGGCTGTGATAACGAACGAAGCTTTAGTGGACGAGGCGGGCGGTGCAGATGTTTTAGTTACAGGAGGAGCCGACAAAACGGCCAAGCTCTGGGGGTTAAGTGGAGACAACCTATGTTTGCGGTCCTACGAGGGCCATAGAGGTGGCGTGTGCGGCGTGTGCGTGGGCGGTTTTGATGGGAAAGACTTTGTCGTCACCTGCTCCCAGGACAAGACGGTGCGCGTCTTCGGCGCGCATTCCCAAGCCAGGGTGTACGAGCTCCCCGGCGCGACGTGCGCCGTCTACGCGCCGACGCTGCGCAACGGCCGGCCCGTGCTCTTGACGGGCTCGGCCGAGGGCGCGCGCGCGTTCAGCGTGCCACAGGACTCCGACGCGGCCGACGCCTGGAGTCTTCATGATCAGACGGACGCGGGCCACCCCCGCTTGCTGCGGCACTTCGCGCGGACGAGTCATATTGTAGTGATTCGGCAGTCCACGTTGTTCGACGAGCGGCGCGTCGTGCTCACAGCTTCCAAGAAGCTTGTCGAGTTGTGGACGCCGCGCCCGGAGCCGGGCGGGATCCGGGAACCGCTCGTGATGGACCTCCTCTACGCGTTCCAGGCGTCCGGGCCGGTCCGGGACGCCAATCTGCGGCCCCACGCCTTTCTGAAGGCGGACACGGCCTTCACGGAGCCCGTCGTGGGCTCACGGCGGGACCTGACTTTAAATGTCACCGTCTATTTAATACGTTGTGCGGGTTTGAAGCAGCTGGACCCCGCAAAGGCCTTGGAGCCCTACGTCGTCGCGCGCAGCTGCCGGTCGGACGGGAAACCCGCGGAAGTGTTGCGGACGCGGAACGTGCGGGGCACCGATTGTGAGTTCCCGGCGAAGGATGTGGAGTTCCGCTTTGTCGTGAAGATCCCCGTCTACGACGAGGGCTACGTTTTGACCTGCGCCATCTACGACTTTGATCGGACTCGGAACAAACACTTCGCGTGCGGCGTGGCCAAGTTCGCGTCATCCGAATTATTGGGGGGTCCGGACGAACTGACTCGACGTTTAGTTCCGGCGACCTCCAAGCAATTAAGCGCACAAGGGTCCCTCGCTATCCGCTTAGACCGGGGCGACGGCGCGGTGCCCCACTGCGCCTGTGAATTGATAGCGTGCACGCTCCAGGGCCACGTGGACCATGCTCTTTTATATGGTTTTGCGCCCCTACCGCCACCATTACCAGTGACGCCGCCGGGGCAGGAGATTATTCTAGAGACGGCCCTCGTCCAGTTCGACTACGCTCCCAGAAATGCGGACGAGATCGGCCTCGTGTACCGCGAGAAGGTTTCTGTCTTAAAGAAGGGCCCGGACGGCTGGTGGTTCGGCCGGCGCACGGCCTGGAACGCGCGCAAGGACAGCTGCTGGGACGAGGAGGGCTGGTTTCCTTCCGCATACGTGGACGGCGATTTCTACGCGCGGAAGAACGCGGCGATCACCGGTGGGAGGGCCGGCCTGGACGACTGGGAGACGGTACACACGTCGTCCTCGGAGTCCGAGGAGGGCGCGGCGCCGTCGTGTGTGTAAGTAAGGCGACTGTTGTGTTTAGACAGCCAATTTAGTTAGAACGAGCCAGCGAGCGAGGGGAGGAGACTGAGTTTCAAGGGGCAGGCGGCGGCGGCGGCGCCAGCGCCTCGCCGTCCGAAGCTCGTTGCGCGTTGTTTGAGTCCACCACAAAACAGCGCATTGTGGCGAAGTCGACGACCTCCGATGGTGTGGCGGTCGCGAGTTTGTAACCGGCCTCGTCGTGCAGCTCTCGGCGCGCGGCGTCCCACGAAGTTTCGCCGAGTCGTCGTTTCCCGCCCGGGAGTTCGAGCCGCCACTTATTTTGCACTTTGGACGCCAAGAGGACCAGGAAGCGACTCCCGTGCTGCTGATTCTGGTCGAGGAACGCTCCTAGGTGATGATCCGATTTGAGCTCGTCGGCCGTCACCGTGAGCATGGCGCGCTCCTACCCCTCGAGGAACGCGCACAGCGACGCGCGGGCGTGCTTCGCGGCCGCTTGCTCCGCGAAGGCCCGTCTTAGTAGAGAGATGGGTGCGGCGACCACAAAGGGGGGCGTCTCTCCCGCGCGCGGTGGGCGCGCCGCCATCTTCGCGAGCGCCGCGTCTTCGCTATCCGCGATGTAGGCCACGGCGCCGTTCGGCATGGCCTCGAGCAAGCAGGTCGCGCACGAGACGCGCAGCACGACGCCGTCGACCGGCACGTCCAGGAAGAGCATGCGCTTCAGGCGCGCTTCCAAGGACTGGCGCGTGTCGCCCTCCTCGCCCACCACCCGCAGCGCGACCCTCGCCCCTCTACTGTCTGGGATCGCGAGTATGCCGTCGCCGAAGGCTTCCTGGAACGCCGCCGCTCGAGTACACGCGCACCCGCCGAGATGCACCTTCACGCGGAAGGCGTCCGTGCCGTTGGCCGCTAGAGCGGCCAGCAGGTCAGAGCGCGTCCGCACGACCCGTGGCGTCGACACGGCGCGCTCCGCCTCCCGGAACGCGGCGCCGGCGCCCCCGCGCCGAGGTCGCGACGCGCGGCTCCGCGACGGCGGCGGCGCCGCGTTCGCCATCCGCCCGCCCTGGTGTTGCGGTGGCGCTGTCGCGTTCGCTGTCCGCCCGCCCGGGTTCGGCGGCGCCGGCACGAAGCTCGAGACCCGCGGGTCGAGGCCGTCCGTGCGCTGGCTCATTTTTACACTACTACAGGTTATTATTAAGCTGTTTTCGTCTCGGATTACATGTTGCACTTCAGGACGTCGGCGTTTACGGCCGCTGCAGCCGGGTGAGAGTTCTCCTGGCTCCGCCACGTCGGCGTTTCCGGCTCTGCGGCGGCGTGGGCGAGAGCGGTTGCCGCTCCGCCTTTGGCGATCGTTTATCTGCAGGCCGGGCACCTTCTCGAGCTTAGCTCGCTGCTCAGTGCACCTATGCAAAGCTGCTCAGAGCACGTCAAGTTCAGAATCCAAAATCGGAAAAACCCGCCCCGGGACGCCTCCGCGCAAAACTACCAATAATAAATTACAACGGCCTCATGCCTGCCGCGTCCCGCAGCCGCTCCCAGCAGAAGTACTGGACCAATGCATAAGGCCCGAAGCGCGCCCACTGGGCCCCGAAGCCCCGGAACAATCCAATGGGACCGCGCTGTTGGACGATGGCCACGAGGGCGTTGCCCACGTGGCTGTACGTCCCCGGCGGGTTCGCCATGATGAAGGTGCGCGCGTTCGTCGCCGGCGACGTTGCGACCGTGATGGCCAGACCCGTCGCGACGGCCGCCGCGCCCTGCAGCTTGTACCGTTCTAAGGGCACCGCATCCCTCCACCCGCAGGTCGACCGCAGGTACGTTTTGGTTTGGTCGTAGGTAGCCATTTTGGTAGCACCAAGGCACGACGCGCGGACGATCGTCGCGGAGACCCCGCGGTAGAAGTTGAGGGGCCAGGGCTTCGCGGGCCCCTTGGCGATGGCGCGCGCGTGGGCCACCACGGATTCGCTCGGGCCCGTCGCGGCTTGCGCGCGGATCTTCAGCAGGTCGGTCGGCGACGCGACGGCCGAGGCGAAGGCGCCCGCTAACAACCCGGCCAGGACCTTCTTGTAGAAGGGCGTTGTGGCTGGATCCTCGGCGCCCAGCGACTTCTTGATGGGTTCGTACAATCCAAAGCGCAGCGACGAGTAGGAGAGCTCCCGCATACCCGCAGCGGCGAAGCCCCGGTACAGCGCCGGCGCGCCCTCCGTCCTGACGATGTGCTGGATGGTCCGCAGCATGTTCTGCTGGTTCGTGGCCAGCTGCTGGCGGACCATGGTTGTCTCCACCCAGTGGATCGTGCCCTGCGCGACCGTGCAGGCCGCGCCCGCCAGGCCCAGCTGCCAGGCTAGAGAATCCTCGCGGCCGGTCGGCATCTCTTAAATTTCTTTGCCGATCAGTGCTGCGGCGCTGGCGTGCTGGTCGTGCGCGATGGCGTGCTGGCGGCGGCGATGTGGCAGCGACCGCGTGTATGCTGCTCGTTGCAATGATACGCCAGTCGACTGCGCAGGTGTTCGCTACAAGTCACGAGCAGAGCGTGTACGTGCAGTTACTGATTTTGGAGCTGTCGTACGGTGTAGTAGCTGCCGACAAAATCATCTACAAAATCGAGCCTGAAAAACCCGCGTCAATAAAACCCGCGAGATAGACGCCGTCATCGAAAAACGCGATAACAAGGAACTGGCCGCACAAAAGAACAACACTTGCAGACACAAGCTCAGCCATTCTCGGCCGTGCCTTCGCCCGCGCGTCATCGATCGCGCTGCGCCGCACCGCGAGCTCCACGCCCAAGCACGTCTGGAAGGGCCCGCGTCCAGCACGTCCGCAACAACCGAGGAGGATGCCCACCGACCTCGAGGCCGAGCGCAAAGCTTTATCGCGGCAGCGCCGGGACATCGAGCGCGAGCGCGAAGATTTAAAAAGGGAGCGCCGTCATTTAGATAGAGACCGCCACTCGGAGCGAGACCAGAGCGACCGGAAGAAGAAGAAGCGCAGTCGGGACGACGACGAGCCGCGGAAGCGCCACCGCACGGAAAGTGCGCCGATACCTTCCCTCGCGACGTACGCGCCGCCTCAATTATACCGGGACCAGCAGCAGAGCGCGAGCTTCCAGCAGGCGCTGCAGCGCTTCGCCCAGCCGCCTCCATCATTGCCTCAGAAGTTCGGCGGCCACGAGCAGGCCAATTATTTGACGTGCGCCGTCTGCGGCACCGGTTGTTCTGGAGAAAAGGCGTTCAAGGAGCACATCGCCTCCAAGAAGCACCGGAACAAGAGCCGGGGCCGCGGGTTTGCCGGGATTAGTCCGAACGCGGCCGGCGCCATTCCGGCAATACGGGATCCGGAGCTCCGAAGGGCCGCTATGCAGTTCGGCCACGACCCGGACCGGAGCGTGGCGCCGTCGGTGCAGCTCAGCCACGCCCAGGGGCGCAAGGGTGGCGGTGCGAAGCCGAGCGGCCCCTGGGTGCCGCCGACGACCTTCGTGCGCGTCTCGCCGGACGCCCAACTGCGCGCCAAGGCCGCGGTCGACTCCATGGTCGACGACGTCGGGTCCGAGCAGGGGGGGGACTTCCGGCGGGACCGCCAGCGGACCCAGAACGTGGCCAAGGTCCCGGACCGGGCGGCCAGTGATCCATTAGGTGATGTGCGGCGCTCGTTGCCGGTTTTTGAACATAGAACCAGTCTGCTGGAGGCGTTGGCGTCGTTGACGGCGGACGCCCCGTGTTTGGTCGTGGAGGGCGAGACGGGCTCGGGCAAGTCGACCCAAGTGCCCCAGTATATTCTGGAAGAAGCTCATCAACAAGGAAAAGCTGTCGACGTCCTCGTGACGCAACCGCGGCGCATCGCGGCCATCGGTGTGGCCGATAGAATCGCGGCGGAAAGAGGTGAGCAGTGCGGCGATAGCGTGGGCTACGCGATCAAGGGCGAGGCGCGGTTGGGCCCGCGCACGGCACTTACCTTATGTACGACGGGCGTGGCTTTACGGCGCTTACAAGGCGATGGACTGGAGGGCGTCACGCACGTGGTCGTGGACGAGGTGCACGAGCGCTCGTTAGAATCGGACTTTTTGCTGCTGGCGCTGGCGCAGCTGTTGAAGACGCGCCGCAATCTCAAGATCGTGCTCATGAGCGCGACGATGCCCGGCCTGGCGGTCCAGAAGTACTTCGGGCAGGGCTGCCCCACCGTCCGTTTTCCTGGAAGAGCATTCCCGGTCCACGCTTTGTACCTGGAGGAGGCGCTCGCTGTGACAAGACACGTCGTACGAAATGGGGCGGACTGGCACCGGGCCTCGCAAAAGTCCGAGCGGATCCAGAAACGGTTGGCCGACGTAGAGCGGAACGGGGGCCTGAAAAATTTACAATTATTACCGCGAGACCCGGCGGAGAGCAGAAGGCGGGGGCTGCCGGACGTCTGCGCGAGCATGGAGGAAAATATTCTGAACGTCGATCTGGTCTGCGATTTAGTCGAGTGGTTCTCGTTGACGTGCGGCGGCGACGTGGACGCGGCCATCACCGATGCCGCACGGCGCCCGCCGCAGCAAAGGACGGCGACGCCCTTAGCTACGTTGGTCTTCTGCGCGGGTGTCCAGGACATCGACGACGTGTTAGCCGCCCTGAAGCGGTCGGGCCGCTTCGACCCGAACTGGTTACGGCCGCTCCACGGGTCGTTGCCGCCCGACGATCAAAGGCGGGTCTTCGAGGTGCCCCCGCCGGGCGTCTGCAAGGTCGTCGTGGCCACGAACGTGGCCGAGACGAGCATCACGATCCCCGACGTCGGCTTTGTTGTAGATGCTTGCAGGGTGAAAGAACAAAGGTACGACCCGCAGCGGCACATGGCGTCGTTGGATGACGTCTACGTGAGCCGGTCCTCGGCCAAGCAGCGGCGGGGGCGCGCCGGGCGCGTGCGCGACGGGCTGTGCGTGCACCTCGTGCCGCGCGTCGCGGTGGAGCGGGCCGGGGAGGCGGGCCAGTTGGAAACGCACAGCCAGCCCGAGGTGCGGCGGGTCGCGTTGGACCAATTAGTGCTGCGCTTGAAAGCCCTGCCCGCGGGCATGGTGCCGGGCAAGACGGCCACCGAAGCGTGCGCGGCCCTGCCGGAGCCGCCGGACCCGGAGAGCGTGCAGATCGCCGCGACGTCGCTGATGGCCATCGGCGCGCTGGAACGGAGGCGGGCGGAGGCGGACGAGGTCTTGACGGACCTGGGGAGCGTGCTCGCGAAGCTGCCCGTGGACGCGCGGCTGGGCAAGCTCTGCGTCCTGGGCTGCGTCTTCGACGGGTGTTTGGACGCCGCGCTAACCGTCGCGGCGTCGCTCGGCAACCGGTCGCCCTTCATGTCCCCCATGGAGCGGCGGGACCAGGCCGACGCGTCCAAACGGGCCTTTTGCGCTTTCTCCGGCGGGCCCTCGGACTGCGGCCACAGCGACTTGTTGTGTATTCGGAACGCCTACGACGCGTATGAGAGCGCCGGGCGCCAGAAGTACGACTTCGCGCGGGAGCGGTTCCTGGGCATCAAGACGCTGCAGCAGATCGCTTTGTTGAAACGACAGCTCTTAGAGGCCTTGGCACAAGCTGGTCTCGTGCGGAACGCGCCGCGCACGTTGAGGACCCGGGACATCGAGTTCATGGGCCGCAATTACGGCGACACGGACGGCGTTCAGGCGTGCTTGGCGTCGTACGGCCTCGGCGGCGGCGCCGGCGGCCCCTCCGACGCCGTCGTGGCTTCTTTAGTTTCGGCGGCTTTGTTCCCCCAGCTCGCCTACGTGAAAGCCCCCATCTCCAAAAAGTCGAAGAAGGCCTGCGACGCGCAAAATTTAAAGTTAGAGATAAGGGACCCGCGCGGCCTGGAACTGGAGCCGCAGAGCGCGAGCGTGCACCCTTCTTCGGTGAGAGGCCGCTTGAACGGGTCGCACTGGCCGTCGCCCTACTGCTGCTTCCACGAGAAGATTCGGACGACCAAAGTCTACGTGCGGGACGCGACGCCGTGTCCTCCTTTAGCGCCCTTTTTGCTCACGGGCAACGACTTGCGGGGCAACACGACGTTGACGCTGGACGGCTGGCTCACGTGCGTCGTCGAGGGCGGCGGCGTCGTGCGCGACTTCCGCGAGGCGACGTTGCGCCGTGTCTCGGATCTCTTGAGCGGCAAGGACCTCGGGACGAACGGCGCGGCGCTCTTAGCGGGCCTCGAGGCGCTGTCGCAGCTCGAAGCGGCGCCGCTCCCCGAGCGCTACAAGCAGCAGCCGCCGAAGCCGAAGCAACAACTCAAGAAGGGGGGCCGGAAGGCCATGAATTCGAAGTGGCGCATCAAGGGGCGGCAGCAGCGCAACCACTACTCGCCGGATGCGTACGGCGGCGGGGGCGGCCCGTATGCCGCGCAGTACGGCGGGTCGCAATGGTAGCATGTGCATAAGTACTCAAGTTTACATTATAATACGGTCACACGTCACAGCGCCTCGTGGTCGACGACTCGCCCGTTCTTGATGAGCCCTTCGAAGAACTTGCCGCCGACATTCTTGCCAGCCGTCCCCGCGGCGCCGTCGTGCGCGACGACCGGCGTCTTCAAATCCCACTCCGGTCGCAGCGCGTAGTCTTCTTCCTTCGCCTGGTGGCGGAAGACGATGTGCGACCCAGCTGGAGAGGGTATGGCCACCGACGTCGCGACGACGCGCCCGATGCGGTGTACGCGCGCGTCCGCGCCGGCCACGTCGGCCGGCGACGCCGCCGCGTAGATGTCGTAGAGGGGCGTCTCCGGCGCAATGGTCGCCAACAGCGCGTCCACAAACGCTGTGTTCGGGGCGCCGTCGGGCAGCGGTGGCGACCGCACGAGCGGGTGGAGGTGCAGGCACCAGGGAAACGTCGCCTCGAGCTCCTCGCCGCAACCGCCCGCCAGGTGGCAGCCGTCCTCGTCCAGAGAGGCGAACTCGCTCAACCCGAGGGCCAGAGGGTATTTCGAGTATTTTTCAAAGGCGCGAAGCGCCGGCTGCGCGGCCGTCGGCACTTTCCGCGTCAGCTGCGTGCAGAGGCCGTGGGCAAAGAAATCGCGTTCCGCTTGACCCGTCTTCGCCCCCGCGAACAGCAGGTTGCCCGACGGCCCGTTGGCGCGCAGACACTTGATAGCCACGCAAGGAAACAGCTTCGAGTGCTTCGCTTTGCCGAGCAGCAGCGCGCCGGCGCCCGACGGTGGCGCGACGGCCGTGCTGAAGCGGATTAGACCAGAGCGCGTCCCTTGCCGGAAGAGGCCCGTATAGTCGCTGGCGAAGAACTCGAGGCGGCAGCGCGCTAAGACGCCCGTCGCGCAGAGCTTCCGCTCGCCTTTCTGCCCGAACGGAAGCTCGGTGCGATCGTCGAGCGGGCATTTCAATAGAGTGCTGTAGTCGGCGCCAAGAATGTCCTTGAGCACCGCGGTGTACGTCGGGATCTTTTGATCTCGCGGGCCCACGTGCTCCACGCAGCGCGTCCACAGCGCCGTGGCCGCGGCGTCGCACGCGGCGGCGTTGTCGGTCGTGTCGTCCGCGGAGACCGTCGCGGCGTCATCGTCGTCGACTGGCGCGTCTGCCTTGTCTTCTGATCCGATGGCCGACATCTCACACCCGCTGCAGTGTGTGCAGTGTGTAGGCCAGTGCAGCAATACGGGTGCGCGACCAGATGCCAACCGTTGAAGACAGCTTCCTTGCTGCACTAACGAGACACGAGTGCTCCATAGGGCCAGCGATGTGAGTAGGAGAGTGTATTTACAAGGCAATCTGATCAAGCGCACACCAAAACACAAATGGGTTCGGGTTTTGCTGTGCCTGCGGGATTGGGGCCTCCACGTATGATATGGTTCTTGCAAATGTCTGGCGGCCGGAGAACTCCATAGATTGACCACTTTGGTCGCGGCCTTCCAAGCTTGCAAAAAGACCACAGCACGCGGTGCTACTGCGCGGAGATCTCTGGCGCGAGGCAACGTAGCAAAGGAAGGAGGAGGCCTGCAAAGGGTGGTGCCGGCCACTTTGTGACGCCGTGCCGAGCTGCGCTGGTCGAACGGAGCAGTGCAAGGCAAAGTTGAAAGACCCTCAAGGGCAAAATCAGATCCAGCATGCTCCCGACGCTGCGCTGTAACGCGCTGCGGCTCGCGCGCCGCCGCGCGTCGACGGGCCTCAAGTACGAGGCGCTGGCCGTCGGCGTCCCCAAAGAAACGTTCGCGCTCGAGAAGCGGTGCGCCGCGTCTCCTACGTCGATAGCGCTGCTGAAGAAGAACGGCATCGGGGAAGTCTTGGTCGAGGACAGCGCGGGCGCCGGCGCGAGCTACTCCAACAGCGCTTATGAAGCGGTGGGTGCCAAAATCGTGAGCGCCGCGGAGGCGTTTCAAGCGGACGTTGTTTTGAAGTTAAGACCGCCCTCCCTCGAAGAAGTAGGGAAATTGAAGCCCAAGAACACGCTCATAAGCTTCATCCAGCCCGCGCAGAACGAGGAGCTCGTGAAAGCTCTGGCCAAGAACAAACATACAGTACTAGCCATGGAATGCATTCCCCGAACTCTGTCTAGAGGCCAGACCTACGACGCCCTCAGTTCGCAGGCGAACATCGCCGGGTACCGGGCGGTGGTCGAAGCGTCGAACGAGTTCGGCCGCTTCTTTGCCGGCCAGATGACGGCCGCGGGCAAGGTGCCGCCGGCCAAGGTCATGGTTTTAGGTGGTGGCGTGGCCGGTCTGGCGGCGATCCAGACGGCGAAGAACATGGGCGCGATTGTCCGCGGTTTTGATGTCCGCGCGGCGGCCGCGGAACAGATCGAGGCCATGGGCGCGCAATTCCTAAAGGTGGACTTCGAGGAGGACGGGAGCGGGGCCGGCGGCTACGCCAAGGATATGTCCCCGGAGTGGCACGCGGCCGCGCGCGCGATGTTATTAAAGCAATGTTCAGAGGTCGACGTCGTCGTTACGACGGCCCTGATCCCGGGGCGGAAGGCGCCCATCATGATCGATGCGGAGATGGTCGCGGCCATGGGCAATGGCAGCGTGACGGTGGACCTCGCGGCGGAGGCCGGCGGCAACGTCGCGACCACCGTGGCGGACCAGCGGATCGTGACTCCGAACGGCGTCATCTGCCTAGGGTATACTGATCTACCATCTAGATTAGCAAGGACCTCCACGGACTTGTACGCGAACAACGTCACCAAATTCTTCCTGAGCGCCGGGCCCTTTTCCACGAAGGTCGAGCAAGAATACGCCATCGACCATAGTGATGAAGCGGTGCGGCCCATGCTCATCTTAGACCAAGGGAAGAGCACGTGGCCCTACACGCCGCCGCCGCCACCTGTTGTAGAGCAGAAGGTCGTGGAAGTGGTGGAAGAGGTTGTAGTGCCGCCCCCGGACCCGTACCAGGAGTATTTGCTCGCGGCGCGGAACGCCTCTATCGGTTCGGCGGTCTTCATGGGCCTTGGGAGCGGCGTCCAGCCCCCCATTCTAGCGACGTTCTGCCTCTCCACAGTGATTGGCTACTACACCGTGTTTGGGGTCGCGCCGGCGCTGCATTCACCCTTAATGGCCGTGACAAATGCTATTAGTGGCATGACGGCCGTCGGCGGGTTGTCGTTAGTGGGCGGTGGTGTTCTTCCAGGAACATCAGCCCAAGTTCTGGGCGCGACGGCGACGGCCATCTCCACCGTGAACATCGTGGGCGGTTTCTTAGTCTCCAAGAAGATGCTCGACATGTTCAAGCGGGAAGGCGACCCGGAGGAACATCCGGAATTGTACGCCATCCCCGTCGTGGGGACGTTGGGGGCCTACGGCCTCGCCGGTCTAACTGGGTTGGGTGACTTCGCGCCGGTCGTCTCTTTAGCGTCGGGGTTGTGCTGCATCGGCGGCATCGCGGGCCTCGCGGACCAAGGCACCGCTAGGCTAGGCAACACTTTGGGCCAGTGCGGCGTCGCCCTGGGCATGGGCGTGACGCTGGGCGCGATGCAGCCGGACCCCGGCACGGCGCTCCAGGTCGCTGGGTTACTAGGCACGGGCGGCGGCGTGGGTTATGCGGTCGCGTCGAAAGTGGGACCCACGGAACTCCCCCAAACGGTCGCGGCCTTCCACTCGCTCGTGGGCGTCGCGGCCGCCGCGACGGCCGTCGGCGAGTACTACCACCTGACGGAGCACGGGCCCGCCCATATGGACGCCGTCACGAACACGTCTCTCTACCTCGCGACGTGGATCGGCGGCATCACCGCGACCGGTTCTCTCGTGGCTTTCGGGAAACTCAACGGGAACATCGGCTCTGCTCCTCTGCAACTGCCCGGACGGGACCAGGCGAACATGGCCATGGGCGCCGCTTCTTTAGCTGCGGGCGGGCTCTTCATGACCAATCCGTCTCCGGAGACGGGGTTATTGT
>Ga0302122_10001076_pt1 | contig 17282 bp, 13 predicted proteins | sample CB21_SCM_MG_FD_203115 | JGI IMG/M metagenome (GOLD analysis project Ga0302122, IMG submission 203115) | Marine microbial communities from Western Arctic Ocean, Canada - CB21_SCM | ecosystem: Environmental > Aquatic > Marine > Oceanic | place: Canada: Western Arctic Ocean | collected 2017-09-28
AGGTGGGCAATACCGGTGGCCTCGGCGGGCTATACGGCGTCCTTTACGCGATCGGGCGACCACTCCCGTTCCCGGAGGCCCAACCATGGAAGAAGTCGCCGCAGTACGCGCTCTTCCAGGCCGTCGGGGGCGCGCTCCAGTCGCTGCTAGGCTAAATGCATGTGTCAAATCGACCTCCTTTCGGTCCTCTAACCCATCCACACGCTTTCGATTGACTTTTTAAAGTGGTACGGGTTGTGTTTTTTCCCAAACTTCGAGCACATTCCACTGATCCAACTCGCCAGCTACCTACCCTCGCCGCCCGCGACCAGAGTCAAACCCTCAACGCGCGTCCTGCAGTGCGACAGGAGCACGCGCCGCGACTGCGGTGCCGGCGGCGCCGCGCGAGGCCGCAATTGCTCTAAATATTGCACTTAGCGCCTGGAGAGAATGCGGCGGAGCGCGATTAAGACCACCGGCTGAATCCACGCCAGGCAGGCGCAAGCCCTAACCCCCTAACGTCGCGCAGGCTCAACAACCATGGCGATCGAACAGCAAAACTTAAAGACGTACGGCGCCGTCGACGAGGAGATTGGCGGCGCGAAACCGTGCCGAAGGGCGGCGCGCGCGCGGGCCAGAATATCGCCGTGGCCCTCCTGCTCTTCTCGGTCGGCGTGTTTGCCGGCCACTTCTCCGTCGTCAAGGGCGGCGCGGCGCCGATGGCGTTGTATTCCGGCCCGGGGTGGGGTAAGGCCGTCACAGACCCCGCGCCGGCGCCGGAGCTGGTGACAACTGCTTCGAAGGCTCAGCTTGCCAACTACAAGAAGTTCATTGAAGAACAGGCCGCCAAGGCTGCTGAAGCGGCCCAGACTTCTAAAAAACTGCGCGCCCAGACTACTGCGCAGGATGAAGCCTACAAGGCGTGGTTGAAAGCCCACCCCACCAAGCCCGAGACCACGGTCTCCGAGACCACGGTCCCCATCAAGCAAAAATTCATCACGGGCAATACTTTCACAAAACCGTACGATCTGAGTTCCGAGAATCAGTAGGCTGAGTTCCGGTGACGGCCGGTGGCAATGGCCGTGGCATTCCCTCCTCTCGCGAAGAGTAACTAGATAACATAGAGTCAAATTACCACCGCCTCCGCGGTCTTCACCATGAGCCGGTCCACGACGTCCGACAGGAGCCCGCGCACGCGCTCCACGAGCGCCGCGTCGCCGTAGCCAACAAACTGACCCGCGGACTTGTGCGCGCGCGGCACCGTGATGCGCGACGCGCCGTCGATGACGAAGACGGCCAGGGCCGCGATGCCGGCGCGCGCGTACGCGTCCGCGTCCCGCGCGTTGTTACCGAAGCCGCACGCGAGGCGCAGCCCGCGTTGCGCCACATCCAACAAAGCTCGCGTTTTAAACGGATTGGGCGCGTGCGTCACCTCGCCGTAAAAGGCGCCCATCACGTCCGCCGGCTGGCAGAGCACCGGTCCGTCCGGGAGGTGCACGCCGTCCTGCGCCAGCTTGTCAAGAAATATCCGCGTGGCCCCGGCCCAGCCCGCCGGGCGGTTCGTGAGATAGAGGATGCGCGCGTGCTGCGGCGCCACGACTTGCGCGAAGAAGGCGCAGACGCCCCTATGGGCGTGCGTCGGCACCTGGGCGAGCGTCGAGTCCAGGAACCCGCGCACGTCGCTTTTGGTGACCGTGCCGTCGACGTCGCAGGCCAGGACGCGGTTACCCTCGGCCCAGAGGTAGCAGCGGCAGCGGCAGCACCGCGCCCCGCTCTCGAAGGTGAGGTCGTTGCGGCCCGGCCGCAGGGGCCACGCCGCGAGCTCCTCCGGCGACGGCCGGTCGCCATTTCTAAAGCGGCACCAGCCGTCGTCGCCGTCCGAGACGCACTCGCACCGTACGCGTTCGCCGCCCAGCGCGACCGCCACCTCGCGATCGTCGTCGTCGTCCTCGGAGAACCCCCCGCTCGCGTCGCCGCGCGCCCAGCGCAGGGCGTGAGTCGCCCGCTGGCCCACGCTGGCCGAGGCCCGCCGCAGCTGCGCCCGCGTCGTCGGCTCGAAACGCACGTGGAAGGCCGTCGCCTGGCGCGTGCCGTCATTGCGCTGCACGATGATCGCATCCACCGCATAGGTGCTCATGGCGCGCGTCCTGAATCGGGCCGCGTCGACGGCGTCGCGGCCGGTAGTGTTGCTTTTAGACAGGTTTTCGCTTGCTGCCCTAGTTGAGCGCAGAATTGCACCAGCGCCTCGAATGACTGGACCGTGCTGTACGCAGCAATTATGATTCACTTTAGGGCTCGCTTTGCGTCGTTTAGCTCGATCATACATGAAACCCGAATTGCGGGCTCAGGAAACCCGCACGCACGTCCATCGTGTCAAAATTCGCTCTGCGTCACACACGCACAACGCATTCGGTACAGAGGCACCAGAGACACCATAACAGATGCGTTGCAAACGCTAAACATTGCCATGCGGTCGACTCGCGCGTTCCTGGCGCTGCTCGGCGCCACGCACACCACCGCCCTCGCGCCGCAGCGCTGTCCACCGCTCCGGGCGACGGCGACCACCGCCGCGCGTCCGCTGGACCTGCGCTTCGACCACGTCCAGATCTTCGCGGACCGCGTCGAAAGTGTTGCGGCCTATGCAACTATTGAAAACGAAGCGAGCACGGCGTGCGCCGCGCTCAACGCGGACGCAACAGAAGCTAGCTTCGACTCGACGAACCGCGACGTCGTGACGCAGCTCTTGTGGGCGCTCCAGTGGCGCGTCGTGGCTTCATGTGAATCGTCGGTCGTCGTCGCGGCGTCCCTTGACCCGGAGGCCTCGACGTTCGTGGTCACTGGTCCGAACGGCGCCGGCCCGGCCTGGGCGTCGCACGACCGGTGGGCCGAGGCGAGGAAGGCGAACGCCGGGCGCGGCTCCATAGGGTGCTTGGCCTTCCGGGTTGTGGGCGACACGACGGTTCAGGACGTCCACGACGCGTATTCGGAGACGCACCCCGCTTTACTGAGGACGGGCGTCGAGGATCTGGGCGACGGTCTAAGAAGCGTCGAGGCCTACGCCTATTATGACAAAGACGGCCCGGACACCGGGACCGTCCTCCGCTTCGTGCAGCGCAGCGACGACTCTCCAAAACTGCCCGGTTTACTAACGCGCCGACCGGATTTTTCTCACGCTATCCGAGCCAGACCGGACCACTGGGTGTCGAACGTCGACGATCGGCAAGGGTTTCTCAAGACGCTGGGCGACTGCCTCGGCTACGAGTCGCAGGTTGAGTTCGCGTCGGGCGTCGTGGCCGCGGGCGACGCCATCATCGAGTCGACGGTCGCGGGCCCGAGCGACCGCTCCGTGTTCCTGCCCGTGAACAACGCGCTGTCGGACGCAGGGCATGTCGCCTCGTTCCTGAGCCAGCTGGGCAACGGCGTGCAGCACGTCGCGACGCGCGTCGACGACTTACTAGCCACGATCAGACGCGCGAACCGCATTCGCCGCAGCACGGGCGAGGGCCTGGCCTTTTTAAATGTGCCGCTCTCGTACTACGGGGACCTGCCGTCTTCCGAAGTGCTGGCGGAAAGAGCATCAGTCGATGTGGAAGAGGCTTCAAAAGCGTTCGACCGCCTTCATGAAGCTCAATTGGTCGACGACGCGGGCGTCGTTTCATTAACCTGCGACGCTGTAAAAGCATCAGTGGTCCTGACCGGCTTGCCCCACGCCGACGTTCTCGCAGAAACGATCGCTTTATCGCGCTACCACAACGTCCACGGCATGCTCGGCGATAGATTTAGTGAAGCTACTTATGTCGGTTGGGTGCGGGAGCGCGTTTTAGTAGATGTGCAGGGCGACGACGTTTTGTTGCAGATTTTTACGAGACCCATCCTCCAGGCCTCCTCCGCAGAAGAAGCGCCCTTCCTGGAATTTATCCAGCGCGTCTGCTCGGCCAAGGATGTTTTGAGGCCGGGCTGCGGGGGCTTTGGCATCCGCAACTTCCTGGTGCTGTTTTTGTCGATCGAGCTGGCCAATGCGGCGCAGCGCGGCGATGTGGAGGCATCATCATTATTGCGGGAGCAACTCGCGGAGTCCAATCCTATTCTATCGGACATCGCCGACGCCGCGGCTCTGGAGGCGGACCTCCGCCTGGCCGGGCGCGACGCCGCGGCCGCTGTTGAGAGGCGCCTCGCGGGGCAGGAGCAGCTCCAGGCCGTGTCCGCGCGGTACGCGGCGGCGATGAAGGCGCTCAAGGCGACCGCGGAGGGGGCGCGCCCGCAACTAAATTGATATGTGTTTTATTTTGGACTTATCTATCATGGGTTGCCTGACTGGGCGCCGAGCGAGGCGAGCATCCCCCGTGCACTAAACAGGTTATGTGGTGTTTCGAGTTGCGATTGCTTAGTCCACCCCTCCCTCGGGAGATTGAAATTGGTGCGTGTTTGCGTGGGAAGAGAGAGTCACCAGGATGTATATCATTCATTTCGCCAGGGCGATATCCTCTTGGATAAGTGACGTGATGTGGTGTCTAGGACCAAAGACGCGGCGCGCTATGCATTCGATCTCCTCGAGCAAAGCGAGGGAGCGCACAGGATCGGTCTCTTTTTGTGCAATTGCATCACATCGCCAGAGCTTCAGAAACAGTTCGCTTTCGGGCCCAAAAGTTTGACGTGCCGCAGGGAGCATACCGTCGCCCATAAACTCTCTTACCTTGGAGAATCTTCCCATGCTGGCAAGCAAACTTGCAAGATTAAGTGCAGAGGTATACACGCTGCATGCATCATTTTTTTGCCTCACCCGCCTCGCGTAGACATCTCGATGTATTGCGAGCGCTTCGTCATTTCTTTCGAGCTGCGCGTAGCAGCGGGCCAAGTTACTTGCGGCTATGTCGTTGTCGTCCCACCCGTTGCGTCGTAAAGTGGCCAAGTGAGCCTCAATAATTCCAAGCTGCTCTAAGTGTTGGCCGACATCACCCAGCCCACTCGCGAGAACCCCCATCGCGCAGAGCCTAAACGTATCAATGTCTGGTCGCCCCACGTACGTCTTCCAGCATGCCCACCCGAGCGCGCAACTTACAACGCCGTGGTAGTCCTGCCCGCCCAGGCTGCAGTCGGTCCAGAGCGCCCACTTTGGTCGACCCCTGTTGGCATCTAAATTGTTCTCCAAGGCCTCCTCGACCGCGACCTCCGCCTGCCGCACCAAGCACGACACATGCGCAAAGCTCGACCCTCCGCGGCACGCGCAAAAGCCGCTCACGAGGCCCTCCGCCGTGCGCCGCTTGATACCCTCCATGCAGATGAAGCACGTCTGGCCCTTCGTGTCCTCGTCGCACGCCTCGACCGCGACCGCGACGGCCTCCTTATATTTGTTGTCCGCATTATACTGTTCCGCATTGCCACCGCGGTGAATTTTCTTGCAGATCTGCTTGTGCCCGCGGCGCCAGTGGTCGTGTTGGCAGGTCGAATCGCAGTATCTGGTTTTGCACCGCACACATTGCGGGGCGTCGTGGGCCAGTGGGGCGGCGCAGGCGGCGCAGTTTGTGATGCTCATTGCATCGTCCAAGGTTGTCGGCGGGCGGCGGCGCGTCGTTTTGTGGCATGTCGGTCCGGGTTCGGGTTTGGCTAATGCCAAAACGGGTTTCGCGGTCACACGCGTTACGCGTAAACGTCTGGTCTGATCGCACATCGACGCTCTAACGTCCACGTGATGAACACACGAGCCTCCCGTGAAGTGTTCCCTGATCCAAGTGACAACCATTTTTGACTAGCACGATGCGCCGCCGCGCCTGGTGCGTCCTCGCTCTCGCGGCCGCCGCCCCTTCGCAACGCGACCGCGCCACGACGATCGCGGCGCATTTCACGCAACAGGCGGAGGGACCCCGCCCGCGACGGGATAGGGGATCCCGCGTCGGGCCTTCCCGTAAGCGCCTAGCGAATCTGCCGCGGCGTCCGCCCGCGCGTCTCGGGCATTGCCACCCACGCGACCAGCGCACCCAGGGCCGCGCACGCGCACTAAAACCCGAAGAGCAGGACCAGGTCGTGTTTATCGATGGCGCGCGACGTCCCGTAGGTCGCCAGGAACTTGAAGCACGCCGCGGGCAGCATCTCGAGCGCCACGAGCCGCGCCTTGACGGCCGGCGGGAAGAGCTCTCCCAGAATGACGAAGTTCAGAGCCCCGAACGCCGGCGGAAACGCCACGGCCATGAAGAGCACGAGGCCCGCGGCCAGCGCCAGCGACGGCCCCGCCGACGCGAAGAGCAGCGCGAACGCGCCGTTCGCGAGCGCCAAACCAACAAGGGATATCGCGAGGAGCGGCTTTCTGTCGGTATCGTCGATCGCGACGACAACGCCTAAAGTTGCCAATAACTTTGCGACACCGAACAACACCACAATAACACCCGCTAATTTCCGCGTCGCCCCGGCCGCCTTCATGATCTCGACCACAAAAATGAACAGGGTGAAGCCGCCCGTGAAAAACGTAAGGAATGATTGCACCACAAAAGCCAGAGCGTTGGGCCACCAGACGCGGGCTTCCGCCCAGGACGCGACGCCCGGCAGCTTATTCTGGAGGGGCTCGTAGGGCGGCACTGTGGTACCGGCCCACCGCTGGTACAAGTCCGCATGCGCCCTCTTCGCCGCCTCTTCCCCCCGCACAGCGAGCGCCCACGGCGCGCTCTCCGGCGCCCTCACCAAGAGGACGAACTCCAGCAGTGCCGGCGCGGCCGGCAATAAGAAGAGCCCGCGCCACGACACGGCGCCGGCCGCGAAGACCGCGAACGTCGCCAGGAAGCCGCAGCAGACCGCCAGCTCGAAGCACGCCGTGAGCGAGCCGCTCCGACCGGCCGGCGCGACGTCCGACGCCCAGGCGATGTGGGCCACGAAGCTCAGGCCGGCGCCGACGCCCGCGCCGAAGCGACAGCCGATCAACGCGCCCGCCGTCGGGGCCATTGCGGTCGTGGCCGCCATGATGACGATGCTGATGGCGGAGAGCATGAGGGCTCGCACGCGGCCGAAGCGGTCGCCAATCAAGCCCGCCGCTAGGCCTCCTACGAGTTCGCGGGGCCCGAACACCGCGACGGCCATTGCGGTCTGCTGGCTCGAGAGGCCCAGGTCTTTACGCGCACCCTCGAGCGCGCCCGCGACGGCGCCCAGGTCCAGGCCCCGGGCGACGCCGCCGACGCCCACCAGCAGAGCTGCTCTGAGGACGGCGGCATCGTGGGCTCTTTGCACGTCGTTAGTGGTCATTGCTGCATTGCTGCACTCTTACATGTATAAATTTGTGGGCACATGATGTGCAGGAGTTTTTTATTATGCGCGCAAGGCACGAGCCAAAAGACGCGTGCACACCACACGAAACCCGTTTTGAATTGAATTGTTTGCAGACGTCTGCACCTTCTCTTGTACCTCTTTCACGCGTATCTCTACGGCTATGAGTTGTGCAGCTCAGCCTCGCGCTGCCTGGAACGGCGCACGCGTCCATCCGGCATAGCTCAGATAGGAAGACAATCACCCGTTAATCGTACACCTCGTTCAGGTTTCGGTCGGTCGAAAGACCGCATAAAACCCACGGAGACAAGCGCGACGCCGTGGTACGCTTGGTGCGCTGGGAGCAGCGCAAGTTGACTCGATTTCATCCAAAATTGCACTGCAAAGCCGCTCGGCAAGCGGGCGGCACGCATAACCGTGAACGACGTCAAATCGTTGTGGACGTCGCTCTTGCAGCGCGCCGCACCCACCCACGAACAATGTCCGACGGCGGCAACCCGAACGGCCGGGCCGCCGAGGTCGCGGCGCTCCGGCACCGGTTTTCCGTCGCCCACAAGCTGAGCCCGTTTTTGCGTGAGTACCGGCTATACTGGGGCGCCATCGCCGCGGACCAGTGGGGCACCTGCGCGGAGTGCCACGAGCCGGATAAGCACGTGAAGCGCGTCGGCGGCCGGCGGCTCTGCCGCGTGCGCGAGGACGCGATCGAGGACGCGCGCATCGCGAGCTTCGAGGCGCCGGGCGTGTTAGTCGCGCACCTGGTCTACGTGTCACGCGATCCTTTTGCGTGCCTCTACTGCTGCCGAAGCGATCGGTGCGACGTCGAGGTGCGCGTCGACGAGTGGCTCGTCGTGAATGCTTGCTTCCGGTCGGAGAGGGAGCGATCTAGGGTCCACCGCGCCGTCGACCAGATGTTCCACCGCGCCTAGGAGCAAGAACGCTACCTGGCTCGTCCCAGCTACCGGCCCCGCCCAGTCCCGTTCCTCGGCATCGCGAACCGCCCAGACGGCGACACAGAACCGACCCCACGGCGGGAGCTGCCCGAGTAGCTCGAGCCGACCGCTGTCCTTCCGGGGGCCGGGAAATAACCTTATGACTAAACAAGCCAACCCCCGGGGGAAGGCGCAGAAGAGTAGGATAGTCACGTACACATAATTAGGGCGGCACCGGCAACGGGTCGCTCCTACCGTCGCCGTGCAGCGCCTCCAGCGACACGCCGACCGTCTCGGGCAGCGTCTTCGCGTAGAAGATCGTCGAGCAGAAGGCCACAACAGCGTATAGCGCGAAGACCGAGGACGCGCCGTACTGCGTCGACAGGGGCAGGAACGACAGGGCCACCGAGGCCGACGTGAGCCGGTTCAAAAAGCAGCTCCAGGCCGAGGACTTGGCTCGTAACTTGGTCGGCACGACCTCGTTCACGAACACAATACTGAAGGGGCCCGGGCCCAGGCTGAAGGTGAACATGGTCCAGGACAGGGCCGCGGCTAGTAAAGGCAAAGCCGAGTTGTCTTCCGAGAACTTGGCGAAGACGGCGAGGCCCACGCAGACGCCCGCCGAGCCGCCGATGGTCAGCGTGCGCCGGCCTAGTAATGCTGATTCGGAGTCGGCCATGTAGGTCGCCAGTAACTCGCCGATAAACTTGGCACTACCAACGCCCACATTCCCCAAAAACTTGGCCCGCTTGGACCCGCCCGGGAGCACCGTCGGTGCGAAGTACAGGATCGCCTCCGTGCCTGTCAATTGTTGCACGACGCCTAGTAAAGCGGCGTAGACCCCCTCCGGACTTAAAGCGGCGTCGGCCCACGTGGAAACCTCCTCGTGCGTCTCCCCCAACGAAGATAGGGCGGCGTCGACGTCCGCGTCGGACGCTTCTGGTCGCGCGAGGCGCCGCAAGGACCGGCGCGCGGCGACCGGGCGCGACCGCTTGACGAGCCACCGCGGCGACTCCGGCAGCTGTAGGACGCAGAGCAGGAAGAGCAAGGAGGGTAGGATGGACAAACCCATGGACACGCGCCAGGGCGCCACGCCGAAGGCGCGGCCGGCGCTCGTGGCGTCCACGAGGTACGCGACGCAGTAGCCCACGATGATGCCCAGGTTGATGGCCACGTCCACTAACGCCACGAGCGATCCTCGTAACTTGGACGGGGCGATCTCCGTGACGTAAATGCCACTCGCGGACCAGCTACACCCGACGCCCAGGCCCTGGAGTAAACGGCCGAGCACCAGAGCCTCGAAGGACGTCGCGGCGGCGACCGATATACCGCCCGCGATCAATAACCAGGCCGCGGCAATTAACGCTTTCCGCCGCCCGTAGCGATCTAGTAACGCACCGGAGACCATGAGCGCCCCCGCTGCCGCGAAGTAATTCAAAGCCGAAGTCACAAAGCCCGTCTGCAGCTGCGTCAGCCGGAACGTGCGCTCGATGGGCTGCAGACACTGCGAGACGGCGCCCACGTCGTAGCCGAATGCGATCTGGTTGAGGACGGCGATGAGCGCGACGCCGACCGTGCGAGACCCGGACTGCCAGTCCTCTCCACTTTCGGTGAGCTGCGCGCGCTCGTCGTCGCTGCTTTCTTGGTGTAGCGGGTTGGGCTGCGCACTGTTTGCGTCGGCGGGTTTGTCTGTATAAGTCTCCATGCTGCCGTGCATTAATTTGTTTGCATTTGCTTTGGTCTTGGTGTATGCAGTCTGCGCGCGTCGGCTGCGTTCGACGACTGATCAAATTCAGAGATCACTGCAGCTTTGTGGAGACGGATGCACGACAAGTCGCGTCCTAGCTGCGCATATATGCTGACCCGTTCTGCGCTTTGCTTAATATTGCTTTTTTTGTAGAGGAACCCGCATCAATTATGGAGTGAACACCAAGCTCGGCGGGGGAGCCCTCGGGCCACGGCATGATGTGCGAAGCCGACCCTGGGCTTTTGTAGCTGTGCAGCCTCGTACGGCCTCGTACGGGTTCAAACTCCCGGGGAGCGCTTGTTTGAGTTTTGCTCGCCGCGGTGGGAGCGGCACGTCCGGGCACGAAGACAGGTGCTTCTAGTCGTCTCTCGTCATACGCAACGGATCGCGCCGGACTCGACGGACCAGAAACGCTGCCGTAGGGCCTACGCACAGCAACATGCGGCGGCACACCGCCGCCCTCGCGCTCGCGGCGGCGACGCTCGTCGACGCGCTCCAGCTCCACCACCGGACACTCGGCGTGCGACGACGAGGCACGCCGCGGATGGCGCTGCGCCTGGACCAGCCCCTCTTGCGCATCGGGCGCGGCGTCACGAACGTCGTCCCCGCGGTGGGCGCGGTCGCCGGCGCCACGGCCGTCGGCGCGGCCGCCGTGGCAGTCACCGGGTACGGGCTGTACTACGGGTTCAATTTGGTCGCGGGCGCGGACCTGCCCAGCGTCGGCGGCCCGGATTGGGCCAAGCGGAGGATGGGCCAGTTACGAGCGGTGGGCGAGTCCGTGTCCCTGGCGTTGTCCGACCTCAAGGGGGACGACGCCATGGTCCTCGAAGACACGTGGGCGCCGTGTCTACTAGAAGCGCGCGAGGACTTTGGCGAGTGGCGGGGGGGCCCGGCCTACACCGCGTACCGCTTCCGCCTGAAGCAGGGTGCGGCGGCGATCCTGCCGTTGGAATTGGGCCAGGAGGTCACCTTCGTGGGCTTGGACGACCGGAACCGACCGGTGCGGGCGTCGTTCCCTCTCGCGTCCGGGAGGCGGGAACCGGGCTACGTGGAAATCGTGGCGCCCGCAACGGGTGAACGGCGGAACCAGCGCCTCGACATGGGCGGTCTTACCCCGGACCAGAAGGCGGTCGTGGATGCCTTTGACCAACTGGCGCCGAACGGCGAGGCGGCGGTCCGGCCGGGGCGCCTGGCGTTTCAATATGAAGGGAGCCACCTGCCCATCACGCAGCTCACGTGCTTCTGCGAGGAGGGCGGCGCGTTGCCCATCATCCAGCTGCTGAAGGAGTCCTTACCGCGCGGTCAAAGTACCATCGAGAAAGCCAGCGTGTTCTGGGTCAACGGGGACGAGGACGACTTCGCCTTATACGATGGGCTGGAGGCCTTATTTTACAAGTTCGCGCGCAAGCTGGATCTAAGTTGCGTCGTCGACGCGGAGCTGCATCAGAACGCGGTGCCGGCCGGCTCGTCGGACGAGGGCAAGCGCCTGGCCAAGCGCAAGAAGACGTCGGATTTGGTCTTTCAGCGGAACGAGGATCTTAATTCGGCCGTCCAACCCTGGGCGCCCGGCACGTTGGCCGTCGTCGCGGGGCCGGACCACTTCGTCGACCAGGTCGTCTCGCACCTGACGCTCTCGAAGTGCTACCCCGCGGACTGCGTCGTCTACTTCTAGGTCGATAAGCTTTCCCTGGTCATTTCTTTAAACTCGGGAAAGGGTCTCGCGCGCTCGGCGCGAGGTCAGGCGTGCGGCAGCGCCGGGCTGATCGTCAGCTTGCGCGGCTGCTCGTCGTCGGTCTCGAGCTCCAGGAACTGGCCCCAGGCCTCGCCGCCGGACGGGCGGCACCGCTTGCGCCGCGTCACGGACAGGTCGGCCAGGTCCCGCGCCACGGCCGAGGGCCGCCGCGCTGACCGCGGAATACGTTGAGGCGGCGGCGCCTCGTCCGAGCCATCGTCCGAGAAGGAGCCCGATGGTCCTCGCGCCAGGACATGCGGTAGTTGGGGCCGGGGCCGCGCGAGGGGCGGCGACCCACGGGGCCGCGGCGTCGGCGAGGCCGAGCACCAGATGGGCGACGGCGGCAGCGTCGGGGGCGGCGGTGGCGTGGCCGGCCGTGGCGAGGCCCGACGCTCGCTCGAAACATCGGCTGCCGAACTGGACGTTGCCAGCGGCGGCGGCGTCGGCCGCGAGTCCCGCGGTCGTCGATTCTCGGAAGAGCCGCGCGGGCTCGCGACGTCCGCCGCGCTGCTGTTCGGCGAGGGCTCCGCGTGCAGCGCGAGGTCGACGGGGTACCACGCGCTCGTCTCGCGGCCCACGGAGCCGCCAACCACCATCGACGCCTTCGTCGACGGGGGCGTCGTCTGCAGGGCGCGGAACATGGTCCGGATCCACTGGGGCTGCCCCCTTCCCGAGCAGCACGGGCCGGATGCGCCGCCCGCGCGCCGGCCCGGTCCCGGTGCCGGGACGGTCCCGGCGGGCTCCCCGCGGGCTCCTGGCGCTGGGGCCGCGGTTTGTGGCGAGAACGAAGCAAGATAGGCTGGCCTCGTGCTGGTTCTGGATCCGTTATTTGAGCGGGCATGTTGGGAGCTAGGGACTCACGGCGGGCCTCGAGGGGTCGACAGGGTTCGCTCGGCGGAGCAAGGACTCCTGCGCAAGGTTAAACGATAAAAGCTGAAGAACGGGTTTTGTGCGCATTTGTCGGACAGGCTTTGCTGGAGCGCTCTCCATAGCGCAGCGATCACCAGCATACCTAATTGGCTGCAACGCACTCAGCTATTCGGTGCGCTGTGCGAGACATTAGCGTCAGCCGCGCTCTGTGTGGCTAAAATGGTGTACCTGACTGCTGATGGTACTGTTGTCGAGAAGCGGAGCCTCTTCCGCCTCTCGCTGCCACTAGACATCCTGTGGGGCGTGCTCGACTTCGTGAGCATCTTCTTCCAGACGCTCGTGGACCCGGAAGGCGCCAAGGCGGACCGGTGGGCGCGGGGCGGCGGCGCCACGGGCGGCGGCGGCGGCGGCAAGAAGAAGATTCGCGGCATGAAGGACACGCAGGGCGCCAACGATTGCGGCCCCGCGGGCGGCTGAGGCTAGGGGGGCCTCGCGGCCCCCCTTCACCTGTGCGTCTCCTCCAGCCCGCGTCATGATGACGGCCGTGCACCCCATGCTAGGTGTGCGGCCCGACGGCGCGAACTGGCGGGGGACCGTCCCCTTCCCCATTATTGCCTTCAGCTCCGTGTAAGCTGAGTTATGTTATAGTTACCAAGGCACACGCACAAGAGGGCGAGTCAGACCAGCAAGAAGAGAGTAGTAGCAGGCTCGCCGGGAGAGTCGGCGAGTACCGCACGGTCTTGCACACACAGCCCGATTATGATGCTAAAATTACTATACGGGTTTCGTGCAAAATATTCCAACCTCACCGTAACCGCTGCCCCCGCACGCCTCGACCACGCGCACGATGGCCTAGCATGCGCCGCCTGCTCCCATGCCTGCTGCTGCGCGTTGCATTCGCAAAAGACGCCGTCGCGGTGCTCTTGACGACAAAACCGAGTGGGAAGGCCGACGGCTGGAGCCCGCGCAGCGTCAAGGCCACGGCGGAGGCGTGCAGTGCGGGGCCGAGTCTCTGTGCGGTGCTGGTGTTAAGAGCCACGGTGCGGGCTTATGGTAATATCCCGACTGCAGATTTTGTCGCATTGGTGGATGAGCCGTGTCCGCACCAATTACGGGTGTCGCTCGAGGCCAACGACATCGTGGCCCACGAGATGCGGTTCGACGATAAGAAGAGAACCAAACTGTTCGGGGACTATTTGTTGATGCGCAAGTTCTATATTTTTTCGCTCGTAGAATACGACAAAGTGTTATTACTCGACACGGACACGATCGTCGTCGGAAGTCTGAAACACCTGTTTGCAACGAAAGTGTCGTGCGGGGCCGCGCTCTCCGCATCAAACGCAGCCGATACGGACAGGTGCTGGCCCGAGACGGACGAGGTGTGCCAAGCAGAACCCGTCGTCCTCGCGCAGCAGACCGTGGGCACGCCCGTGCTCACGGCCTTCTTTTTGGCCTATCCTTCACTCCAAACGTGGGACGCGCTGGCAGACGAACTCTATAGAGTGTGCGGCGAAGGGGCGATCTGCAATAAAAGACGCATCTACGCCCTGGGCTGGCTGGCCAATGCCACAACGAAACCGCCCAGCGGCGCGCGCTTCGGCAGTCACGCCTACAACGTCACTACATATAAGCCGCACGCCTGGGCCATGCGCAGGGCGCAGACCGGCCGCCGGCGGTTTAGAATAGGCGCCTCGCCCTGGGAGGGCATGGGCGCCGGCTTCACCGATCAGGGCTTCGCCGAGCACTATTTCGCCCTACAAAAGAAGAATTTGTATAGTGTCAGCCACCGCACGTGCAAGTTGAAGTATGTCCACTTCAACATGCCCCCCAAGCCCTGGTTCTGCCCCGGCAAGCATTGCCAGAAGCACGCGGCCTTCAAGGAGAGCGACGAGGTGGATTTGCGCTGGGGCGGCCACAAGTGCGCCCAGGACTGGTGGTGGCAGTACGTGGTGCACCGACCGGCTTTTGTGGGGCCGCCCCAGTCCTGCGCCGCCAAGTGCCTCTATGCGTTGGACCAGAAGCAACGGGGCCGATCGATTTTTACGGACGCGGCCATGACGAACTTCACGCCCAGGTGCAAGGACTGGGACGCGCGGTGGCCACCTTTGGATATAAGCTTGCGGCCGCCCGACGCGCACCGGCCGTCGCTCTTCGTGCCGTTCCCGGGCTAGTGTTGTGTTGTAAGGCTCCTTAGTCTTGCCGTCGTGTTGTGACTAGGAATGGTGGGCGGCGCGGGGCGCGTCGCCGGTTCATCGGCGGCGGGCGCGGGCCGCGCGCCATTCATAATAGCATACTTCCGTCTGAGTAGAAACGTTTCGGCATAACCCCCGAACAGTAGTGAGCGGCACCGAGATATAACGTCGTTCGTTACGATCGGGTTTTGACGGCACGGGTTTTTAATTCTGTCCGAGCGCTGCGCTGCAACTGGCGACGAGTCATATAAATGATGCGTACCACGCACCTACTGCTCCTCTGCCAGGCGGCACGGTCGCTGCGGGCGCCGCCGCGCCCCTTGACGCGCTACGGGCCCGTAGGAGCCCAGCCCTTCGGCGACGAGCTGCCGGACCTCGCGCCGCAGCTCCGCGACGCCCTGGCGGCGCGCAGCATAGTAAGTGCGACGCCCATCCAGGCCGTGGCCCTGAAGCCCTTACGGGACGGCGCGTCCGCGGTTTTAGCGGCTGAGACGGGCTCGGGCAAGACCCTCGCGTTCCTGGTGCCCACCCTGCAGCGCGCGCTCGAAGCAGATGCGTCCATATTGGTGCTGGCGCCGACGCGGGAGCTCGCGACGCAGCTGGCGGCGGACGCGGCGTCGTTGGTGGGTGATGCCGTGCAACTCATCGTCGTCGGCGCCGCGACCACGGGCGAAGCTCTAAAAAACGCGCGGGTCCTGGTGGCGACGCCGAAGGAGGCCAAGCAGGCCTTCGAGACCGTCGCCATTCTGGCGGAAAAGGCGACGCAGTTCTCCGCGATCATATTGGACGAGGTCGACGCGCTCTTACCGCCGCAGAAGACCGATAGACGGTCCAAGTTCTCCAAGGAGCGGGCCAAGGCCCAGGGCAAGAAGCAGCGCCTCAAGCCGCCGCCGCCGCAGCCCGCGGCGGACGTCGTGGAGTTCTGCATCAACGCCAATCCCAACCCCGCCCTGCAAGTCGTGGCGGCGTCCGCGACGGCGTCGCGGGCGACGCGGGACGCTTTGAGGAAGGCGCTGCGGAACGACCCGTACGGGCGGTGGTCCGAGACGGAGATCGAAGTCCTCAGGGGGGCGGCGTCGTCGCAAGAAAACGCGCGGAGCGTCGTGGTGCCTTCTAGTGTCACGCACCGCTACGCCTTCGTGGAGAAGAACGCGGCGCTGAAGATTGTGGCCAAGCGCGTGGACGACGTGCTCGCGGCCTTGCAACCGCGCAGTGCCCTGATCTTCCTCGCGGCCTCGAGCGGCCACACCGTCGCCGACACGGTCAAGGCGTTGCGCGCGTGCGACGTCGCGGCGGAACCGCTCCACGAGGCGCTGCAGCTCGACAAGCAGTCGCGGCGGGACCGGCCGGAGGGCCCCGCGGCCCTGGGCGACGTCCTGGGGGGCCAGGCGGACGCCAGCGAGGCCTTCACGGCGGCTTTGTCTTCAGATAACCGCCCCGTGCTCGTGACCTTCGAGGACTCGGCGCGCGGCCTGCACTTCGACGGCGTCGATGTGGTGATCGCGGTGGGCCTGCCGGCGTCCGCGTCGTCCTACCTGCACGTGGCGGGGCGCACGGGCCGGCGCCTGGGCGAGGAAGTCGCGTCGGGCACGGTCGTGACCATGCTGCACCCCAAGGCCGTGGGGTCCTTGGAGTCGTGGGCGAACCAGCTCGGCAAGGTGGCGTTCGAGGAGCTCGTAACCTAGTTCTACTACTAGGAGTACTACATTGCTACGACCTAGCCGAGTCGCGCACTCGCAGAGGGTATTCCTTCCTTAGTCGCGCACCCCCGCCTACGCCGCCGCTTAGGTCATGAGTATGCTGTTGATCGGGATGTGGATCGGCTTGACGAAGAAGCCGGTGAAGCCTGCGGTGGAAAGCGTGTAAAGTGGCGTAAGGGGCGCGTGTATGTGTAGCGCAGCGGCGGCGGTGGCGCATACGTTGCTGAAATGGACGCCGCGCCTTACCCATGACGAGGAACCCAATGGCCGTCGAGCTCGCGATGCGCACGAACTCCTTGCGGTCCGGCTTCGTGCACTTCTTCACGAGGTGCACGCTGTCCTTGACGAACTGCTTCAGCGGCTGCACGATGACGGCGTTGACGTCCGACATGGCTTTCGCTGGGGCGCTACGCGGCGCGGCAACGGTAACGCGGTCGGCGCGGCGGCGCGAGGCGGACAGCGGACGAGAGAGCTGTGGAACGGTAGAGCAGTTGCGGAGGCTGAGCTATCGGCTTGCAGATGCTACGCGTATTACTTTAGCAGCGAATCGCGAAACCCGTTTTTTATTTTTTCGCCCGCCCGCCGCCCGCCGCCTCCGCCTAATCCTACTTATCCTATCCTCGCTTGGAGATACCAGGCGCTGCTTGCTAAGGCTGGCCCCGGCTTCGCGCGTGTTTTTATGGAATCAACCCGCACGAATATTATGCACCTCCGCGTCGACGCGAAGCCCGAGCAGTTCCCGGACACGACCGTTTCGGGTGACGTGTTCTCCAGGCTCGAGGCAGCGGCCCTTGCCCTTGCCTGACGGAGCGCGACCGCGCGAACGGCGCGCCCGCGCGGGTAAGTTGCGTCCGTGATCCTCGTCGAACTCGGCGCCTACGCAAG
>Ga0302122_10001079_pt1 | contig 17275 bp, 15 predicted proteins | sample CB21_SCM_MG_FD_203115 | JGI IMG/M metagenome (GOLD analysis project Ga0302122, IMG submission 203115) | Marine microbial communities from Western Arctic Ocean, Canada - CB21_SCM | ecosystem: Environmental > Aquatic > Marine > Oceanic | place: Canada: Western Arctic Ocean | collected 2017-09-28
AAAAGGTCTTCGTGATCGAGGCGAGGCCAAGCGGCTTTGACTGCACCGGTATCCACATTTCCATGAAACGCTTCTAGGCTGTGGCGCAGGTTGCGCGCTTTCTGTCCGCCGGTTTTAGCTTTGACGGGCTCGGTCTCGGCTTCGCCGGTGTAGGTGACGCGATAGATGCCGGACTGTACTTTACGACCTCCGATTGTGAAGTACATGGCTCCGTCTGCTGGATTGATGATGGCATCGGTTACGGGCAGAGGCGCTCCGCTTATGAAGTCTTCCTTTTCGCCGGTGTAGCTTGAGCCGTCTGGTTTTAGATGGACGGCGTAGATCTTTCCCCAACTCCAATCGAGAATGTAGAGAGCTTTCTGATATTTTGCGGGAAACTTGGCTCCGTAGCCGAAAGTGACGCCCGTTGGAGAGCCTGGGCCGATGTTGACTGCTGCTGGTAGGGTGTCGGCATACCATTCGGGCCATTTGCCTGTACCATTACGCCAGCCGTAGTCGGAGCCGCTAACTGTGTGCAAAACACGGGTTGGACGATACCAGGGCGTGTTGAAGTCGTACTCCATGTCGGCGTCGTAGGTGAAGAGTTCGCCGTCCGCGTTGAAATCCGCGTCGAAGATATTGCGATAACCATGGGAGTAGACTTCGAAGTTCTTTCCGTCTGGATCGACTTGGTAGATGATCCCGGCTGGAGCGAGGCGGTTACGGTTGTGTCCGCGTCCATCGGGCATGCGCGGAAGGAGGTGGTCTTCTCCCCAGTTGGTGTTGACGCGCGATGCGCTGTGTTCCGTCGGTTCGGTGTTATTGCCGGTGATTAGGAAAAGCGATTTTCCGTCAGGCGAAAGGCGAACTGCATGCACTCCGTGGTCGCCGCGAGCTGAGATTTGGCGAAGGAGTTCGACTTTGTCCAATTGGTCGTCGCCGTTGGTGTCGGTGAGGCGGTAGAGGCCGGACTTGGTTTGGTCATTGTAATTATTAACGCCCAGGTAGAGCGCGTCGAATGCCCAGAGCATGCCGTTGGCAGCTTCGACGTCGACGGGCACTTTTTCGATTGTAGAGGGGTCTAGGGTTTCGCCTGCCGCAGGAACGGGAAAGCGGTATAGGCCTCCGTATTGATCGCTGGCGATGATGCGTCCTTTGCCATCGAGGCAGAGGTTGACCCAGGAGCCCTGTTTGTCGCCCGGAACGGAATAGAGCAGGTCGACTTGAAAACCTGGTTTCGCCGTAATGCGATCCCGTGGCGTGGCCCGGTTTTCGTTTATGGCCTTACCTTCGTTTGGGTCGGCTTGAGCCTGCTTTTTTGAGGGCTTGGCGATTGCGGCTTTGATGGCCCCTTGAGCTTCCTTGCCGCGGAGTTGTTTCAATTGAATATTCTTGGCGAATGCCAGCATCGCGGGGCCTTTGTGCAATTGCAGACCGATGAGGCCTTTCTTCGCTGTGTTCGGGTGGCGATCGTTGACGTCGACCGTGACCACGCCGTTGATCTTGTGGATCGAGCGGTTGCCTACGGCGATGATTTCGTAGGTGTTCCAGCTGAAGATATCAAATTTGGAGTCGTCGCCGACCTCGCCTGTTACCTTGGGGGTGGACTTGCCCTTGGCGTTGAGCTCTTCCGGAACGAGCACTTTTTGTCCGCGTTGGGCGACAATGCCACGACCGGTTTTTTCGCTGTAGTACATGCCGAGGTATTCCGGCTTAGGATGCATGTCGAGCTGGGGACCGGAGAGGGCATGCGCGACGCCTTCGATATCTTGGGCGCGGTACATGACGCCTGAGTTACTGTCGCCTTGCAGCTTGAACTCGAGTTTTAGATGGAAGTTGCCGACTTCCGCTTTGCGATAAACGAGGAAAGTATTGTTTTCGATTGTTACCCCGTGAGTCGAGCCGACGATCGCGCCGTCTTCAACGCGCCAAAGTCCGTCTGCCCCTTCCCAACCGGAAAGGTCCTTGCCATTGAAAACAGACTTGAATCCATCTTGGGCTTGGGCGGTTGCTCCGAGCGTAAAGCAGGCTGCAAGCAAGGCGAGGAGCGCGTTTTTGAACGGTGTATCAATGCGAGGGCGATTGGTTTTCATAATAACTGGAAAATGGAATGGAAAATCGATTAGGGAATGGTGCTGATGAACTATTTTACCGCAAGAATTGGATTCTCGGACAAGTCCAACTTTGGCGGGGAGAAATAGGTGAAGTTATCGTAACAGGGCTAACGGGGGGCATTGTGTGACGATGGACTGTAGAATTCTAGTATGTTTTCAGTAAACTTTTGTACAAAAACGGAAGAGACAGTTTTTCATTGGTCTTTCGGGAGAGGCTCACTTTGAATGCCGTAATCTATGTCGTTCCTTTTCCGAATTCTACCCCTGGGGCTGGCTTGCTTTGCTTTGCTTTCTACCGTTTACGCATCCAATGAACGTCCCAACGTTCTCTTTTTCCTAATTGACGATCAGCGAAACGATACTTTGGGCTGCGCTGGGCACCCGATTGTGAAGACGCCCAATGTGGATCGATTGGCCGAGCAAGGCGTACGCTTCGAAAACGCCTTCGTTACAACCGCGATCTGCGCGGCGAGTCGGGCTTCGATTTTTACGAGCCTACATGAACGGACGCATGGCTACACCTTTGGCAAGCCGCCAGTAGCTGATAAGTACTTGTCGAACGGATACCCAGCGCTTTTCAAGAATGCAGGTTATCGGACTGGTTTCGTGGGAAAATACGGGATAAACCCAAAACAGACGCAGTATTTCGACGCTTACAAAGAGATTAATCGCAACCCATATTTTCATGAACAAGCGGATGGCTCGAAGCGGCACGAGACGGAGTTGTCGGGCGATTTTGCAGTCGATTTCATCGAGGAGTCCGATGGGCCGTTTTGCCTATCGGTGAGCTTTAATGCGTCGCATGCGGAAGATGGCGATCATGTGCCAGGGACGGGGCACTTCCCTTGGCCGAAGGCGATGGATGGGATGTATGAGGATGTCGAAATTCCGGGACCCCGTTTAGGCGACTCTAGCGTGAGAGATGGCCTGCCTGAGTTCTTTCTCGAAGGTTCGATGAATCGTTCGCGCTGGTATTGGCGCTGGGATACGCCGGAGAAGTACGACACGAACATTCGGGCGTACTATCGAATGTTGAGTGGAATCGACAATACGATTGGGCGTGTGGTTCGCGCGTTGGAGGCTAAAGGGATCGCTGACAATACGATCATCGTTTATATGGGTGATAATGGATACATGATGGGTGATCGAGGGATGGCGGGAAAATGGAATCACTTCGAGCAATCCTTACGGGTGCCGTTGGTTATCTACGACCCGAGGGTGAAGCAAAAGAAAGCTTTTCGGACTGAGTCGGAGGTTGTTTTGAATATCGACCTGGCTCCGACGTTTCTCGAAGCTGCGGGAATTGAAGCGCCTACACACTATCAAGGACGGAGTTTGCTTTCGATGGTGAAGGGCAAGAAAGCTCGGAATTGGCGCGATGACTTTTTCTGCGAGCACCTGATGGAGCGAGCGGATATTCCGAAGTACGAAGGAGTGCGCGGCGAGCGATACGTTTATGCTCGGTACTTCGAAAATGACTACGAATTTTTACATGATTTGAAAGCCGACCCGGATCAGCTTGTGAATTATGCGAATAATCCTGAATATCAACGCGTACTCGCAAAGATGCGGGCACGCTGCGATGAGTTGAGGGATAAATATGGCGGCAAGTACGTGACCTACGTGAAACCGAAATGAGAGAGGGTAGCGGCGGATCTCCGAGCCGCCACTCCGAACAATGTAATCGTTTAGTTACCTACCTAATATGGCCGCTCGGAGATCGGCCGCTACCTTCAAATACAATTTATGAAAACATACCTTTCCTTACTGTGCATCCTTTTTGCCTTCTCCGTTGCCGCTCGAGCGGCTCAAGATCGTCCTAATATCGTGCTTATTCTATCTGACGATCAGAGTTGGACGGACTATAGCTTTATGGGCCACGAGCAGATTCAGACGCCGCGTATCGATCGGCTCGCCGAAGAAAGCGCGGCTTTTGCGAGAGCGTATGTGCCGACTGCTTTGTGTCGTCCTTCGTTGATGACCTTGGCAACGGGTTTGTATGTGCATCAACATCGCACTTCGGGAAATGACCCTGCGGATACGGATGCTAATGCGGCTCACGCGAAAGCGACGGGTAAGGATCCCCGAGAATTGCTAATCTCGCATGTGGACGATTTGCCGACCGTGCCGAAGCTGTTGGGCGAGGCTGGCTATTTGAGCCACCAAAGCGGAAAATGGTGGGAGGGACCGTATCAGCGCGGTGGATTCACGCATGGCATGACTCGAGGTTTTCCGAAGCCCAAGGGGCGTCATGGCGATGATGGGCTAAAGATCGGTCGTGAGGGAATGGAGCCGATATTCGATTTCATAGATATGGCCATAGAGGAGGAGAAACCTTTTTTCCTATGGTATGCGGCTTTTATGCCCCATACGCCGCATACGCCGCCTGCCCGCTTGTTTAAGAAATACAAGGCTAAGGGAATGACCGATTCAGTGGCGAAGTATTACGCGATGTGCGAGTGGTACGACGAGACTTGCGGTGAACTGATCGATCGTTTGGACGAGAAAGGAATTCGCGAGAATACTTTGATTGTCTACGTATGCGATAACGGTTGGGTGCAGCTTGAGGATCGCAATGGTTATGCGGCTCATTCCAAGCGTAGCCCTTATGAAAAAGGAACGCGTACACCGATTTTATACTCATGGCCAGGTGTGATCGACCAAGCGAATCGACCAGAACTGAGTAGCAGTATCGATATTGTCCCTACGATGCTAGCTGCTGCGGGAGTCGAGGTGCCGAAGGACTTGCCCGGGATGAACTTGTTGCCAGCGCTGAAAAGCGGAAAGAAGATCCGTCGTGACACGATCTTTGGAGAAGCTTTCGCCCATGATATTGCCGATATTCATAAACCGGAGGATTCCTTGCTTTATCGCTGGGTTATCGATGGCGATTGGAAGCTCTTGCTTACCTATGATGGACGTCAGGGGAAAATGAAGTATCCTCCGAATGAGACAGGTCCACGTTTGTATAATGTGAAGGCTGATCCGTATGAGAAAAACGATTTGGCAAAATCGAATCCTGAGCGCGTTAAGCGGCTGGCTAAAAAAATAGCCAACTGGTGGTCGGTGACGGAACGGGAAATCGTGGGGATGTAGTTGGAGCGTTTGAATCGGTAGGGCTGCTTGTCCCCAAGCAGCCGCGTCGGTTATGATTTGCTCAACCCACATTCGACAAATTCCTGGGATGATTTTCCGTTTCTTGTAAAAAAGGCCCATTTTAAAGATGTAAGTCTTTGATCAAAAAAGAGGAAATGCATTATGTAGCTATCTCGCGAAAGCAAAGCTACGACCCCTGCCTCTGGGAGCAGAGCGAAGAGAAGACGGTTTTGCTAAAAGACGGAAAAACCGAATTGAGCCTGAAGAAGCGTATTTCCAGCGCCCAAGGTGGAGTCGTGCCGAAAACCCACCAGCCCCCTGTTCATCAAGGATCAGCTGATAATCTTGTCGAATGTGGGTTGAGTAGCTACGCCGAGACTTTGGCGTGGAACCTGCAACAGCCCTGATTCATTGGGCTTGAATTGACGGGTATCCGCCGTGCTAGACTACTCGTAGTTCCATTTGCTGATCCAAGGATCGTTGGTGGATTTCTGAAATTCTTTGAGCTTCTTTTTGAGCGATTCGAGGACATCGGCGTACTCGGGGTTGCTGGCGAGGTTGACCGCTTCGTAGCGGTTTTCCTTAACGTTGTAGAGCTCGAAGGGAGGGCGGTTCACGTAGGAGCCGACATTCATGTATCCGTAAAGGGCGTCGTCGCCTTTTTCCAACTGAGCCTGCCAGGTGGAGGAAGCCCAGAGGTCCGAAGCAAAGGGATAGGGTAGTCCGGAGGCGATGTTCCAGATCAATTTGAAATCTCCGTCCCAGACCGCTCGCATCGGGTAGTACATGGTAATTTCGTGAAAGGTATGCGAAGCGAACATCGTCTTGTGATGCTTTGCTTTGGCATTTCCTAGGATGTCGATCCATGATTGGCCGTGGTAGCGCTCGAAGGGACGGTTGCCGCGATTATCGCGTTCGACGTAGTCTTTGTCGGACCAGTAGTCGTTGGCTTCGAGGAAATCTCTGGGGCGATTCTTCTTCTGGTCTAGGGCCTGGGCGAAGTCGATGAGCGAGGGAGCGATGTCGACATGGCTGATCATGGCGTCCGATTCGATTCCACGCTTTTTTTGATAGGGATCGCGAACGATGAAAGGTACGTGCAGTCCCGCTTCGAAAACCGTGGTCTTCGCCCCAGCGAAAGCCATGCCGTGGTCGGCGGTGAAGACGATGAGCGTTTTGTCGTAGAGGCCGGCGTCCTTGAGGGTTTCGACCAATTTGGCTACGCCTTGGTCGATGCGAGCTCCGCTTTGATAGTATTGGGCGAGCTCGCTGCGAGATTCGGGGGTGTCGGGGAGAAAGGATGGTACGGGCACGGTTTGGGGATTGTAGAAGACTTCGTCTATGCCTTCGTAGGCAGCTTTGTTGGGCAAGTTGCCGAACATGTTGGGTTTGAGTTTTCCGGGATAGGTTTCGTCGTTGCCTCCACCGCGATGCGGATCGCTCGTTGCGAAATAGAGGAAGAAGGGGCGCGGGTCGTCGTCGGTTATGAAACCTTTGGCAACTTCAGCCATTTGGACCGCATTGCGGGCGTTGCCTTTCAAATAGGTTTCGAAGCGGTAGACCTCTTCGGGAGCGACGTGATATTTTCCGATTTGCCCTGTGCGGTAGCCGGCACGGGTGAGGGCTAGCGGCAGGGAGAGACTGACTACGTTGTGAAAACTCGAGAATTTGTGGTAGGCGTGCTGGTGACCAAATTGTCCGTTGAAGTGATTGTGCAGTCCGGAGAGAATGACGGACCGACTCGCGGAACAGCTTGCAGTAGTCGCATAAGCCCTACGGAAAAGCATGCCGTCTTCGGCGAGCTTGTCGACCGCGGGCGAATGCGCCACGGGATCGCCGTAGCAGCCAAGAGTCGGGCCTTGATCGTCGGTGACGATGAATATGATATTGCGCTCGGCTGCATAGGCGGAAGCGATTGCCAAGACGATGAAGGGAAGAAGAATACGCATCATGAGTAAGTGCGGATTATCGAATTAAGTTCGCTCGGAGTCCAGTCGCGATCGGTAAAAATCTTGTCATAGGTGTTTTGTTATTTATGGAGGCCGCATTCTTGTGTATCGTTTTGATTGGCATTCCAATTCTCGCAGGGCTCGCGTTGGCCGAGGTTATCTTCATCGGATTGGCATGCGTGCGGTCTAATGAAGGCGAGCAATACCGTTATCCACTTACGATTAGAATTCTTTAAGTTGACGCGAATTGGCCGTGCCCTTGGGACAACCGCTCCGGTCGTTGATTAGCTTTCCATATCAAGCGTCATCGTAAAATTAAGATTTGATATTGTAGGGCGGGTTGCTAACCCGCCAGTTCAGTAAGCGTGTCGCCTCAGCGAGGCGACCTACAGAAAAATAAGATTTATGATGACGCATGGTATAATCACCGAGCTTTAGAGCGCTTGCAATTGTCCGAAATCACTTCAATGGATAGTGTTATGAGTTTTCAGCCTTCGGAAGAGACCTTGGAGAAATATGCGGATGTGATGATCAACTTCGCTTTGAACAGCGGGGAGGGCGTCAAGCCGGGCGAAGTGGTGCAGATTCGCGTGCCGGAGGTTGCGAAGCCTCTTTTGGTTACTTTGCGCCGAGCGGTTTTGAAGGCGGGCGCTCATCCGATTATTTTCTATACGCCTGATGATTTTGCTCGGGAGCATTACGAGCTAGCTAGCGATGAACAGCTGAGTTTCTTTCCGGAGAAATATCTGAAAGGGCTCGTAGACGAGGTCGATCATACCGTGGTTGTCCTCGCGGAAACGAACAAGAAGGAGCTCGATGGCATTGATAGCGGCAAAATAATGGCAGCCCAGAAAGCGTTGAAACCCTATATGGATTGGCGACGAGCTAAGGAAGGCGAGGGAAAGTATACGTGGACGCTTTGCATGTACGGAACGCAGGCCATGGCGGACGAAGTGGGAATGAGTTTGGAAGATTATTGGGCGGAGATCGCGAATGCCTGTTATCTCGATGACCCGGATCCTGCAGGGAAGTGGAAGGCGCTGTACGAAGAGCTGTACGCAATTAAGGACAAGTTGGATGTTATGCCGATCGAGAAGCTTCATGTTGAAGCAGCGGATACGGATCTGTGGGTGGCTATCGGCGAGAATCGAAAATGGTTGGGTGGGTCGGGACGCAATATTCCGAGTTTCGAATTGTTCATTTCCCCGGATTGGCGCGGAACGGAAGGGCGAATTCGTTTCACCGAGCCACTTTATCGGTATGGTAATTTGATTAAGGATGCGTATCTGGAATTTAAGGACGGAAGAGTTACCAAGGCAACAGCCTCCGAGGGAGAAGCGATTTTGCAAGAGATGATCGCAGTTGAGAATGCTGACAAAATTGGTGAGTTTTCATTAACGGATCGCCGTTTCTCGCGCATAACGAAATTCATGGGCGAAACGCTTTTCGACGAAAATGTTGGCGGTAAAAACGGCAACACGCATATCGCAGTTGGCGCGGCTTACCGTGATTCTTTTACCGGTGACCAAACCAGCGTTTCCGAAAAAGAGTGGGAGAGTATGGGATACAATAACTCCGTGGTTCATACCGATATCGTCGCCACTTCGAATCGAGTCGTCACGGCCTATTTGAAGGATGGTTCGAGCCAGGTGATCTATCGCGACGGCGAGTATCAGGTATGAGTGATTGCTACGCCATCTCCGCTAACGCTCCGTCGCAGGAAGTCGTTCTTTCTGCTTGACGAACTTCTGATCGCTCTTCTTGTTCCTCCCTCAACTTGGGGGCGATCTATCCGATAGTCCTCGAATCACTATTCAGAAATGAACAATCGTAATTTCAACAACGTGCTTTCGCTAGCGAGCCTCGCCACAGTCAATGTGGCAGTGGTCCTCGTGGTCGGATCGATCGCGTCGTTGCGGGAATAACGAAAACGTTCTAAACGAATTTCGAAAAAACCCGCCGACGTGAATCGGCGGGTTTTTTGTGTTTAGAACTCTTCGACCTCTACTCGGCGCCAACCGAATAAAAAAACGTATCATGAAATATACAGGCGCTGAAATCATCATTAAACTTCTGGAGCGACATGGCATCCGGCAGATCGCAGGCATCCCGGGTGGAGCTAATCTACCTATGTACGATGCCCTTTCACAATCCGAGTCCATTCGGCATATCCTGGCTCGTCATGAGCAAGGCGCGGGCTTTATCGCCCAGGGCCAGGCTCGGGTAACAGGTCGCCCGGCGGTATTCTTCGCGACTTCGGGTCCGGGGGCGACGAATGCGATTTCCGCGGTTGCGGATGCTAAACTGGATTCGATTCCGATTATATGCATCACGGGACAGGTCCCTCAGAATATGATCGGTACGGACGCCTTTCAGGAAATCGATACCTATGGATTAAGCGTTCCGATAACGAAGCATAATTACTTTGCTCGTTCGGCTAAGGAGCTTTTCGAGATCATACCGGATGCGTTTCGCGTCGCTATGTCCGGGCGTCCGGGACCGATCTGGATCGATGTCCCGAAGGATGTTCAGATGGAATTGATCGAGTTCGACGAGTGGCCAGAGAATGGAGCGCCGGATCCATCGCCTGCTATTGATATGCGGAGTATTCAGGATGCGGCTACGATGATTAACGAAGCGAAGCGCCCTATCGTTTACGTTGGCGGGGGAGCGATTCATTCAGGGGCATCGGAATCGGTTAGGGCATTGATTGAGAAGATAAATGCTCCTGCGGTTATGACATTGATGGGTTTAGGGGCATTGCCCACTCGGCATCCGTTGTCGCTTGGCATGTTGGGTATGCATGCGGCCCCGTTCACCAATCATGCTTTGGAAGAGTGCGATACATTGATCGCTCTCGGGGCTCGTTTCGACGATCGAGCGACGGGAAAGGTCGCTCAATTCTGTCCAGATGCGAAAATCGTTCACATAGATATCGATGCGAGCGAATTGAATAAGATCAAGAATGCGAAGGTCGGAATTATTGCGGATTTGAACGATGCAATCGAGGCCCTTTCTCCGTGTATCGGCCCGAAGGGATCGAATGATTGGAACGATCGCGTCGAGCAATTGAAGAAAGAGCACCCTATGTACATGCCCAACTTGGATGATCCCACTTCCGCGTATGGCATCATCGATCATGTTGCTGGGATGTTGGAAGGGGAGACGTACATCACGACTGACGTTGGGCAGCATCAGATGCGGGTTGCTCAGGCATATCCGTTCGAGCGTCCGAGACAGTGGCTGACCTCGGGTGGTTTAGGAACGATGGGTTTCGGCCTTCCAGCGGGGATTGGCGCTGCCTTGGAAAGGCCCGAAGCGACGGTTGTTTGTTTCACGGGAGACGGTAGCATCCTGATGAATATCCAAGAATTGATTACAGCGGTTGAGGAGAATCTGAACCTCAAGATTTTCGTATGCAACAACAACTCCTTGGGATTGGTTCATCAGCAGCAGGATTTGTTTTACGAGAAACGGATTTTCGCGGCCAATTATAGTCGGGCAGTTGATTTCGTAAAGATTGCGGAAGGTTTTCAGATGGAATCTTACGATTTGGGAACGTGCATTGATCCTGTAAGTTTGATTGCGAACGTTTTGGCAAAGCCTGGGCCTGCGCTAATCAATGTTCCGCTCGATGTTCACCATAAGGTTTTTCCGATGGTTCCGCCCGGAGGAGCGAACTCGGAGATGATTTTGCGGGATAAAATTACGGCGTAATGAAAGAAGGTAGCGCGGGGCCTCTGGACGCGTGTAATTGGAAATTTGGAAGAATGATGAAAACGAATACTATTTTGGAACTTACGGTTAAAAATCACTCGGGAGTGATGATGCATGTGTGTAGCTTGTTCGCTCGTCGCGTATTTAACGTCGACGGTATCCTGTGTCTGCCGACGGGCGATGCATCGAAGAGTCGACTTTGGCTGCGGGTGAAAGAAGATCTACGGTTAGAGCAAATGATTCTTCAATTGCAGAAGCTCGAGGATGTATTGGATGTACGGAGACATGGGGCTAGTCATGCTGTGTTCGAGCGAGTAGGAGAATACTTTCGGGAATGAGAGCCGCTGGCCGATAGGAGAAAATGGTGGCGCGTGGCGTCCCGACGCGCGTTTTTTCTTAGGGACAAAAAATAAGCCCAACCTTTGCAGGTTGGGCTTGGTATTGAAAAATCGTTTTGGAAGTTCGTCTTATTCGACCACGGTCGCTTTGATGATCTTCTGCACTTCGATGGGCTTGTCGCCTCCGTCGGTGGCAACGCCTTCGATGGTTTGGATGATATCGTAACCTTCGACTACTTCGCCGAAGATTGTGTGGCGCATATTCAACCAAGGAGTCTTGGCAGTAGTGATGAAGAATTGGCTACCATTGGTGCCTGGACCGGAGTTCGCCATTGCAAGGATGCCGGTTTTGTCGAATCGAAGATCGGAGGTGCACTCGTCGTCGAAGTTCTTGCCCCAAATGGATTCGCCGCCGCGGCCAGTGCCCGTCGGATCGCCGCATTGAACCATGAATTCTGGTATAACGCGGTGGAAAACGATGCCGTCGTAGTAACCGTTCTCAATGTGAGTGGTGAAGTTTTCACAAGCTTTCGGAGCGAATTCCGGATAGAGCTTGAACTCGATGGTTCCTTGGTTCGTTTCGAATTTTACACGGGTTTTGCTCATAGGAGGTCGTTTTGGAGTTACCGAAAGTTCGTGGCAAGGAGAAAAGGAGACCGAAGGGAGGGAAGTGATGGAGAGACAGAGGGATGCGGAGATGGAGAGATTGAGTGATGGAGAGACGCTGTGCCTCTGCCTACGCATCTCTATGTCTCTCTCCCCCTCACTGCATCCCTTCACTCCCTCTCTTAATCGGGTCGTACTGCGTGGAGAAATTACGGTCTATTTGGTCCAATTTGGGGGTTGTCAACTGAGTCAAAGCTTCCTTCACTGCGCGGCTTATGGGCAAAGACTGGCTAGATGGAGTGAAGGACGAGTACGATGTCGTGGTTATCGGCAGCGGACTCGGTGGCCTCACTAGCGCTAATGTCCTAGCGAAATGCGGGCATTCTGTACTGTTGCTGGAGCATCATTATCAGTACGGTGGTTTGGCTACTTGGTTTAAGCGCCCAGGGCGCCACATCTTCGATATTTCGCTTCATGGGTTTCCGTACGGTATGGTCAAGTCGTGCCGCAAGTACTGGACGAAGGAGATTGCCGATTCTATCCACCAGTTGAAGGACGTGCGGTTCATCAATCCCCAATTCGATGTGTGGACAACTTTTGACCGGGAAGATTTTACGAATATCCTGGTGGAGAAATTCAAAGTGACCCGCGAGCAGGTGGAGGCGTTTTACGTGCACCTGCGTCAGATGAATTTCTATGACGACGATCAGCGGACCACGGGCGATCTGTTCAATGAGTTTTTCCCTGGCCGCGACGATATCCACCGTCTTCTGCTTGAACCTATTGCTTATGCGAATGGTTCCACTTTGAACGATCCGGCGATTACCTTCGGAATTGTTTTCTCGAATTTCATGAGCAAGGGAGTCTTCACTTTCAAGGGCGGTACCGATGTTCTAGTCGGCAAGATGATCGAGGAGATAGAGAAGAACGGCGTCGAACATCGGCGCAATGTTTTGGTCGAGCAAGTTTTGACGGATTCCAATGGCGACATTCCTGCGGTAACGGGTGTTGTCGTAGCGGGCAGAACGCGCGATAGCGAACCAGACAATCGAAAGACTATTCGCTGCAAGGCTATCGTATCGAATGCCAATGTGATCAGCACTGTTAAGCGGCTGGTCGGAGAGGAACGATTTTCGAAGGAGTACATCGATGAGCTTAATGCCGTTCGTGTGAATAGCAGTTCTTGCCAGGTTTACATGGGCATTAAGGAAGGCGAAAGCATCCCGAACATCGGCGATCTTGTATTCACTTCCGATGCGGAGCATTTTTCCAGTGAAGAGCTGGTGGATTTCCGGACGACGAGCCGTACGTTTTCGGTCTACTATCCGGAGACGCGTCCTGGCTCCGGACGCTACACGATCGTCGCGTCATTGAATGGCAAGTATGGCGACTGGACGAAGCTAAGCGACGAGGAGTATGAAGAGCACAAGCAGCGCATGATCGAGGAATCTTTGGTTTCGCTTGAGCGGTATATTCCTGACGTGCGCAGCAAGATCGATCACTTGGAAGCGGCTACTCCAAGAACGATTCACTATTATACGCGTCATCCTGGCGGCACCTCGTTTGGTACGAAGTTCGAAGGGTTGAAATGCTCGATGGAGCTTCCGAATCAGATTAACGGACTCTATCATGCCGGATCGGTCGGCATTATCATGTCGGGCTGGCTGGGAACGATGAACTACGGAGTCATCATTTCGAACAAGGTAGACAAGCAATTGGTTGCGGCGAAACGCGATCAAGGCGAAGCGAAAGCGCATGTCGCGTAAGTTCTGGCGAAACGTTTATGGCAACTGACGAAATCCTCCAAGCGATCCCGCATCGCCCGCCGTTTCTCTTCGTCGACGAAGTCGTCGAGCAAAGCGAAGAATCTCTCACCGCAAAGCGTCACGTAAGTCCTGACGAAGCTTTTTTCGAAGGGCACTACCCAGGCAATCCGATCATGCCGGGCGTCTTGATTTCCGAGGCAGTGTTTCAGACCGGAGCGATTTTCCTCAATCGTTTGCTTGCAGCAGAGCTTGAGGCGGATCCGGAAATGGTCCCGGTCTTGACTAAAATTTCCGATGCGCGTTTCAAGAGCATCGTGCGACCAGGAGATGACCTGTACATAACGGTAACGCTCAAAGAAAAGATGGGCCGATTCATTTTCATGAATGGTTCGGTGAAAAACGGAGATGGCAAGCGGGTCATGACCGTCACCTTTAGCGTGGCCTTGGCGAAGGCGCCGCCGCAAGTTTAGAGCAATGAGCTTTCTCGGTCTGGAAAACAAAACGATTTTGGTCATGGGTGTGGCCAATCGCAAAAGCGTCGCCTGGTTCGCGGCGAAAACACTCGAATCCGAAGGGGCGAAGGTCGTTTATTCCGTTCGCTCGGAAGCGCGCAAGGAAACGACTGAAAAGCTCTTGCGCGACAAACCGGTTTACGTGTGCGACGTGGAGAACGTCGATGAGATCGCTCGACTCGCCGAAGACGTAAGCCGCGATCATGGAACGATTCATGGAATCGTCCATTCGATCGCTTTCGCGAACTACGCGGACGGCTTCAAGCCCTTCCACGAAACCAAGCGCGAGGACTACCTGCAAGCGACTGCGATTTCCAGTTTTTCGATCGTGGAGGTCGCGAACGCGTTCAAGGCTCATCTGGACGAATGCGCCTCGGTGGTGGCGATCAGTATCTCGTCGCTCACGCTCACGGCAGAAAATTATGGATACATGTCGCCTATAAAAGCGGCGCTTGATTCATCGATTCGTTATTTGGCCAAGTCATTTAGCGCTGATAGTCAAGTGCGCTTCAATACCGTAAATCCCGGCACATTGAAAACGAGTGCCTCGGCAGGAATTCCTGGTTACCTGGAAAGCTATTTGTTTAGCGAGAAACTCACTTTTAGAAAGCGTTCTCTGGAAACTCAGGAAGTCGCCAATGCAGTAGTATTTCTTCTGAGCGATCGCTCGAGCGGAATGAATGGAACAGGTCTCGTGCTCGACGCCGGAATGGGGATCAACTATTTCGACGGCGAAGTGGTCAAACTGGCAATGAGAATGGAAAGGGGAGAGGGGGAAAGGGGAAAAGATGAAGGATGAAGGATGAATTTCATGTCACTATAATAAATTCATCCTTCATCCTTCATTCTTCATTCTTCAAACACCGTGCGTATTCAATCTACAGTTATCGATTCATTGGCCTATGTCGCTCCTCCTGAAGCGTGGACGAGCACTTACGTCGAAGAACAGCTTCGCCCGCTCTACGAGCGCTTGCATTTGCCTGAGGGTCGATTGGAGTTGATGACTGGCATTCGCGAGCGGCGCTTTTGGAGTCACGATATTCGTCCCTCCGAGGCGAGCGCGGAAGCGGGTCGGAAAGCTATCGAGCGCAGCGGGATCGCTCCGGATCAGATAGAAGTGTGTATCCATAGTTCGGTTAGCCGAGATATGTTGGAGCCTGCGACGGCGTCGTTCGCGCATCGATTGATGGGGTTGAGCGAGAACGTTCAGGTGCTTGACGTTTCCAATGCATGTCTGGGTTTTCTAAATTCACTGACAATGCTTTCGGCCATGATCGATTCGGGTCAGGTGAAAAGCGGCATCGTCGTTTCCGGCGAAAACGGGAGACCATTACTTGAGCGTACGATTCAGCTATTGCTGGAGGGCGATCATACTCGCAAAACAATCAAGCCCTATTTTGCGAATTTGACGATTGGAGCCGGCGCGGTTGCAGCGGTGGTTTGCCATGAATCCTTGTCGCCGAATGGACATCGATTATTGGGTGGAGCTTGTTTGACGGATACGTCGGCTAACGACCTTTGCCAGGGCGGCTCAAGCACGACGGGAATGGGCTTGGAGATGCAGACGGATTCTGAAGAGATGCTGCATGCAGGCGTTGCTTTGGCTCAAAAGACTTGGGCTTCATTCAAAGGCGAATTGAGCTGGGGAAATGAAACCGCGGATCGAGTGATTTGCCATCAAGTGGGAAGCGCGCATCAGAAATTGCTTTTCGAAACCTTGGGCTTGGATCACGCTAAAGATTACTCGTCATTTCAGGAGTTTGGAAACACGGGCTCGGCGGCCTTGCCGCTAACGTTGGCGAAAGCGTCCGAGGAAGGATTTATCAAGAAAGGCGACAAGGTCGCCATGCTAGGAATTGGTAGCGGGTTGAATTGCCTGATGCTTGGAGCGGAGTGGTAGTTTTAGAGTGAACGATCCTGTAGCGAGTTTACCGTCCGATATTGCGGACCTCTATCCTTTTCAGACGCGCCGAAAGCGCCTGTCGTGTGGTTTCGAGATGAACTATATCGACGAGGGAGAAGGGCATCCCGTGATTATGGTTCACGGAAATCCGACTTGGTCCTTCTATTACCGAAATGTCGTTCAAACGTTGAAGAGCGGCTTTCGCTGCATCGTTCCGGATCATATCGGTTGTGGTTTGTCCGAAAATCCAAAGCGCGGATACGCGTATACTTTGGATCAGCGGATCGAGGATTTGAGCGAGTTGATCGACAGTCTCGATCTGGATCGGTTTGATCTGATCGTTCACGACTGGGGTGGCGCGATTGGGATCGGAATGGCTATTCAACGTATTGCCAAGCTTCGTCGACTAGCCATTCTCAATACAGCGGCCTTTGTTGACTCCCGCATTCCGAAGCGGATAACGATTTGTCGAGCCCCTTTGGTGGGCAAGGTTTTGGTTCAGGGCTTCAATGGTTTTGCTGGTCCGGCTGTGAAGATGGCAATCGCGAAAGAGCCGATGTCTCCTGCGGTCAAACGTGGATTTCTTTATCCCTATCGATCATGGTCATCGCGAAAGGCCGTGTATCAGTTCGTTAAGGACATTCCGATGCATATAACGGACCGAAGCTTTGGGCGTTTGATGGAAGTCGAGAACGGCTTGCTGAAGTTGCGAAAGGTCCCTGTCGCCATATTCTGGGGAGGTAAGGATTTTTGTTTTAACGATCACTTCATGGATCGGTGGAAACGCTTCATTCCGCAAGCGACCTTGATTCGCTATCCCGATGGCGGTCATTACATATTGGAAGACGAGCAGGAGAAAGTGTGCCAGGCAATCGAGCAATTCGTATCCTATGATGAAGACGACATTCCTGATACGGAATTAGTTTAGATCGGTAGGGCTGAATGGTAGGGCTCTATCACCGAGAGAGCCGCGCTACACAATCGGAGGCCACGGTGATGCCTCCCTCCCTAAATCGTGTTTACGGCTGGTTGGCCTTCGCGGTAGCAGAGCTCGGCGATTTTTTTTAGATAGCTAGTGGTGCCGCCTTTCAGGCTATTGAGTTGTTCGGGCGTGTAGCGCCATTGCCAGTTGTCTTCGGCTTTTCCTGGCATGTTGAATCGACCTTCACTTCCGAGACTTAGGATATCCTGGAAAGGGATGATGGCGAGGTTGGCGACGGACTTGTAGGAAGCGCGGATCATGTCCCAGCCTATGTTATCGCCGCTCACTTCGAAGTAGCGTCGCACGTGGTCTT
>Ga0302122_10001080_pt1 | contig 17273 bp, 11 predicted proteins | sample CB21_SCM_MG_FD_203115 | JGI IMG/M metagenome (GOLD analysis project Ga0302122, IMG submission 203115) | Marine microbial communities from Western Arctic Ocean, Canada - CB21_SCM | ecosystem: Environmental > Aquatic > Marine > Oceanic | place: Canada: Western Arctic Ocean | collected 2017-09-28
TTTTCGCGCAACGGCGACTGTCGGTGCGCGGCCCGCGTCTCGTAATGAATCCCTTCAGTGCGCGGTGCGGAAACATTTCTTTGGTGATTCAGATGAATTGCAAACATGTATACAAAAATTTAGACTCCTTGAACTCGAGCGCACACTCACGCGTTCGACCGACTGCTCGTATTTTCTCTCGCATCGTGCGTCACCCTACTCCACACAGGCGGTGCTGGTTGCAGCGAGCGCACTGCGTCTGCAATAGCTGCGTGCCATTAGAGTTGGGGCCCACGGTCCGACGGATATACGTGTATATGCATCACAAGGAGGTGCTGCTCGCGGTCGATACGGCGAAGATAATCCTCGCGGCCTACCCGGAGGCGCGCCTCGTGGTAGCGGGTCTCAACGGGCAGCCCGCGGAGGCCGATATGCGCGCTGCGCTTGAAAATGGCGAGGCGGTGGTCCTCTTTCCGGCCGACGATGCGGCGCTGGCGTCGGAAGTCTCCGGTCCCGTCGATTTGGTTGTTATCGACGGCACGTGGGAACAAGCGCAAAAGCTGAACGCGCGCTTGCCCGGAAAACGAGCGAAGCTAGACGAGTATATCGTCGACGAGCTTGCAAAGGGGGAAGGCCGCCAGCTACGCTCCCACCCAACGGCTTGGCGCGAGGTTGGAACTCTTGCGGCGACGCGCCACTTCCTGGGCGCAGTCGGCGTCGCGTCTGCGCCGCACCTGGCGAAATACCAAGCCCTCGCCGACGCCGCTGCTCGGAAGCAGTTAGGTCCGCCGCGCCTCTCGCCCAAGAGGCGTTGATTATGGTTGTTGTGTGTAACATATTCGTAAGTACGTGGGAAATCGCGAGGGCTCTCGTAGATCCCGCGTAACATCACAGAAAATTACATCTACCGCGACCGCGACCTGTTCCGCCGCCGGCCGCGCGAACGCGATCTCGACCGCGGCGCCTGGGCCGGTAGCGCCCCCCATCCGCCTAGCGCGGGGTTGGCGAGCGGTGAGCTCCAACCCGCGGCAGCCGGCGCCGGCAAGCCCCACCCGCCCGGTTTGGCCGCGGGCGCGCCCCACCCGCTACCACCCTGCGCCTGCACGGGTCGCTCGCGGGAGCGGGAGCGCGATCGCCGCCGTCGCGACCCGCGCGACTTTCGCCGCGACCGCGACCGACTCCTCCGTCTCCTTGACCCGCGCCTTCGCCGTCCGCGCGACCGCGACCGCGACCGAGGGACGACCGGCTGCGACGCGGGCGCCGGAGCAGGCACTTCAGTTCGGCTCCGAAACGCGGAGATGGCGTTTCGCAGCGTAATGTTTGGCACCAACTGCTTGTACGCCAGAGGCTCGTTTGTTCGCGGCGACGTGTCGTGTCGCTCGAGCCAGGCGACGATCGCGTCGTGCTCGTACGAGTGCCCGTCCGCACACACGTAGGGGTCGGCCATGAGCTCCTGCGTGATCGGGCACACGCAGTCGTCGGGGCACGACGCGTCGACGGCGGCTGGCACGCTGTCAGGTAGCGGCGACGGCTCGGCGCGGCGTCGGCTGGCGGCGGCGCGAGCTGCAACGGCTTGGGCGCGGCGAGCGGCAACATCGGCGGTGGTGCGACTGGTGGCACGGCGGCCGGCGGCGCGGGACCGGGCACCGCAACGCCCTCGGGCTCCATCGTTCGCCGGCGGCATGTCTGACACAACCACGTCGTCACGCCGTGGTCGTCTTGATCCACCAGCATGCCCTTCCTTGCGTCGTCGTCCGGACCCAATAGGCAATCGATGTGCGCAACCGGCGCCTTATTGTGGCTGATCCCCAGGGGCGGAGGCTGCGAGCACCCGTCGCAGGACACGTCCGGTTCCTGCTGCGTTGCCGGGTGCAGATACGAATTGCACACGACGCACGGCTGACGCACAGAGCGGCGACGTCTCGGTGGCATTGCTGCTTTTCTGAGTTTGCTGCTGCGTTCACGCAGCGACTGAATCTCCGCACAAATCGATCGCTGCCGTGCGTCGGCTGCGTATCCCGCAAGCCTGGCTTGTGCTGCGATTTTGCTGTAAGGGTGCGCACGGCTCACCAACGATTCGGAGCTGGCATAACTCCTCGTTGCTACGAGCTTCTTCGCTGGTCGTAGCTCTTTTCATGCCCTTGAAAAGCCCTTTGAAACGCGCTGCGCCTGAAACGCGCTGCGCCAGAGCGCCTCTGAGCTCCTCTCACTCCGCCGTTTTCTCCGCTCTCGGACGTTTATGGCCGGGTGGAGAGGTCGCCCGACGGGTCGCGAGGGCACTTGCCCTCGTCGGACGCTGACAAAACCCGTAACCGACCCGCACAAAGAAGTCAGCACCGCACTTGACCGTTTTGTGCCTTCACGCCACTGCTTTAGCTTCACCAGGGCCAAAGCACTGCTCAGGAGCCACGTTACCAGCGCTCGGGACTGCTCAGACGTCGAAGCTGCGCCGCGCGCCTCGGTCTTTGCGTTGTACTGGTTTTATCGTTTTTAGTAAACAGCCGCAAAAACAGCACGTAAACAGCCGCGATGACGGACGCCGACGCCACCATGGGCGACGGGCAGCCGTCGAGCCGCCTCATGATCACGAAGATGGTGTTGGAGAACTTCAAGAGCTACGGCGGCGTACGCGAGATCGGGCCCTTCCACAAGCGCTTCTCGTCCATCGTCGGGCCGAACGGGTCCGGCAAGAGCAACGTCATCGACGCCATGCTGTTCGTCTTCGGGAAGCGCGCCAAGAAGCTGCGGTTGAACAAGGTGAGCGAGCTCATCCACCGCTCGGAGGCGTACCCCAACTTAGAAAGCGCCCGCGTGAGCGTGCACTTCGCCGACGTCTTAGATCAGGACGGGGCCGACCCCGACGCCTTTACCTTGGTGGAAGGAAGTGAAATAGTGGTGTCGCGCACGGCCTTCAGCACGAACTCGTCCAAGTACGACGTCGACGGTAAGGCCGCGACCTTCAAGGAGGTCGGGGCGCTGCTACGAAGGAAGGGCATTGATTTGGACAACAACCGCTTCCTCATTTTACAGGGCGAGGTGGAGCAGATCGCCATGATGAAGCCCAAGGCGCCGTCGCCGCACGAGGAGGGGCTTTTGGAGTATTTGGAGGACATCATCGGCAGTGACAAGTACGTCGAACCGACGGAGGCGGCCTCCGTCAAAGTGGACGAGGCCTGCGTGGCGCGCACGGAGCGCCTGAACCGCCTCAAGGTCACGGAGAAGGAAAGGGAATCGTTGAGCGCGTCGCGGGACGAGGCCGAGGCCTTCGTGGGCGCCGAGGATGCCTTGCGGCGCCAGCGCAACCTCTTGTACCAGGTCTCGCGCCACGAGGCCGCGTCCAACGTCGCGTTGGTGGAGGGCCGGCACAAGGAGCTCAGCGAGCGGCTCAGCGAGGAACGGGCGAAGAGAGACGCCGTCGAGAAGTCGCTCCAGGGCGACGTGGCCGAACACCAAGCGTTGACCGAGGCGCACGCCGCGGCGGCCAAGGCCCTGGACCAAGCGTCTACATTGGCATCCGAGGCCGAGAAGCGGGCCGCCGAGCTCACGGAGGGCCGGAAGCACCGTGTCGTGGCCCTACGCAAGGCGGAGGCCGCGCGGAAGAAGGAGCAGAACGTGGTGACGGAGAAGGAGGAGTTCGTGCGCGAGCAGCTGGAGGACGAGCGGCCGCGGTGCGCGAAGAAGGCCGAGATCATGTCAAGGAAGGCCGACGAGGCCGAGGCCGGGCTGGAGGTGGTGCGCGAGGCCTGCGCGGCCGAGACGGCCACGGCCCAGAAAGCCCTTGATGAAAAGACGGAGCGCGACCTCGCGCCGCTCGCGGAGAAGTTGAGCGAGGCCGAGGCGAACGCTCGCGAGGTCCGGGATGAATTAGATGTGGTCCTGGACGGGCCAAGAGCGGCGCAGCGGGAGCTGGCGACGGTCGAGGCGAAGTTGGCTTCGGCCGACGAGGAAAGGGACGCCAAGAACGAGCGGCTCGCGCAGGCCAAGCAGGACGTGAAAGATCTGCGGAAGAAGGCGGGGACCTTCGAGGCGCAATTGGCCGAGGACGGGTCCAAGTCCCTGGTGACGAAGCGCCGCGCGGCCGAGGCGGCGCGGGACGCGGCGTTGCAAAAACTAGAGGACGCCAAGGCCCTATTGCAGCGCCAGAAGGACGGCAGGAACTCCAACGCCAAGGGCGTGGTCGGCGAAGTTTTGAAGGCCGCGCGGAAGGGCACGCTGGCGTCGGCGGGCGTCTGCGGGCGGCTGGGCGACCTGGGCTCCATCGACGCCAAGTACGACGTCGCCGTCAGTACGGCGGCGGACATGCTGGACCACGTGGTCGTGGAGACGGCGGCGGGCGGCCAGAAGTGCATCGAGTTTTTGCGGGCCAAGAACCTGGGCCGGGCGAACTTCATTGTCCTGGACCAGGTCAAGAAGGCCAAGTTGGCGCCGCGGACGCCGGACGACGCGCCTCGATTATTAGACCTGATCGAGATCTCGGACGCCAAGTACGCGGACGCCTTCGCGATGACGTTGCGGGATACCCTGGTGGCGGAGTCGTTGGACGACGCCGTGAAACTCGCGTATCGGCCGGACAACTCGCGCTGGCGCGTCGTGACCACCAAAGGTCAACTTATTGACACGTCGGGGACCATGTCCGGGGGCGGCGGCAAGCCGCGGTCGGGCCGGATGTTACTCGACGGGGAGGCCACGGTGGCTGTGCAGTCCATTCAGGAGGACGAAATGAAGGAGAAGGACCTGCCCCTCCTCGAAAAGGCCGCTCTGAAGGCCGCCAAGGACGCGGAGAAGGCGGCCGACGGCGTGCGCACGGCCGAGGAGGGCCTGGCCGATTTGCAGCGGCAGGTGCGGCGGCTGGAGGACCTGGTGATTCCCACGCTGGACGCGGAAATCAAGGCCTTCGCGGCGACGTGCAAGCAGCTCCAGCCGCGGCTCGAGGCGCTCAAGGCGGCGACGGTCGTCGACGCCAGTACCAAGAAGAAGTGCGCTGCCCTAGAGAAGAAGCTCCATGGCCTCGAAGCGACGCGGGACAAGGCCAAGAAGGCCTTCGACGTCGTGGACGCCGAGGTCCAGGAGCTGCGGGCCGCGGTCGTCGACGCGGGCGGCGACCCGCTGCGGAAGGCCCTGGCCAAGGCCGAGATCTGCCGCCAGTTAGCGGATGACGCCTCGGCCGAGGTCGACTCCATCGGCGTCGCCGTCAAGGCCGCCGAGAAGGCCCTGAAGAAGGCGCAGAAAGCCTTTGCCAAGGCGGGCGACGACGCCACCACGCTCAAGGCCGACGTCGGGGGCTCGGCCGAGGAATTAGAACGGATCGCGGCCGAGAAGGACGCCGTGGTCCAGGCGAAGGCGGACGCCCAGCAGGCGTCGGACTCGGCCGCGAACGCCTTGAGCGTGAAGAAGGCCGAGCTCGAGACGTTGAGTGCGGACGCCGACGCCATCAAGGCCGTCGAGGAGGACATCAAGACCCAGGTCGAGGACTACGCCCGGGCGCTCAAGGACAACTCGAAAAAACGAAAGCAGTGCGACGCGCTCTTGAAGGAGCTGCGCGCGAAGCACGCCGCGGAGGTCCGGGACTTCGCCCAGGTCTTCCGGGAGATGGACGCGCGCAAGCGGGAGGAGGCGCGCGAGGCAGCACTCGTGGCGGGCTCGGCGCCGATGGACGAGGACGCGCCGGCGGCCGAGGACGCGCCGGCGGCCGAGGACGCGCCGGCGGCCAAGGAGGCGGACGCCGCCGACGCGCCGCCCCCGGTGCCCGAGGAGGGCGCCGAGGCGGCGCCCGTGCCCAAGGAGGCCGCGCCGCCGCCCGCGCCCCAGGAAGCGCCCGCCGAGGACGCCTGGGAGACCCTGCCCGAATTGAACGAAGAAACGCTTGACGCGGCGGACAAGGAGCAGGTCAAGTACGACATCGCGGTGCTCGAGGAGGAGCGGGACCGGCTGAAGAAGACGTGCAGCTTAGATACCATTAGGCAGTACCGCGAGAAGGAGTGCGAGTACCAGGAGCGCTTGGAACAGTTGGAGAAAGCCACGGAAGTCCGGAATTCCTGTAGAGAAGCCCTGGAGGAGTTGCGGAAGAAGCGCCTGGACGAGTTCATGGCCGGCTTCCAGCGCATCACGCTCAAGCTCAAGGAGATGTACCAGATGATCACGCTGGGGGGCGACGCCGAATTAGAATTGGTGGATTCGCTGGATCCGTTCTCCGAGGGCGTCGTGTTCTCCGTGCGGCCGCCGAAGAAGTCGTGGAAGCACATCGCTAACTTATCCGGTGGGGAGAAGACGCTGTCTTCCCTAGCGCTGGTCTTCGCCCTGCACCACTACAAGCCCACGCCTCTATACGTGATGGACGAGATCGACGCCGCACTGGACTACAAGAACGTGAGCATCATCGCGAACTACATCAAGGACCGGTGCACCAGTGCGCAGTTCGTCATCATCAGTTTGCGGAACAACATGTTCGAGCTCGCCGACCGGCTGACGGGCGTGTACAAGACGCACAACGTCACGAAGACGATCACGATCTCGCCGGACGCGTTCGCCTCCACGCTCAACGCGCTGCCGGCGCCGCCCTCCGCCGCGCTGGGTGACGCGACGAACACGGCCGTGGCCGCGCAGTAGGCGCGTCGTCCCCCATAAGCTCTCTGAAATACACTGCCAGTAGGCGCCTATCCCCCCCCGGGCGCTCTCTGAAACACAAGTTACTAGATGCAGTGTGCGACGCTCACACACGTACGAGGTTGTTCGAAGGGCCGGCGGCGGCCGCGCGCGACGACGCCACCGGCGCGGCGACAAAGACAGCCGCGGCGCGACGATGACGGCCGACGCGACGCGGTGTCTATTCCTCCTTGACTGGCGCCAGCGGCGCGGCGCCGTCCCCCTTGGCCTCGGGCGCTGCCTTGGCGGCGCCGGCGAGTAACGCCTTCAACTCTGCCTCCTGCTCTCTCATCGCTTTCGCGTCTAAGGTCACCATCATGGGGTCGTCCAGGTGCTCTCCCTTGCGCGTTGGGTCCATGCCGCGCTCCAGTTGCTTCGTTGTTTCTTCTTTTGACATGGTCTCCTTGTAGACTACGAGCGACGCCCGCAGCGGGTGCCCTCGCGGCGGCGCTCGTCTCCCGCAGCGATGGCGCGTCCCCGCTTCGGAGCTCAATGGGCAGCACTATGGCAAAGCTGCTTCTGTTTCAAAATCACATGCTTTGTGATTTTTAGATGAGGGCGCAGACCCCGTACCTTTTGACTCCCGCTTCAAACGCATTTCCGAGTCCTGAGGGGCCTGGGTCCCTTGCTTCCTAGTCATCGGCGCGCCAATAATTATTGCCGAGGTCCTCTCCAGACCACATGCAGTGCTGCCAACATCTCGGACGGACGGGACGAGCAGGCGCCTCACGCCATCGTTTCGCGGGCATTCCTTGTAGACACGCCATCACCACTTGTCGCTGCTCAGTATCAGCGGCGCATCGGGCTGCCCCAAGAGGACACCTGCAGCAGCCAAGGCAAGGAGAGCACCACCATGGGCCGCGGCCGCGTGCACTTCGCGCGCACGGCGACCTACGCCGAGCTCACGGCGAGCAAGGCTCCGAGCATCGTGTCGAACCCCCAAAGCGTCTTGACCGGCACGAAACGCGACCTGTGCGTCGACGCGGGCCCCGCGTCGAAATGGTTGCGGGACGGCCTCGCCCGGGCGGCCGACGCGGACGAAGCTTTGAAAATGGTGGAGACGATATTTGTGACGAATGGAGTGATCACGGACTGGGTCGGCTGCACGCCCCAGGGCGTGTTAAAGAGGCGGCCCACGCCGCAACCCAAGGATGCGTGGCCCACGCTCTTCCGCGCGCTGGGGCCGAACCGGGACCCGGAGCAGCGCAACGCGACGCGGATCCGCAAAGCTTCGAGTAGAGAGGAACCGGTCGCGCTTCTCTGGTGCGACGACGGCTCCGGCGCGTTGAAGCGCTACGGCCTCACGATTCAGGAATTAGAACTCCTATGCTGCTTCGAGCATTGCCGGGCCAATGGGGTCGCGAACCTCGGAAGCTGGGCCGTGGACTCCGTGCGGGCGGTCTCCGCGCGATCAATAATTGTGGCGGTCCAGCGCTACGAACCGCCGCCCACCCGGTGCAAGGGGAGTGGCATCTTCGTGCAAACGTATGAGCGGGGCCAGCCCCGGCCGACCCTGACATCCGTGGAATTGAGGACCGGCGCACAAACGTACGACCCCTGTCCCGAGGCCGTGCTGCCGGGCCAAATCCTAGATGAGAAGGACGAGCAGGCCGCGCGCATGCCCTGGGGCGCTCCTCCGAAAGAGCACCTGGAGCAGGAGTCGCTGCGGCGCGAGGTGGAGCCGGTCCGGGTTGGTTCGGTGGGGAGCGGCGCGGCGGCCGAGCTGCGGGGCGCGGGGCTGGCCGTGCCCGTGGGCGGCGAGTTCCGCCGGAGGCTGGGCGACGCCGTCGACGCTGTGGTCAAGGTTTTACAAAGGCACACGAGGCGCCGGGTCACGGCCATCACATGCGACTTTTTGTTCGGGGCCGACGACGAGGTCTATTTACTGTGCTGCCGCGGCGTCGGTCTCTTGGCGGTGAAAGCAACACATCTGCAGCCGCCCGCGGCGACCTCGTCAGCCACGGGGCGTTTACTACCCATACCCTTTCGGGAAGAAGCACCGGAACCGGCGCCGGAGCCGGAAGTCGTCGCGGAGAAGGTGCCCGTGTGGCACCCGCCGGCCGGCCAGGACTCTATCCACAACCGGGCCAACGCCGAGTTCGAGGACCAGCAGTTTGTGGCCTGGCTCTGCGAGGTCAACGCGCCTCCGAAGTACGTGCCGCCGCCCAAGAAGTCCACCTACGCCCAGTCGAAGCTCGTCGGCATCTTGTCGCGACGCTTAACCGCGTCGCGGACCTCCCTCGAGGCGGCGAAGCAAGCGGCCCGCGTCGCAGAGGAGCGGGCCCTGGCCGAGGCGCGCGAGCTCGCGGGGCCGCCGTCCGAGGCGGTCGTGGCCGCCCGCGAGATGGCGAGCACGGTCGAAAAGCTCGAGAAGAAGCTCACCGACCGGCTGGCGCGGTCGCTCAAGGGGGAGAAGGTCTGCCGGCTGTCGTACGGGCAGATGCGGCGGCGCGTCAAGCAGGCGCTCCGGGAGCCCAAGGTAAAGCCCGCGGGCGGGCCTGCGCCGGCGCCGGCCGTGCCCGAGGCGGCTCCCGTTCCGGGGTAACTTTTATGATTGTGTTCTGGTGTTCTATCCGGAGGCACGTGTGTGTGGCTACTAACATATCCCGTCAAACGCCATCGCCGCGCCACTACCGTGGGAAGTTAATCAACCTACTTAGTCTTCCCGACGCCGAAGGCCCGCAGCAGCGCCTTCACGGCGCCGGTCACGCCCCGGATCATGCGCTTCAGCTTCTGGACCGGGGACCGGTAGGGCATGCTGAGCCCGTACTGGTCGGCCATGACCTGCTGGGCGCCGTCGCAGTTGATCACGGACCCGACGCTCGAGGTGTCCATGAAGCAGAGCGTCGGGAAGCCCTTGGCGTGGCCCTTCTGCTGGAAGGCCTGGACGAGGCGCCCGGCCAGGGGGAAGGGCGCCGCCGGCCAGGGCATCTCCTCCAGGTAGGCGTCGAAGGCCTGCTGGCTCCGCGACGCCGAGACCCACAGGATTTCCAATTTGTCGTCGCCCTTGCGCTTGGCCAGGTTGTAGTAATCAATCAGCTTGGGCACGAAGTCGCGGCACGGCTTGCACCAGTCCGCGGCGAACAAGAACGCGACGTTCTTTTTGTTTTCGAGCATGTCGGCGCTCGTGGTCGCGCCGCCCCTCGATACCAATGCCGGGCCGACCAGGCGCGCCCAGTCCGACGGCGTCCGCTGCGTCAGCGACGGCTTGTGCACGGGCTTGGTCTGCTTCTGCGGCGGCGCCTTACTCGCCGCGGCCGCGCCGCCCGCCGCCGCGGCCGCCGCCGCGGTGTCCTCGTCGGACGGACCGTCCGCGAGCTGCCCTGCCTTCTGGACCACGCCCTGCACCAAATGGTGCGCGCACACGGGGATCTTGTCCTCCTCCACGTATTGAGCACAAAAGGCGTGGGCCTCGTTCCTCAAGTCGCCGCCCGCGACGTGCGCGAAAGTCGCCGTCGTCTCCTCGCCCACCTGCACCTCGAGCGCCATGGCCGGCAGCTCCGTCTCCATGAGCGAGGCGGCCACTTGACCTTTGACGGCCGCGACGCAGCGCTCCCAGAGCTCCTCCTTCGTGTGCTCCTCGCAATAGGCCGTGGCCTTCTCGGTCACGTCCTCGCCCTCGGTCCAGCTGAAGGCCGCCCGCGTGCCCTCCTCGTCGACGACGGCCTCGAACTCGACCTTGCGCGGCGCCGTTTCCTGCGCGAGCGTGCTTGCAATGCACCAGAGCAGCGCTGCGGTCTTCATGATCGATGGCGTGCAATGCTAGATTGCAATGCAGTGATTGTGATTGCCACGCGTCTGTATTGCACGCTGCGTGCGCTGCACGACTTGACGAGGTTTATCGTCGCTGCCGAGCACTGCTATTACAAAGAGCTATAACGCGCTAATGGATGCCTTGTTGCAGCTGTTACCGCGCACAGCGACGGCGTTGATGTAATGTTGGGCAACAGGGACCCTGTTGCGCTGAAGGAACCGCACGGAGCTCTTTGTATCCGTCGGGGAGTCAATACAAAAGTCCACGAGGCATTGGAATCGCATTGATCGCATTTAGCCCGCTCGCACGGGTTTTTTGGCCCCCGCAAAAGTCCATTTGCGGCTCTACGCGGTCGGAAGACCAGACTCACGCATAGCCCTATTCGAATCACGCCTTCGACGCGGCGGTGCGTAACACCGGCGCCAGCTGCGCCAAAAAGCACCTCGTAAGCATAATGGCCTCCATCGCGGACCTGCGCAGCATCCTGCGCGTCCTGAACAAGTGGCCGTCGATGCGGCCGCGCGGCTCGGTCTTCAAGACGTTTTTGCGGGACGAGTACCGGCAGCACCGGAGCGCGAACGACGCGGCCGCGCTGGACGCGCTGCGGCGGCGCGCGCGCGACTACGCCAACCTGCTGGACGGCGTCGAGGAGCAGAAGCGGCTGCGCGCCCTGGACACGGGCGCGGAGGTGACCGAGGGCGTCAAGGAGGCCATCCGCCGGAGCGCGGCGCGGTCGGGCCTGGTCGGGCCGGACGAGAGCGAGGCGCCGTTCGTGGACCTGAACAAGGAGCAGAACGGGTAAGTATTTTGATTGTGTATTATGACCGCTAGTAAAAAGTAACATCAACCCACCTGTTAGTAGTCCGGCGAGTCCGAGTCCCCTAGACCATAGAACTCCCTCAATTTGCCTCCGTGTGCATCTTCGGCACGCTGACGCGCCGCATCATTTTTCGCCTGGCGGCGCTCTGGTCCTGCCTCTTCGATCGAGTCGGTAACGAGAATCATAAGGCGCTCAAATGCCGGCGTGCTAGGATGTTCTACGAGGTATTCTTCGAGAGAATCAAGGAATGTTTGCATGTAACTGTCATTTGCATGCCTAAAGCCAGCGTCGGCCTTAACAACGTCGCAGCCTTGCTCGATAAGAAACGTCGCGAACGCGTGCTGCGCTTCGGGTAACGGAAACTCGTCTCTCGTTGTGCACCAGGTAAGAGCACATGTGCCGGCCCCATCATCTGGGTCGCACTCCGCATCGATGTCGGCCCCTGCCGCCAACAGAATCTGGGCGAGCTCGATCGCGTCTGAAGGAATGTGGGCTGCCAGGAAGTGTAGCGGCGTGTATCCTGAACCGCGCACGCTTGCGTCCGCGCCGTATGCGAGCAGGGTCTTAATCAGACGCGAAGTGATAAATCCGTTGCCTGTCATGCCTCGGTAATCCTCAGGAGCATCTGGATGATCTTCGTTCTCGCTTACCATGCTGTTCCTCCGACAGAACGCCTGCGTAACCGCCTCTCGAGACGCCAGGTCGATGTCAGGCAGTTGGTATCGAGTCCGCAGGACCTGCTCCGCCTCTTTAGTAGTGAGACCGATGCCGCCGAACCGGGACCGCTCGGCCGCGTCCGTGCCTTTGCGCAGGGCCGTCCGCACGTCCACGTTTTGCCCGCAGCGACGACGAGCCCCGGCGAGACGGTATGCGTGGCAATTTTATGTAAGACGTCGGTCGGCAATCGCATCAGCGCTGCGCCGCGCAGCGCAGCACGTCGCCGGGTTTGCACCATCGTATGTGGCGTCGAACTAGTAGCTACCGGCTCCGGAAGCTTGAGGGTCAAAGTTTATAGTATTGTTTTTGTGCTGATTTAGCCACTGTCACCAGCAATGCGCGGCCGGCGATGCACGCGCACAGTAATGCGTGCAGCGATGCGCGCGGGCGCGAGTGGTCCAATGCCGTAGCCACGTGTATTTACGCAAAAGTCTGCGTCGATCCGCAGTAAAAACCCGCGCGCATAACCCGCACGATTCATCAGTCCGCAAAGCGTCCGCCTCCGGTGATTTACCGCGTGTGCGACTCGCCGAGACTCGGTGAGACGTAAGTTAGGCGCACGAAGAAACTGCTTTCAAAGCTCAGCTCCACAGAGTAACATACAGTCGCTGCGTTGACTCAGATCCTGCATCGAATCTCGGGCGCAAGGCTACGTAAATACTGCGTATAAGCCGCACAGCTGCGCCGCCAAGAAACTCACAGTCTCGCACCAGCCGCGCTGTGTGCCAGCGCAGTTTCCTTTGCTGCATAGCAAAAGAGCAAACGCCATGGCTGAAGAGGGAAAGGCCAACACGCCGGAGCGCTCCACCTACACCTCCCTCAATTTGGGGAGGGAGTCCGTGGGCCGCCCGGAGCCGCCCGAGAGCAGCCGAACCTCCTCAGAGCAGTGCGCCGCGCTGTTGCGGACCTGCGGCGGCGCCGCCATTTTATTAGGCATCGTCCTGAGCCTCGTGGCGAGCGCGGCCATGGTCGCGACGGCGCCGCCGCCTTTAGGCACGGTGCGCTACGGCCTCGTGCAACCGCAGGCGAAACGGAGCGTGGCCGGGCGGCTGCGCCAACGTCTTGTGGTACAAGCGGGCGAGGACCAGTTCGGGGTCGTCGCGCGGCGCTACGGCGGCGCGGCGCCCGCGCCGACCCTGCTCGTGGAGCCCGGCGACACCCTCACTGTGACTGTCGACAACCAGCTCGGGCCCGAGGCCGCGGGCGACTCCCTCATGACGGGTCTGCATCGCCCGAACACGACGGCATTACATGTCCACGGCTGGCACGTCAGTCCGAAGGAGGACGACGTGTTCACCTTGGTGCCGCCCGGGACAAGTAAGACGTACGTCTACCATTTACCAGCAACGCACCCGGCTGGCACCTTCTGGTACCACGCGCACGGCCACGGGAGCTCGAGCGTCCAGGCGGGCTGGATGGCCGGGGCTTTAATTGTGCACGACAAGGACCATGGGAGGCTCCCGCCGGACGTCGTACTCGTGCTGACGCAACTTAATCTTGTAAGTGGCAAGGCCCGGAACTACGCCTGGGCGTCCTACGCCAGTGGGTCGGGCCTCCCGGTGGTCGCCGGCGAGGCCGTGAGCGTGGGCTCGACGGATGCCATGGCGCTCGCATTAGCGAAGAAGTTAAGAGCCCCTTTGAACGCGAGCTTCTTCGCTGTTAATGGTTTGCGGATCCCCACATTAAGGCCGCCTTCAGGAGCCTGGGTGCGCTTCCGTTTAATTCACGCCGGGACCAACGATGTCCTAGTATTGCACCTGGCCGACGAGGACGCCTGCGAGACGTTCGTCGTGGCTCGGGACGGCTACACGCTCCAGGACCCGCGCGGTGACCAGCTGACGCGGGCGACGCCTCTGGTGCTCGCACCTGGTTCCCGCGCGGATGTCTACGCGAAGTGTTCGCGGCGCACGGCCCTCAAGAGCGCCTTCTCGGAGGAATTGAAAGCGTACCTGGGCAGCGGCTCGGACGTTTATAGCGGGTCCATCCTCCGCATCAAGTCCACGGCCGCCACGGTTGTTAAAGATGACGACGTGTCCACAGTCGACCCGCGGTTCCCGACGCCGCCGGACCTCCCCTCCTTACTAGCGGCGACGCCCGACCGCATCGCTACGTTAGAAATGGTGCAAAGAGGAGCCATCATCAAGGATGGGAACAGCTACACGGACTATGCATTAGATGTGGTGCAGGGCGATGGCCAAGTGACCGTTGGTGATGTTGTTCAATGGACAATTGTCAACCAGCTCAAGGGCGCGCCCGGGTCCCAAGTCCCACAGGACACGACGCACCCCTTCCACGTCCACACGAACCACTACCAGGTCGTGGCCACGTCGCACGGTGGGGGCGTCGATTATAGTGTGGGCGACTGGCGGGACACTATTACATTACCCACGCCGGGCAACGTGACGGTGCGCTTCCGCGCGGCGGACTTCGACGGCCAGTCGCTCGCCCACTGCCACATCTTCAACCACGCGGACCTGGGCATGCAGCACGCGTTCACGATCGCGCCCAAGCCGTAGGACGGCGCCCTGTGCCAAGTTGTGACCCCTCCCCCCTGTGTCTAACTGATGTTATGCCGGAGTAGTAGATTACATTAACACTTAATCGGGCCTCGAGGGACCGCACGCGGGCGGCTCGGCGCGCGACGCCCAGCGCAAGAGCACGTCCCAGTGCGGACTCCGACTCCGCGACGTCTTCTCGGCCAGAAATTCGGAGGCCTCGCTAACAACGGCGCGGGCCGTGCCGCCCAGCATCTTCTGCTTCGCTGAGATGCGGGCCACCAACGGCCGCACGTGCAGGTCGTAGAGCTCCAGGTTCAATAGTGCCGCGCCCCACGCGCCCCGGACCACGTTGTTGACGCACAGGGACAGCGTCACGTCGAAGAAGCCGTCGTTGACGCGCACGTCGCCCGCGCACACGGCCATGCCCCCTTCATAATCGCAATCGAGCTTCGGTTGGGGCCGGCCTATTTCATCCATAACTACTATCGGCCGGTCGGGCATCGACGGCATGCCCAGGCCGGACAGAGGCGCGAACGCCCGTAGGACAGCTTTGACCTCCGCCTCGGTCGTGATAGGTCGTTGCGTCTGAAGCTTTAAATCTACAAAATGCCCAGTGCGCACCGGGACCCGGTGCGCCGACACGGTGCACTTCTCGATGCGCGGGAAGATGCGCATCAGTTCCTCTCGTTGGTACTCGTCCGTGCGCTCCACCGTGTTTCGCAAAGGATAGACGTTGCCCACGACTAAGGCGGGGTCGTACTTGGCGTCTCCCCGTCCACTTAGAGCTTGAAACGTCGTCGCGGCCACGCCAATCACGCCGTAGGCCTCGTCCAGCGCCTTCAAAACAACGGCCACGCCGCAGGTCACGCAGTTCGGGCTCTTGACCAGGGGGGTCGTCGGGTCCGCGTCCTCGACGGAGTGCGCGATGGCGTGGAGGAGGGCGTCGCCGTTCGCTTCGGGCACGACGAGCGGGTTCCGGGGGACTTGCCGCGCGTGGGGGCTGATGGAGAAGACGGCCAAGCCCGCTTTTTGGAGGGCGTCCTCGATGTGGCCCAGCGAGGGCGCGATCGCCGAGATGACGTACGTGACGTTCGACCGGAGCAGGTCTTCTACACTCGAAACCTTGACACCATCTAAACAGGCCGGGCAGGGCCGCGCGGCCCAGATCTGCGTGCCGTAGTGGGCCTCGAGCGCCCGCTCCTTCGTCCGCCAGACGTCGGCGAGGTCCTGGCCCACGGTCGCCGGCGAGCCTAAGACCGGTCCCAGCGCGTAGAGGGGGTGATCCGTCAATGCGGCGGCTAGCGCCCGGCCCACCATGCCCGTGCCCCCCAGGATCGCGATGGGCTGCTTTTCCCCGGCCTCGACCAAATTCACGGTATAAGGACTGTCGCAAGCATGACAGACCGCCCCCGCCGCCCACTGCCTGTTTCTCCGCGCGATGGTCTGCCACCGCCGCAGGCACGTCTCATGCACCGCCGACCGGTTGCCGGCGCAGTTGCACGGCGTCAGCCGCAGGAACGCGCCCATGCCGTCCTGGAACTCCTCGCTGTAGCAGATGCGGCAGGCGCGATGGAGTTCCCCGGCGCTCGAGTCGCTGTCGCTCTTGCACTCCTCGCTCGGTCTGGATGGTCGTTCGTGTTCGTTCTCCGCCATGGCGGTGAAGTGAGCCGCGGCGCAGCGAGGTGCAGTGTGCGCTCCTACTTAGCGGTGCTGGCGCGGTCTCAAAACCATGCGTGGTGGCATAAAAATGCAATAGATTCACGTGTAGCGGCGTAACTGCGGTCAGTGTGCCCTCAGCCGTCAAGGAACCTCAAAGGCGAGCAAAAACCCGTTGTGAAAACCCGTATGCAAGTCGAGAGTTGGCACCCAGTGTTGAGCCCTTTTAGCAAAATTCACAAGTCTCAAAGCCCTAAAATCCCCCGGGCGCGTCCGCGAACCCACGGGGCGCCCAGGTCGCCAGGCGCCAGCCCCCGTCCATCACGCCGCTCGCGGCCGCCTCGAGCTCCCCGACCACCGCCGCGAGCTCGTCGTCCTCGAGCGCGACGTCCACCAGGGTACTCGACGGGGGCGCGTCCCGCCGAAAGGAGCAGGAGAGCGTCGAGGACAAGGCGACGACGGCCCCCGCCTTCGCCTGACCGAGCGCGGCCACGTGGCCGCCCGACGCCAGGACGCGCACGCCCATTGACCTATTCCCACACACGAGGCGGAACGCCGTCGCGTTCGAGGCCGACGCCTCGCGCGCCAGGAACGCGGCGACGAACGCGGTCGATGACGCCTCATCATGCGCCAGGCGGTGGCGGTAGAGCGCGGCGTCGGCGCCCCCGAACACAAAGCCCACGAACTGATCGCACCGGGGGCAGTGCAACCGCCGCGCCAGCCGCCCCTCGGACTGCGCACACAACCCGCGCGGCACCTCGAGCGTCTTGGGCCCGACCTTTAGCAGGGCGGTGTCCGCCGCGCAGAGCCGCAAGGAGCAGCGCCCGACGAAGCGTTCGCCGTGGACCGGCACCGTGTGGGCGCTCTCGAGCACGGGCGAGGCCGTGTCGCAGGTTAATGCCGCGGTGACCTCCCCCACGTCCAGGTCGCCGTCGCGGACGCGGACGCTGTGCTGGCGCGGCGGCGCGAGGTCCGCGACGCACGCCCGGCAGGCCGGCGTCTCCGGCGGCGCCGGGATGCTGGCGTGGTCCGCGAAGACGACCGTCGTCGCGCCGTCGGCGCGGGCTCCGGGCGCGAGCCTCCGCAACTGCCCGTACGGCAGACGGACGCGCAGGTGCTTGGCGCCGGCCAGCTTCACCTTGGACGCCTGGCACGCGTCCGGGTCCAGCTGCGCGGGCAGGCGCAGCGTCTCCCGGCCGGCTGGCGA
>Ga0302122_10001081_pt1 | contig 17271 bp, 12 predicted proteins | sample CB21_SCM_MG_FD_203115 | JGI IMG/M metagenome (GOLD analysis project Ga0302122, IMG submission 203115) | Marine microbial communities from Western Arctic Ocean, Canada - CB21_SCM | ecosystem: Environmental > Aquatic > Marine > Oceanic | place: Canada: Western Arctic Ocean | collected 2017-09-28
GGCCGTGGCCGTCTCCGAGGCGGGCCTAACGGAGCTACGCGCGGCGTACCCCGCACGGGACGACCTCGGCGCTACTGAGGCGGCGCGGCAGGCGGCCTAGGCCCGCGTGCTTCTAAGAAAGTTCCCCCTTTTTATGAGTCTCGGGTTCGCCGCCTCGGTGGCGTCTGGGCTATCCCGCCACGTGAGCCCGCGTGAGAATCCCGCCGCGGCGTCTCGTGGCTGACGGCCGTTGTGATGAATTTCCTCACTAAAAGCATCAAGCCAGCGCCAGCTTGCGGGCCCGACCTCGGGCGATACATAGCTGCCACAACCGCAAAGAGACGAGTGGCCATTCACATGGGGACCCTAGTAGGATTTCTAGAAAACCTACTAGAAGAAACCCGCACGCTAGCGACATCGAGAGAGAGAGGCTTTTAATCGGGCTGCAAAAGCTACTTAAGGACTCACCTTGTCCAGAAACATTGTATACGCTCATCTTTTGACATTTCCAACCGACCGCAGCGCAAACTAGGCGCCGCAGGAGGCGTAGGCTTGTCCTACAGCCTTTCTTCGCCTCCTGAGTTTCAGCGCTGCTCTCGGCGCAAAGACAGTTGACCGAAACGTCACGTCCTTATCGCTGAACGCTCGTCGTCACGAAGGCAGCAGCTAGCACACACTGCGTCGTAAAAGGCAGCCTTAGCAAAAAGTCGCGCATCGACCCGACAGCAAAAAGTCGCGCATCGACCCGACAGCAAAAAGTCGCGCATCGACCCGACATCGACCCAACACAAAATCCGCCATGGCCGAGATGGCCATGCAGGACGCGGGCATGGAGGATTTGGAGATGGACGAGATGTTCGACAAGCACCTGGAGGAGCACGAGACCCCCTTTGACGACGACCACGCGACCGGGCGCTCCGCCGCGTCGGTGCCGGCCCACGTGCAGCAACGGCACTCGCAGTTCGACGACGTGGACGACGACGACGCCAGCATGGGCGACCTCGACAACTACGAGGAGGCCGAGTACGTGCCCGGTAGTTCATTAACACCACAATCCGCGATGCCCCCCCGGCACGACCCCTTCGGCTTCCAGGGCACAACCCAGAGCCAGCCCTGGGCCGTGCAGCCCAAGCAGGGCATGAAGCGCGTCGCGAGCCGCGAGCCCCTGCCGCCCGGCGGCGAGGCGCCGTGCGCGGCCGACTTCAAGGTCATTCGCGTCATCGGGAAGGGGTCCTTCGGGAAGGTGTTTCTGGTGCGGCAGGTGCGCACGAACAGGACCTTCGCCATGAAGGTCCTGAAGAAGGAGAACATAGTGAAGCGGAACCAGGTCGAGCACACGCGCACGGAGCGGAGCGTCCTCGGGTACGTGCGCCACCCGTTCGTGGTAGGCCTGCAGATGGCGTTCCAGACGCGGGACAAACTATTTTTCGTCCTGGACTACTGCGCGGGGGGCGAGTTGTTCTGCCACCTGCAGCGGCTGGGCAAGTTCGCGGAGCCGCGCGCGCGGTTCTACACGGCGGAACTGGTATTAGCGTTGGCGCACGTGCACGCGCTCGGGGTCGTCTATCGGGACCTCAAGCCGGAGAACGTGCTCCTCGACCAACGGGGCCACGTGCGGCTGACGGACTTTGGGCTCTCCAAGGAAGGCGTGACGCTGCACGCCAAGGGGGCCCACTCCTTCTGCGGAACGCCCGAGTACCTGGCGCCGGAGATCCTGGCGCGGCGGGGCCACGGGCGCGCCGTGGACTGGTGGTCGCTCGGGGCGTTGTTATACGAGATGCTCACGGGCCTGCCGCCCTTCTACTCCCGGGACCGGGAGAAGCTCTTCGAGGGCATCAAGAACGGCGATCTGGGCTACCCTTCGCACTTATCGAATGACGCCAAGGCGGTCTGCAAAGCGTTATTAGAAAGGGACCCCGCGATGAGATTAGGAAGCGGCCAGGGCGACGCGGACGAAATCAAGGCCCACGCCTTCTTTCAGAGAGTGGACTGGGACGCGTTGTTGGACGGCACGGCGGCGCCGCCCTGGCAGCCCACGGTCGTGGGCTCCTTAGATACCTCGCAGTTCGACCGCGAATTCACGTCCATGCCGATCAACTCGCCGGGGGCCCGCAGTTTACTGTCCCACGACCAGCCCCGGAATACTGATGATACGTTCAGCGGCTTCACCTACTCGGAGCGGCGGCTGCACCCCGGGGCGGTGCCCAAGACCGCGCGGCGATAGGTGGCAAAACAAATTCTCCCCCCCGGGCGCGCGACGCGCCTGGCCTGTTAACTCTAGGACTCTATATCTCTTAACCCCCGCGCCGCGTGGAGGGCGTGGCGGCCGATCCAGCTGCGTGTGCATCGGTTTTACTCGGCGCGCGGGTTTTCGCTATCACCGAAAAGTACTCTTTTTGCCTCGCCTTCGCTACACCGAGAGTGCAGTGCGCACGACCTCGGAGCAGCGATTTATCACTGAATCCGTTCGCGCGCAGCAGCACGTGAATCTCGCGAGCAGCCGTGCAGCAAGCAGCCGTGCAGCAAGCACCGCTCTCGTCGCTCAAGCACAAAGAGAGCCCTGTCGCAGCGCAGAGCAGCCAAGCATGGCCTCCATCCTCGCGCCCAACATGCACTTCGCCAAGACCGGCGCCTACTCCGTGGTCGAACCGGGCCGGCCGCGGGCCGCGCCCGCGCAAGCCCCGTCGGGCGGCGGCTCCGCGGCCCTGAGCGCGGCGTGCACGCGCCAGGCGTCGACGGTAAAGCAGATGAAGAAGAACGGCAAGCCCGCCAAGGCCATCCAAACGGCCGTGGACCAACTCAAGAAATTGCGCGCCGAGTTAGCCATCGCCGAAAAGGCCGACGCCGGCCAAGGGACCTCCCACGAGATCGACCGGAAGCTCTTCGACGAGACGGTGCTGCGGAGGATGTTCGTGGTGCCGGCCTTCGAGATCCACGGCGGCGTCACCGGGTTGTTCGACCTGGGGCCGCCGGGCTGCGCCCTCAAAGCGAACATCGTCGAGGCCTGGCGCCGGCACTTCGTGCTGGAGGAGAAGATGCTCGAGATGGAGTGCACGTGTCTAACGCCGGAGCCCGTGCTCAAGACCTCGGGGCACGTGGACCGCTTCACGGATCTGATGGTCAAAGACGTACACACGGGCGACTGCTACCGGGCGGACAAGTTGCTGGAGGACCACATCGACGACCTCCTGGAAAAGGGCAACGTCCCCGCGGCGGCGGCGGACGCGCATCGCATCGTGCAGCGCCAGGCCGACGCGTACTCCCCGGAGGAACTGGGCGCGATTCTTCGGAAGTACGGCATCACATCGCCCGACACGGGGAATGAGCTCACCAAGCCCTTCGCGTTCAATTTGATGTTCGGCACCAAGATCGGCCCCTCCGGCGCGTTGACCGGGTTTCTGCGGCCGGAGACCGCGCAGGGCTTGTTCGTGAACTTCCGGCGGTTGCTGGATTATAATAACGGCCGCGTGCCCTTCGCGGCGGCCCAGATCGGTCTGGGCTTTCGGAACGAGATCGCCCCGAAGAACGGTTTGTTACGAGTGCGCGAGTTCACGATGGCGGAGATCGAGCACTTTGTGAAGCCCGACGAGAAGTGGCACCCTAAGTTTGCCAAGGTGGCCGACGTGACCATGAAGTTGTTCGATCGGGACGCCCAATTAGGCACGGGCATCGTCGCGTCGATGACCTGCGGCGACGCCGTGTCGAAGAACACCATCGCCAACGAAACGTTGGCCTACTTCATGGCGCGGACCCAGCTCTTCATGCTGCGCATCGGCATGTCGCGCGACAAGCTGCGCTTTAGGCAACACCTGAGCACGGAGATGGCGCACTACGCGGCGGACTGCTGGGACCTGGAGATCCTGACGGCCTACGGCTGGGTCGAGTGCGTCGGGCACGCGGACCGGGCCTGCTTTGACCTGAAGGTGCACTCGGAGGCGACGGGGACGTCCGTCGAGGCGCAGAAGATGCTGGATACACCCGTGGAGGTGTTACATTTAACGGTGAAGCCGGAGCGGAAGACCATTGGACTAACCTTCAAGAAAGACCAAAAGGCCGTTTGTTCTGCGTTGGAAGGGCTGGACTCGGACACGGCCGCGCTCGTGGAGAAGGCCCACGCGGCGGGTACTGCGTACGACATGAATGGCTTCAGCGTCCAACCGGGCATGGTGTCCTTCACGCGGAAGAAGAAAATGGTCCAGGTGGTCAAGTTCACGCCGTCCGTCATTGAGCCCTCCTTCGGCATCGGCCGTATTTTACACGCGTTGTTAGAGCATTCCTTTTCCGTAAGGAAGGATGACGCGCAGCGCGTGGTCTTCCGGTTCGCACCGGTGGTCGCCCCGATCAAGTGCGGCGTGTACAACCTGCAGAGCGGCGCCAAGTTCCCGCCCATCGTTACGCGAGTCGTGGACATGCTGACCCGCGCCGGCATCAGCACGAAGGCGGACACGTCGGGCCAGTCGGTCGGGAAGCGCTACGCGCGCGCGGATGAACTAGGTGTCCCCTTCGGCGTGACCATCGACTTCGCCACGGTCGAGGACAACACGGTCACGCTGCGCGAGCGCGACTCGATGACGCAGCGGCGCGTGCCCATTTCGGCGCTGCCCGGCTTGTTACGGGTATTGTGCGGCCTGGACAGTGACGTCCAGAGCTGGGCCGTCGCGCTCGCGGCGTACCCGGCCGTCGGGGCGGCCGTCGCCGGCCCCATCGCGCTCGAGACGACGTCGCGCGGCGTGTTCTCGCGGCCGGCGGAGCTCGTGAAGAAGTAGGGGGGTGCGGTTCGGGTTGGGTAATTCTGTACGACAAGGGCTTACTACGGAGCCCGACTCTTACGCGTCTAGTGTCTGTTGCGATTGGCGCCCCAGTTCTGATATTCCCTTTTGACTGCGTCGTCCTCCCTCCCGAACGCCTCTATCGTCGCGAGAAACGTGCTGCCTTCCCGCGGTCGGCCCAGCCGCGCGTCCAGTGAGCCGCCTTGTAGTACGGGATGACCACATCGCTTGCAGTTACCTCCTTCGCCATGACATCCACCTTGAGCTCCGCCGCCGCAAACCGGCCCGCCCGGCCGCCGTCCGCCCAGCAGGAGAGCGTCCCGAAGACCGTCGCTATGTCGTGCCCTGGAAAGCGAAGACTACCCATCGGAGTGTTCATTATCTGACCGTCTCTCCAAGTGCGATAGATTGGGAGCGCGGCGTGCCCGCCGTCGTGACCCCGACCCCACGGCCCGTAATCGGTAAGCAACCGGAGGTCGCGGACGGCCTCGAGGGCCGCCACGACGCGGTGGACCGCGGCTAAGGAGCTGTTGTCCGGCTCGACGACGGTGAGATACTTGCCGGCAATCGTGCGCGGACACACGATGCCGTCCGCCTCGGTCAGGACCTTCATTACCAAGGAGGCGTCGAGTCACCACGCCGCGTTGTAGACCTCAATCGATGCGGCATCGCGGCCGACGACCTGGACCCTTTCGAGGCGCATCGCTCCCCGCTCAAGGCGCTCGCCTGCCGCCTGTGCGTCTACCTTGATCGCCTAGAGCATCTGGGCAACGGGTCGCCACCGCCCCCTCGAAAGCACGCGGCGCGCCTCGACGGTCCAGACCTTCGCGACGACCGCCTTTTGGATGACTTCGACGCCACTGGGCAGATATTCTAATACTCTGTATACCACCGTCGACACCCATGGCGCCGCGGGAGTAGGCTGCGCCAGAGCAGGAGTGGACCGAGTGGTAGCGTCTAAACTCGAGCCGCGAGAGGCGCGTGTGCGCGCGCGTCGACCGGCTTTAGCCATGACAGAGGAGACAAGTTTGGGAAGTCAAGCAATGGCTTTTTGGTTGCTACGGCGACAAGCGACGGTCTTGGGCGGTGATTGCTACGGCGACAGGCGTCTTGGGCGGTAAACCCGTGATAACAGAGCGGGAACGGGTTTTTGCATGAGGCCCTACGTCGGACGATAACTTCTCCGTTGCGTCGTGATATGTGTGTCCGAGTTGCGGCGGTGACGTAGGAGTAAAGCGTCCCACGCTGTCTTAAATAGATAAGAGCACGTATAGCACGTATAAACGCGGGAGAAATTCCGAACAGAAGGATTCATCAAAAACACAGTATTACACAACGAGCTAGATCTCGAGGAAGCTCCCGAGGGCCCCGACGTCGGACAGGCCCGACGACTCTGAGGCGGCGGACGAGGCGTCGTCGTCCGACGACGCGACGCGCGACCGCGGCGTGGCGGGCCCGCTCCGTGGCAAGGCCGCGGGCCGGCGCCGGCGCCAGACGCGCGTCGTCACGGGCGGCACGTAGGTTATGGCACAGGGCGGCAGTAGCATCTCCCCGCGCGCGGCGGGCAGTTTTATAGAGCAGAGCAGCGTCCCGTCCGCTCTTTTGACCACGCGGTCCTGCAAGTCCACGACACCGAACGGCGACTTGACGGTGCACGGCGCGCTCAGCACGTCGGCCTTCTCGCAGATCACGCGCGCGCGCCAAAACGTACGGCACGCCACGCGGCGCGGCTGCGCCGCGTCCGCCGCCGGCCGCCGCGCTTCCACGACCGCGGGCCCCCACTTCGTCGACACGACCGCGCCGACCCGCAAGCGCGTCGCGTCCTCCTCGTCGGACGTCTCCACGTCGAGCGGCGCCCGCGCCAGCGACGCGTCCACGAGGCGCGCGAGCTGGCCGACCACTTCTAAAGCTTCGGCGGCGTCCTCGTGCGCCGCGCAGCCCATGTGGATGCGCAGCATCGCGCCGTGCGCCCGGGTGCAGGCGATGGCCGCGTCGGCGGCGTCCAGGGCACCTTCCAAGCCGTCCAGGTGCGCATCGAGCGCCCCGCCCGCCTGGCGGCGCTGCGACGACCTGAGATGCGGCGGCCGGGGCCCACTCACGGCTTTCTTCTGCTTGGGGACCTTGCCTCCTTTGATCGCCGCGAGCAGCCCGCCCCGGTCGACGGGCTTCCCGTTCAGCGCCGCGAGCAGCGACGCGCGTGGCGGGGGCTTGAAGAGCCGCCGCTCGACCGGCGGCGGCGCCGGCTTCTTGACCATTGCCTCCAGATATGCAGGACGCGACGCCGGCACCGCGACGGCACCTTTCGCCAGCGCCAGCACGCGCGCCACTAGCCCGAAGAAGGGGTTCCGCGGGTCGCCGGGGTCCATCAATCGCGGGTCCTCCTCCGCCAACAGCGCGTAGCACGAGCCTTTGCTGGGCGGCGCGCGCCGGTCCCGCTCCACCAGCGCGTGCGCGGCCCACTGGTGCGCGGCCCGCAGGACCCCCTCTGACGCGGCGCCCTCGGGCGAGTGGAGGATGGCCGCGGCGATTCGAGGCGGCGGCCGCCAGGAGCCGGGCGCGCGCCGGGCCTTGGTGCTGAGCTTCGGCTGCGGCGGCGGCGGCGGCGCGAAGTCGAGCCGGTCCGCGCGGATCTTGCGCGCCCGCTCGATCCGCTCCCGCCGCTTCGCGGCCCAGTCCTGCGGCGTCTCCTTCGGCACGGGCGACTGCGTGCGCACGCGCTCGCAGTAAGCCTCCGCGTCCCGCGCCGCGGCGCAGAGCACGCTGAGCGCGACGAGGGCCGCCTTCTCCGCGCGCGCGCGGCGCGCGGCCGTGCGCCTCGCCTGGGCCGCGGCGTCTTCGCGGCCCATCGCCTCTCGCTCCTTCATGCCCGCGGCGTCCAGGGCCTTCCGCGAGTTTTCAGCCGCTTGCATGGCTCGGTCGCGGTCCTCCTCTCTCCGCCGCGTCTCGGCGGCGCGCGCGGCCGCGATCGCCCGCATCGCGTCGTCCCGCTCGCCGTCGAACTCGCAGGCGCGGTCGGCCTTGGCCACCGCGCGCGCCGCGGCGACGCGCCGCCGTAGCGTCGACACGACGGCCGCCAGCTCGTTCGGCGCCCCGCGGTGGGCGCACCGCGCAAGGCCGCCGTGCACGATCCGCCTCGAGACCACCGTCTCGGCGCACGCCATGTCTTGGACGAAGGGCGCCGGGAGCCACCTTGCCGCTCGCACCAAGTTGCGCCGCTGCTTCCGGTGGCGTCTTCGTTGCGACGGCGAAGAGGCTACGTCGTCATCCGACTCGTCCGAGGACTCGGACATCGATGACTCGCTGCCGCTCGCGTCGTCGTCCGAGAGAGTGGCCTTCTTCGCCGCCTCCGCCCGCCGGCGTCGTCGCGACCGCGACGCCACGACCACGTCGCCTCGGCTGAACGGTCCGGCGAAGCCCAGTGCCGTCCGCCGCTCGCCCCGCCGACTAAGTACGTCGACCACAAAGTCCAGCAGCGTCTTCCGGCGCCGCTCATCGTCGTCGGCGCGCGTGCGCGCGAGCGCTAACAACGAGCCGAGCTCGATGCCCGAGGCCTCCGCGAGGCGCGTGGCGTTCGCGGCGCCGAGCATGGTTGCTAAAAAACGAGCTAGGCCTGTTGATCTACGGACGTAGCGGCAGGCCTTGCAGCGCAGCGCCGCGTCGACCAACACGACGGCTAAACGGGGCAGGGCCGTCTTCGTTAATAGAAGCGCGTCGGCGCGCGGCCTACATAACGGCACGGCGCCCAACTCCGCCAGCGCCGCCTCGGCCGGCGTCGTGGCATACACGCCGTCACTAGAGAAAACAAGCTTTCCCCGCTCCACGTCCGACGGCGCGATCGCAATCAGTAACTCGAGCTGGTCCACGCTCAGTGTCCCCGACGAACCCATGAGCGCCGCGCAGCACGCCCGCGGGCTTTCGAAGCGCCCCGCGCCCGACCCGACGAGCTTGCCCAGCATGATCCCGACGTTCATGGCGCGCCGCGCGTCGAGCGCCGACGCCGGCGCTTTCGGCGCGGGCCGCTTCTCCGTTGTGATGCTGCGGCGCTCGACGGGCGGCGCCCGCGCGCCGAAGGCCGACCGGAGGCGGGCGAAGTCGCGCGACGACGTGTCGAAGGGTGAGGCCAGTTGGTCCGCGGCGTAGAGCGACTTCTCCGCGCTCGAGTGGTCCAAGGAGTTCCAGTGGAGCCGGCGGAAGCCGTGGCGCGTCGAGGGCGCGGTCCGCGCCTTCTCCTTGGACGGCGATTTTTGCGTCGTCGCCGCGACTATTTTGGGCGTGAGCGTGGCGGGCTGCCCGGCCATGACGGCGCACTTTTCAGCAGCAATACCGTCGTCCCGCATCTTCTGGGCGACCGCCGTCCGCGGGACGCCCACCGAGAGCATCTTGAAGTAGCGGGCCAAAGAAGCGTCGGCGAAGAGGGCGGTCAGCGCCGGGTCGGTGCGGCACGCGGCCGGGACCGGCTTGGTCGTGGGGGGCGGTGGCGGCGGTACGACGACGACCGGCAGCGGCGGCGGCGTCCTCACCTGCGCTGCGTCCACCGCGCGCACGTCGACCAGCGACCGCGTCCGCGACGGCGCGCTGTCCGTCGAGCTGTCGTCTCGACGAGCGCGAAGTGCCGACGGCTGGCCCGGCACGCGCCGGCACAGCTCGGCCGTGACCAATAACCCGCACCGCGCGCCCACCGGGCCGAAGTACCGCCGCCCCTCCACCTCGCCGTCGTGCGTGCCGTACGGCAGATCTAATTCAATGCCGCACCAGACCTGGCGCCCCGACGAGAACTCGGTCGGGCCCAGGAAGCGCAGCCCGCCGCAGTCGAGGCGCCGCGGCCGGCCCTTCCGGTCGAACACGTCCACCCGACACCCGAGGTAGAGCGGCTCCCGCTCGTCCTCCTCCTCGTACACGACGGGCTCTACTCGGGACCGCTTCTCCGGCGTGCTGTGTCGCAGCCTTTTCTCGGGCGTGCCGTTCCTCAGGTAGTCCACGTACGAGTGGCGCCGCGGCTCGAATTGGGGTCGCCGCACGCCGTCGGTACTTGGCGGCAGGCTCGAGCCGAAGGCGTGCTTCGTCGGCCGGCGACTCCGCGGCTGCAGGGTCGCGCGCCGCGACTTGGCCCGCAACGCGGCCCGCGCGGCGGCCCGCAGCGCCGCGTCGTCAGGCTCCTGCGACCGCGTGCCGGTGCGCAGGCGCGGCGGGCGCAGCGGCGTGTCCATTTATGCTAGGCGTATGGACCCATCAAAAGCGATGCGGGCATGATGAATGCTCGCGAATGAGGGCCTCAGCAGCGTTATTTTGAGAGCCTATAACGTAGGCAGCCTCGTCCGCACGGCGCCCATGCCCGACGCTTTGGCTTTTCCAAGTTTGGGCTGCCCTAAAATGAAACCCGCACGTTTAGATGGCGGGTTTTGCACCTCGCGATCGACTGCAGGGGCGTTGTGCTGCTAGTGTACGTCCAGCCAGTTTGCACACGTCCAGCTCCAATTTGCTGCTAGCTCACGTGTGTGTAAAAGCTGTGAACCAAACCGCACGTAGCCAAACCCAGCGATGATGCGTAGTGTCTTTGCTGCCGTCGCTCTTTGCGCGCATGCCTCTGCACTCACCACGCCGCAGCCGCGGGTCGGCAAATTAACATCACCGGCGCCGCGTCCCGCCGCCGCCGCGCTTGCGCCCCTCGCCGCGCTCGCCACCGCGGCGGCGCCGCTCGCGTGCTACGCCACGGCCGCCGCCGAGGTCCCGGCCTGGGTCGCGCCCGTGACCAGCGTGCTGGACCCGTGCTTCTTTATTATAGAGGTGTTCATGCTCTTGCGCGTGATCATCAGCTGGAGCCCGGAGACCAACGTCACGGTCCTGCCGTGGGTGCTGGTCTGCGCGCCGACAGAGGGGCTCCTCAAACTCACGCGGAACGTGGTCCCGCCGTCCTTCGGCGTGGACATATCGCCGGTCGTGTGGATCGCCATCTGTTCGTTCCTGCGGGAGATCCTCCTCGGGCAGCAGGGCATCCTGGTGTTGATGGCGTCGGGCCGCATGTGAGGTGCGGCGCGGCGTCCTTTTTTATCGTTGAACGCGTCCCACTGCCATGGTTCACCTCACTTTCCGTTGAGATTGGGCTGCCACGGGAACTGCGGAGATTAGATGCGTTTCGCTCGTGCCGAGACCCAAAAGGGGCCCCGGTGGCGCTCTCGGACCGCGCACACCCACGCAGGTCTTGATCTCCGGGCGTAGTGTACGTCCGCGCCGGAGAGCTTGCCCGCCTATCGGCCTCGGCCGAATTGCCCGAATAGAGCAGTAATGAGTGAATATTTATTCCGGGTTCGAGTCTCTCCGGCCGCGCCGAGTGACCTAAGACTGGTCCTCGAGCGTCGAGGCGCGCGCGAAGGCCCCCCGCGCCGCCGACGGGGCGCGTGTGGCGTGGGCCGCCTGCACCGTCGGCGCGGCGGCCGGCGCCAAGGGTTGTCACGACCGGGTTTTGCGGGTAAAACCCGTTATGGACTGTTTATTTCAAAAACGGCAGCGGAGCAGTGGCCAACAGGCCTCTCTCCACGAGACTGGTGCCTTAACCCCGTTCCTATATTTGAGTTCATCAAGACGGGTTTGATCACTGACTGCGGTTGCCCCCCTCGTATAGCTCGTATAGCACTCCGTAGCTGCAGCTATTTGTCCCTCTACTGCCTCATTCCGTAAAACACGTCATTACTCAGGAAAATTGTGCTATTGTGTGCGGGGACGGGTTTCGCCTGCAGTTTTGATTATACCACGCAAGTTGGCTGCGCGTACCTGCTACGTTAACAGCTACCTGTAGGACTCGAAGTCGACATACGTCGACTTAAATTAGACCCGAGTGCATCGCCCTGGATAGACATCAGACAAGTTTGGCCCCAAGTCATTCAGTAAACATATTAAATTGGGCACGCGCGCTATGGCGACGGACGACGTGACGGACGACGAGGGGACCGGAGACCGGGCCCGCTTGTTTGATGCTGAAATCGTCGCAACACGCATGGGCCGAATGCCGCAGAGCTGGATCCGATTAGTCCGCGGTTTCAGCATCTGGGAAGACACGGCCCAACGCCGCTTCGTGATCACACGTAGCCTCACGGAAGAAGACGGCCTGAGGCAGGTCGACGTCGTCGCCTACGAGACGGAGTCGTACCGCGCGGACGACCTGCGTGATTATCACAGCAAACGGGTCGACGCCATCAACGCGTCGGGGTACGTGGACCGAATTGTCGAGTACCAACTGGCCCTCAACGGCTACGCCAAGCGCATAAAGGATGCGCGTGGCGGCATCACGATCAACGACATCCCGCCCGAGATCCTTGAAGAATCAATGATGACCGAGCCCGGGCAGTTCATGCAGGCCATCGACCGCGCGATGGACGGGGCGGACCAAGCGGGGAAGATGGAGATGCTCATGGTGATCTCCCACCGCCTGCAGGAATTAGGCATCGAACCGAAGGACGCCGACGGCAAGTCCATCAGCTACTTCAAGCTCGCCGACATCCTCGTGTCCCCCCTCGACGGTATGCTGTGGCTGGGCCACCCCGCCTACAAGCGCCTCGTCGACGACGTGCGTGCCGGCGTCTTTTTTTTGCTCGGTTCAACTTCAAGGCTCAAGATGAGACCAAACAAAAAACGCGCGCGAGCGCTCTGGACGTGTCCCTCGGACGCGGATCGCTGCGCATTCGTGTATTCGAAACCTACCCCGGGGGCACACCGTTTTTTTTCTTAGGCGCACGCGGACTACGCGGACCGACTCAGCTCCCGGACCAACAACGGCAGCATCCTGAGCCACGTCAACGAGCACTTCGGCAAGCGTCAGATGCTCTTCTCGCGCATGCTCCACGCCGCGTACGGCAAGCGCGTCCACCCCGACACGCTGGAGGCTATCCGCCCCCACTTCGAGACCGACCACCTCAACTCCCGCCTCTGCGACGACCCCGTGAACTTCTTCCTCCTCTTCGGCTCGGCCAACTCCAAGTTCGGCTACGAGCGCCTCATGAAATTGAAGAAGGAGTTCACCGGCCAGGCGTGGGCCGGCGTCGTGTATTTCGTGAGCCGCGCGATCGAGCTGCAGCAGCGCCTCTACCGGGCCTGAACTCTTGGAGTAACATTCGTATGCTTTCTTACTCAAATCCACCCGCAACAAGCCCAGAGTGGCCGGACTTCGGCGCTCAACACATCGCCATCGAGAAGCAGGCGCACTGGAGCATCGACGGCGTCGTCTCCCGGGCCTCCGTCGATAGCCACAAAACCATAGGCGGCCGCTGCGAACGCAACACGGGTCGCGCCGTAACACAGTTAAGGGTCCGGGAAAGGCATGGCCGTACACCTGAAACGCAGCCGCCGCGTCGATGCATTTGATGGTAGGCCGCGCGTTGGAGTCCCTTCTGCTGTTAGGTCTGAGCTTAGCCCGTCGCGACGTGGAGTCCTGGGCCGTCAGCGCTTAAGCCACGGAACGGACTAGTTGCACGTGGTCGGGTAGAAGAAGTGGTAGTCGCAGGAGCCGACGCACGAGTGGCACATGGCACCGAACGTGCCGAGCATGGGTGCGCGGCAGTTCTGGAGCGCACGTGAGGGCGCGGTTGCGCGCAGTGACGTCCTAGAACTGCGTCGTGAACGGGTAGCCGCCCGGGATCGTGCCGATCGAGCCGTCGTAGCCGCCCGGGTTCTGGGGGCCGTCAGTGTACTGGGCCGAGGGCATGGCGCTGATCGCGGCGAAGCCGGCGTAGGCCACGGTCTGGAACAGGCCGAAGGTCGGGATCTTGGCCACGGCCGGGATGCCCATGCCGTCCTTGAGGATGTCCGAGGCCTGGACCGAGCCAGCGAGGTTGAGGATCCCGGGAAGGTCACCGAGCTCCTGCATTTACGGGAGTGCTCTGTGCTGCGGCCGCGAGGGCAACCCTTGCGCACGGCTGCGCAGCGTGACGTATCAACTTCGTGGCACGTACCAGCGTGCAGATTTGCTGCTGGGCCAGGGCGGAGCAGTCGTGCTCGATGTGCATGCGACAGGCGAAAAACCCGTGATTTAATTAAAAAGACACCGAGCGCTCGGGGTGTCCCTCCGAGCGCTCTCGGCGCGGCAGAGAGGCTTCAAAGCGGATGGGACCGAGCCCAAATACGGCTGCTGGCTTTTACTGAAGCTTTGGTTTTTTGTCCGCTGCAAAACGCAGGCCGAGTGCAAAACAAATACGGCATAGTAGGCTGCATACGTGGTAACCTTCAGCATAGTACTGCGCTGGAGCCGCAACTGCAACCGGCGCCCATGACGACGCTCATTTGCACAAACTGCGGCCTCAAACCGCTGGGAGCTTTCACGGCGGGACAGCAGCGGACCAGGCCATCGGTCGCCGCGGCACGCTTGTGCATCGCGTGCCAAGCGGCGGCAAAAGAGGAGCGAGATGCGGAAAATAAACAAAAACAGAAGCTGGCGCGGCAGAAGACCTGCACCAGTTTCGTCACCGTCGAGTTGGGCAATGTGGTCGGACACGATCTGAGGTTAGGGCCGGTGGAGCGATGCGGCGACCGGGTGTTTGCCGCGGGCAAACTGTCGCTCAGCCGTGTCAAATTAATATGCAGCAGCAATGCGGTGTTGGCGCCGGCGAAGGCCTCCACGCGTGTGCGGGCGGTGACGGTGCAAAAGCTTCGCTTGGCCGGCGCTATTGTTCCCGTTGGACTCGCGGACGGTGCGGTGGTCGTGTTTCCCTGCAAGCCCCAGCCCCAGCCCCAGAAGTCCCGGCGAGGAGCCCGGTTTCAATATAGTTATGTGATCATTGATGACAAAGAGGTCCCGTTGAAGAACAGCATTTGGGTTACACCGTTTGAAAAGGGCGCGGAGCCGGTCATCACCGCATCTCAGATCGACCTCACGCCCATGGACCAAGAAAAGCGGGACGCCGTGTCCGCGGCCAAAAAGCTGAAAGGTACGGTCTTTTGTGTGTGGCGCGACGGGGACCTGTCCCACGCGGATCTCAAGGCCTTCGTGGTCAGGAAGGACTGGGACGGCTTCTTGGTGGCCTGCGGGACGTATGCCAAAGAGGTCACGTACGAGCCCGGGATTTTAGCTGAAGAGGCCTACATGGCCGTGTGCTTGCTGGGGAACTACGACGGGCAACTAATGCAAGTGTTGTTCGGCTCGTACGGCACGGTGGACGGCGCTCTAGAAGACGCCACTTTGCAGGTCGCCGCTAATCTATGCCAGCGAGCCAAGAACCTGGAGGCGCTCTTCGACGAGACCACGCCGCTGGACCTCGTGCGCGCCGCCAGGCTCTCCCAGCAAGGCAAACCGGTCGGCTGGCGGACGGGCGACGTGGCCTTTAGACGCCTCTCGGCGTACGTCGTGGCACGGCCGCCCTGTGTTAGTGTGGCGTTAAACGCGAGCGGCTCCGTCACGATTAAGGCCTGGTGCGGGCCCGGCGATGTCAGGCCGTGCGACACCATCGACGAGGCCGCGAAACTCGCCGATAGGAAGAACTCGTTAATCCACGAGCAAAATCAAGCTGGCGAGCTGCTCAAGGCGATGCTGCAGGAGTATTGAGTGTTACCGGAGGGTCCGACCCGAGGCTCGCCGCCGCCAAAGCGGCCAACGTCGTCTGGACCGTGCTGCGCGCGGAAGACATGTCCGGCCATGGCGGACGGAGGGGCATGAAACAGCCGCTCGAACTAGTGCAACGGTCGCTCGATGTGGCGTCGAAGCAGTTCTCCGTCGACGGCCTCGGGCTCCGGGCTGCGTTCCCCGGCGCGGACCCGGGCCAGGGGGCGTTGTTGCTGGGCTCGCAGTTGCACGCCCCCCCCCCACACTGAGGCGGAAGGTGCGCAAGCTCTATGAAGAGGTCGCGGAGCAGTACGGTGCGTATGGCGCGACGCGGGTTTTAGAAGAACTGAACAAGCTCGCGCACTCCCGAGATCTCTTCGTGGAGATCTTCGACGTCATGGACGTCGATATTAGGGATCACAGGACCCTGGTCGCGAAGTGGTACGGCATCGGGTCCATGCTGTAGGACGCCGTTCTAGAATCGTCGTTAGTGGTCGCTCTGGTGACGCCAGTGACTCAGTGTCGCGTAGCAAAGCTACGCCATCGACGCGACTTTGTCACTGCGTCTTCTCGATGGCGTGGAGGGTGTGCGGCTTGTCCGCGGCGTCGCAGCGCGTCACCGTTCACGTCCTCGCAGGGTTTTGAGCTACGGTTGCCGCGAGTCGAACATATATACAGCTTTTGCCCCCGGCTACTCGTCGCTCGCGGCTATAGACCAGCGCCATTTAGTCGAGAGGTACTCGAAGCTCCGGTCGCTCTACGAGAAGGCGAAGCGTGGGGGACGGCTCACGTTTTTTGCTGAGGACGTGTTAGACCTTCTGGCCGGCGCGACGCCGTGCACCCCTGCCTATTACGACTTCGTGGACGCGGAGAAGGAGAGAGGTGAAGCGGCGGACATATAGACGGCGTCGTGCGTCCGTGGGTGCTCGTCTTCCGCCGCCGCGTGGTCGTGACTGGATACCGCACGCCCGGTCGCGGCCACTAGCACCGTATGTAGGTGTGTTCGTGTCTAATGTTCGTGGTGTATAAACATATATGGGAAACAGACAATGTTCAAATGACTAGCCGTTCAGCTCTTCGTGGAGCCGTCGCGCCAGCTCCTCGTCGGCGAGCGAGGCGGGGGCCTGCGGGGGCGGCGGCGCCGCCGCCTCGGAGGCCGGGGCGACGCCAGGAACGAACTCCCGCCGCCAAAGCCGCCGGACGGGTCCTCCTCCGCGAAGGAGGCCGCGAGCTGCCGCACCAGCGCCTCGTCGGCCGTGGGCGCGGAGACTCCGCGGAACACCCTCGGCCGCGCAACCTCGACCCGACCCGACACAAACTGCCGCGCGCCTTGAGCGTTTCGCAACCGCAGGCGATCCATCATGTATCGCAACCTCATCCTCGCTCTCGCGCTCGGCGGCGCCAACGGCATGGGTAACGCTTCTGTGTGAGATTTCCTTCATTCCCCTCGCCCCGTGCCAGCGTAACTGGACAGCACGCAGGCCACGCGTCCACGGGCTCTTGCTACGAAAACTTGTACTCCGACGACGCTGCCGACCCCGACGACGCCCTCCGGTACGAAGGGGAGTGCCTGCCCAAGTGGACCAGCAAGGAGTACTCTTACTCCTACGGCGGCTCCTCGGCGTGCGAAGTCGCCCGCCGCACACCTCGCCGGCGAGTCCAAGACTCACGACAACGAACTGCTCATCGCGGACAACGACGACGACGGCGACTACTGGCGCGTGCGACAGTGGGGGCGGCCGGGCGCCCGGAGCGAAGTGTGGGCTCGCAAACTGGACGACACCGCCGCAATGTTGGTTGAGATGGAAAAAGTCAGAATCGGAATGACTGACTCGACTTTTTTTAATCTGTCGCGAGGTTGAGGTTAGGATTCGGTCCGAGTAAGGGTTAGGATTAGGAGTAGACTAGGGTTAGGGTTAGGGTTGGGCGAGATTCGGGTTAGAGCGGGTCCGAAATGATCCTAGTGTCGGCGGCAGTTTCTCGGCAGCATGGGCTCGG
>Ga0302122_10001082_pt1 | contig 17254 bp, 12 predicted proteins | sample CB21_SCM_MG_FD_203115 | JGI IMG/M metagenome (GOLD analysis project Ga0302122, IMG submission 203115) | Marine microbial communities from Western Arctic Ocean, Canada - CB21_SCM | ecosystem: Environmental > Aquatic > Marine > Oceanic | place: Canada: Western Arctic Ocean | collected 2017-09-28
CTGGGGTGCGACGCCGCCGTGGACTACAAGGCGGACACGTTCTGCGAGGACTTGGACGAAGCTTGCCCGGACGGCATCCATTTCTTCTTCGACAACGCCGGCGGTAGTACTCTGGAGGCGGTGCTCGATAGGTTGGCCATGCACAGCCGCGTCGTCATCTGCGGCGCGGCGTCCCAATATAGCGGTAACCTGAACGCGGGCCGTGACGCGAAAGGAAGACGCGGCAGCGTCCAGGGCCCGGCGTCGTACCTGAAATTAGCCGAACGCTCCTCGACCATGGCCGGCTTCAACGTCATGCACCATTTCTCGTCGCTGCCCGGCGCGATCTTCAACCTCTGCTGGATGTACTGGCGGGGGACAGTGGCCGTCCACGAGCACGTCGAGACCGGCCTCGACGCTTTCCCGGCGGCGCTCGAGAAGATGTTCGCCGGCGGGCACTGCGGCAAGATGCTCGTCGACCTGTCCGAGTCTGCTTAAGTGTAGTTGTGCACACACAAGTTCCTTAGGCCGCGGACCGCGCGATAAGCAGGATCGCCGCGCCGTACAGACACAACATGGCGGCGATGTACGCGAGCGCCCGCGGCGACGCGTGCTCGGCCTCGCCCCAATAAAATAAGCCCCACAACGCCGCGACCGTCGGCGAACAGCGCGCGACGGATACGGCCACGGTCACGCCGATGTCTTCGCCCGCGATGAAGACCAGCACGGCCCCGCAGAACCAGGCCGCGCCCGCGACGACCCCGCAGAGCCAGGCCAGGCTGCATATGCCGACGTCGCTTGGCGGCGATACCTTCGAGCCTGGCCGTCGAAGGTAGGTGGTTCGTATGGGCACGAGGATGATACAAAATAATAAGTGCGACAAACCCAGGACGACCATGAAGGCCGTGACCGTCGCGCCGGCGTCCACCGCCAGCGCTTCGCCCGCGGGCCAAAAGCTCAGCAGCACGCCCGCGGCCACGGCGCGGCGGACGCCGCGCTGCGCGCTCTGTGGCTTGTCCCCCCGCTGCTCCCTCGCCTTGGTCGGCGAGAGCGCGGCGGCGAGGCGCTCGATGGGGACGCACGCGTCGTCGTCGCCGTCGAAGACGAAGTCGAGCTCGTCGTCGTCGCCCTCGGGCACGAAGTCCAGTTTTCCCAGGGACTTGCCGCGCGCCAGCGCCGGCGACCCGAGCAGACCGTCCGCCTCGGGTATCGAACAGCGCTCGTCGGCGTCGAGCCGTAGCTGCGCTAATGCATCGAGCGCGACGGCGCCTAGGACGCACGCCAGCGCCCCCAGCAACGGCCCGATGTGCAGGGCGTCCCTATCTAACAAGTAGAGCAGAAAGGTACCCCAGGTCATTTCGATGCCCATCACTACCGGATAGCTCAGCGTCACGCCGACCATCTCGATGGAGCTTAGGAAGCACATGCTGCCCCCGCACCCGCACAGGCCGGCGAAGACGCCGTACACTGCCGCGCCGCCTGTTATGGCGCGCACGTCCGCCGCGTTCGCGACTGCGAGCACCAAGGCGCTCGCGCCGACGCCGACGCTGTAGGCCTTGAAGAACGCGGACCACCGCACGCCGCTGGCCTTGGCCAGGGTGCCGATGCTGCCCCAGAGGACCAGCGCCGTGAGGCAGAGGAGCCAGCCGGCGACGGAGGAGTTCATTCCTGGGCAATGGTTGCAATGGGCTGCCTATTTATTTCTACGAGGGCGGCTCGTCACCGATGCGACAGTTGTTTTAAGTTTGCGCGGCACCGTCACCAGTAACGAACAGCGTATGGCCCAACCGTCACGCCGAATGGCGGCCATTTGCCATGCTCCGAGGCTGCGGCTGGTGTCCAAGCCCGCACGAAAACGGGTAGCCTAGCGCTCCCGAGCACTCTATCCAAGCCGCCTCCGTATAACTCCGCGCGCGGTTGGAAGGCTACTTATTAACGTGCGGGGCTCGAACCTTGGGCGTGCTAGCAGATCTGAAATCAGTGCCCTGCGAGGGGCTCAATATACATCCCTGGCTGCGCGCGAGCTGCGCCTTAGGCCTCTTTGATGCCGCGAAGCATACGGTGAAGCGCGAAACGCGCGTGACGGGATATATCTCCGACGAACAAAAAAGCAGAAGCCAAGAACAATTGCCATGTTCGCCGCGGCGCGTCTGCCGGCCCTCGCCCTCGCGCCGGAGGGCCCGACACTGTTGGCGCGCGGCGGCGCGCTGGCCGAGGCCCACCCCGTGCTCTTCGGCATGGTCTGCGCCGGCCTCAAAACTGTCGCCGCCGACCTGACGGTGCAGACCGTGATCGAGAAGAAGAAGTTGACCGAAGTAGATGGGAGGCGGACGGCCACATTTGGCCTCTTCGGCGTGTGCTACCTGGGAGGCGTGCAGTACGCGGTGTTCAACAAAATCCTCCCACGGATGTGGCCGCGGGCCGAAGTCTTCGCGGCGCGGAGCCCGGCCGGCAAGGCCCGCGACGCCAAGGGCGTGCGGAGCCTGATCGGCCTCGTGGCCACGGAGCAGCTCATCCACACGCCGCTCGTCTTCCTACCCGCGTTCTACATCACGAAGGAGGCCGTGGAGGGCGACGCGGCCGCGCGCGAGGGCACCATTGTGGACAACGCCCTCGCGAAGTGGCGAAAGAACTTGATTCCGGACATGTGCGCGGACATGCTGATCTGGGTGCCGTCGAACCTGGTCAACTTCGCCTTCGTGCCCCAGCATTTTAGAGTACCATTTGTTGCACTGACGTCCTTCGCGTATACGATGGTGCTGTCATGCATGCGAGGCGGCGCGACAGCGCCGGTCGTTGTCGAGGCGCCTGTGCCGGCCGTCTGCGCCGCCGCGGCGCCGCTCGAGGAGTTCGCCCCCGCGCCGGCGGTCGTGCTGCCGGCCGCGCCGCTCGAGGAATTTTCTCCCGTGCGTGCCGCCGCTCGTCGCAGGCGGATGTTTGCCCCCGCGCCGACCGTCGCGTGCGCGGCACCGTAGCGCCCAATTCGAAGAAGATCCACCCGCTGTTACCGTCCGTATAAGGAACTTGTAAATAATAATTGCTTTCGAGGAGAGCGCGTCGTTGAGCCTGCGCACTTTCCCGCGGCGATGGCGTGGGGTTCAAGGTTCGACGGCCGGCGACTGCGGCGGCCCGTCGAAAACGGGTTTAGCGCACGGGTTTTCTTACTGAAAAGCGCCAGCGCCATTCCCTTAACGCTGGCAGTGCCGGCGCAGCAACTACATGGCGATACGCACGCGCAGCGGCCGTCGCAGCGGAGCCACAGCTCTAAGCGATTCGGACGACGAAGAAGGCGGTGCCGGGAACTCGACGCTGAAGGGAGTGAGAGACAATTTCGTCTGGAAGCTCGACGCCCTCCTCTGCGTGCTCTACTTCGCCGTGATCTACTGGCTCCCGTGAAATGCGTCGAGCGCTAGTGCTCGCCACGGCCGCGCGGGCCGCGCGCTTCGGCGGCCGCCGCCTCCTGGCGCCCGTGGGCCTGCTCGGCGGTGCGAGCTTGCTGTCCGGCGTGCGTGCGCGCCGCCGCGAGATGGACTACGACGCGCTGACAGGTCTGCCCGAGTCTTGGGCGGCGGAGGCGGCGCGCCACGCTCTGGCGGGCGACGCGCCGGCCCGGTCCGCCGGCGGGTATGACATCGCCACCTTTGCCGGCGGGTGCTTCTGGGGCGTCGAACTGCGCTTCCAGCGCGTGCCGGGCGTCATCGCGACGTGCAGCGGGTACGTGCAGGGCCGCGAAGAGAAGCCGACGTATAAAGAGGTTTCAGCAAGGAAGACGGGCCACACCGAGGCGGTCCAACTCATTTTCGATCCTGGCGTCGTGTCTTATGCGGACCTACTAGATATCTTCTGGGACCGATTGGGGCACGATGCGACGCGCGCCAACGGCGTCGGCAACGACCGCGGGCCGCAGTACCGCGCCGGCGTCTACGCGCTCTCGGACAAGCAGCTCGCCGCGGCGAAGGCGTCGCTCACAAAGCGCCAGGGGCGCTTCGCGAAGCCAATCGCGACCGAGGTCGAGGCCCAGCGGGGCGTCTTCTGGCCGGCGGAGGAGTACCACCAGCAGTACCTGAAGAAGGGCGGCCAGTCCGCAAAGAAAAAGGAGACGGTGACAATCCGGTGTTATGACTAAGACCTGTTGAGTTGTATAAGCTAGGCTAAGCGCCCAGTTCGGAAGGGTGGCGATGCCGCTTTGCGCGGCGATGGCGTCTCGCGACATTGGGCGTCCGCGGCGGCGCGGACGCCGGCGTGATCCAAACCGAAACGCGCGGCGGGGCCGAGCCGCTGCTGCGGCTCAAATGAAGTTTCCGGCTCCCCGAGAGAGCTCCAGACCGCTGGGCACCACACATTGCATCAAGACCCGAGGGTTGACTTGACTCGAGAAATTGACATCGCCGACCGCACCGCCCGGAAGAGCTTAATACGCTGCCCTGTGCCGGCTGCCCGCACAAACAGTCATGCACCGCCTCCTGCTGCTCCTCGCTGCAGCACAGGCCCATGACTACTTCCTCGACGGCAGCGGCACGACCAACCCGAGCAAATTCTACTGGGAGATCATGTCGCGCTTCGAGGCCCAGGCCAAGCCGGCCGTCAAGATGACCTATCGGGCCGTCGGCTCGTCCACCGGCCAGTGCGAGTTCATGGGTGTGTGTGGCGACACAGTCAGTGATGGCGGCGCGTTCAACGACTTCGGCAGCGGCGACATGCCCTTCACGACCGACAACCGCCAGGCGCTCGTCGACGCTAATACCACATTTGCGCACGTGCCCTTCTCGCTGGGCGCCATGTCCTTCTTCCACAACGTGCCGGACTCTACTTTACCTTCGACGGGATTGAACATGGAGGCCTGTGTCTTAGCGGACATCTTTATGGGTGTGATCACGACGTGGGACCACGCCGACATCAAGGCGATCAACCCCTCGTTTTCTCCCCCGGCCGGCCAGGCCATCACCGTGTTCCACCGCACCTACGGCTCCTCCACGACGAAGGGCATCACGCAGTACCTGCACGCGGCCTGCCCGACGAAGTGGACTGCGGACCTCGTGGGCAGTACGATCGCGTGGCCCGCCTCCACCTCGGCCGTGGAGGGCTCCGGCGAGATGTCGTCCAGCATCTCGGCCACCGAGTATTCGATAGGCTACATCGACAGCGGCCACGGCCACGACGACGGTTTGTCTGAGATCGAGCTGAAGAATTTGCATGGCACGTTCCAGTCCTCCACCCAAGCCAAGGCCAACAACGGCGTCCAGGAGGCCGCGGCGCAGGCGTTAGCAGGGGGTCTGATGCCCCCTTCTCCCTTTGATGACTTCAGCGCCGTGTCCTTGCACAACATGCCCGGGGAGTTCACGTGGCCTATTGTCGCTATTAGCTACCTGTACGTGCGCACCGACCAGAGCGGGACGGCGGAAAAGGGCCCCCTCCTCAAAGCCTTTGTGGAGTACGTGTTGTCCGAAGAGGGCCAGGCCCTGCTCGCGGACTACAACTTCGAGGGCGTCCCGGCTTCTGTATTGGCCCTGTCGAACTTGGCCGTCACGAACATGACCCTGGATGGCTCGCCGACGTGGACCTTCGAGAGCGACACCAATAAAGGCAACGGCCAGAAGGACTTCGTGATCAGCGCCAAGCGCCGGTCCCACTACGAGTACGCCATCGGCGAGATCATGGACGAGATGGCGACGAATATCATGTTAGCGGACGCCGTGACGACCCTCGAGGCGAAGATCGTGGCCATGGACGACCACGACGACGACCACCACCACGAGACGGACCCCCTCGCCGTGGCTGCCTTGGTCCTGGCCCTTATTGGGGCCCTGCTCGCGGCCCTGGCCCTCTTCAAGGTGACGCAGCTCGAGAACGCGGGCGTGGTCGCGACGCGCGCCAAGACCGCCGAGATGATCTGATGACGCTCCCTTCCCCCCCTTCCGTCCGTGCGATCAGGGACGCGGCGTTATGACGCCCGGCGACGCCTCCTGGGGAGGTGTTTCCGGGCCGAGGATATCCACCGAGCTCGCCTCGGCCGCCCGTCCAGTCTCCCCCCGCACGTCAGATGGAGATCCCGCCCATAAAAAAATCACATAGTTACTCAAACATTTTGCCGAACAGCGCCGGCCGTCGCCGCCGGTACAGGAACACGTCGGTCCCGCCGCCGGCCGCGTTCCAGCTCATTGCCGCGCGGCGTTTTCCGAACACCTCAAAGTGCTCAGTCGGTAGCTCGCCCAGCGTCGCCACGGTCGTCACGGCGCTCGCGTCGAGCGCGCGCCCGAGCTTTGCGACCATGCAGTCGTCGAAGAGGAGCGAGGCGCAGTACGCGTGCGACACCCCTAGATCCGGGAGCGCTTCCAGGATGTCGCCGTGCACGAATTCGGGCGCCGCCGCTGTTGACGCCGCGGCAGGCGTGTCCTCGTCGACCAAAAGGCGCGCCAGGCCCTCGACCGCGCAGTCGTGCCGCGTCTTCGAGAGCTCGACGCCAACCGCCGACGCCACGCTGCATTCCAGCCAGCACTGCGCCACCATCCGCCCCCCACCGCTTCCAAGATCGACGAAGGAGGCGCCGGCCGGCGCGTCGTGGAGCAGGCCGAGCGCCTCGAAGACGGTTCGCGCGCCACCCGCCGCGCACTCGCCGTATGTGTTCCCAAACTCCCCCGCGACCTGTGCATAAAGCGAGTGACGCACCGCCTTCATCGAACAGCGCGCACGACGAATAGGGGAAATCGCCTCGGTGCCATGGAAGTGGTTTAGGTTGTTTCGTCATCGAAGTACTCAACGAGTGTGTAACAATGATTGGATCGTCACTGGCGCGGTTGAAGAATGCGAGGGACGCCGGCTTTCACGAGGTCTATTTCTAGTTCCTCCTCTTCAGGACACAGATGCCCGTCCAGGGTGCGCCACGCGCGCGAGACGGCGCCGTCGATGGCCTCGCGGCGCAGCATCTCGTCCGGCGTGCGCGGCGCCGGCGCGCACACGGGCGCCTGCGGCACGAGGCCCGACGCCGCGAACGAGGCGATGGCAACGGCGGTCGACGCGACGTCGACGCGCATCTTGCACCTGCGGGGTTTCGCGCGTGGAGCGCAGTCTACGCGACAGTCTCTGCGATCGGCGGTCGAGCGCGTGTCCTCAGTTCTCCAAGGTGTGGTATGAGTATCTTCTACAAGGCGTTGCCGCTCAGAGTCTCAGGTCTCGTTAAGTGATCGTCATCGGACGCGCGTAAAAATGCTTTTGGCGCTGCGCTTGCACCTCGCTATTCCACAGCGATGGTTTTGCGTTTTGCGCTACCGCCGCAGTCACTTTAAAGGCCACAGCGCCAGCATATATGCTCGCTGCCGTGCCCGCGCGGTGCCGGGTCCAGCGTTACGCCGCTGCGCGTGCAGCGATGCTAAATATTGCCAATCGCGTCTGCGGGGGCCTTTATGAGAAACACGGGTTTCGTGGAGCAACATATCAAGCCAAAACGCACCAAACGCAGCTTCTCAGGCCGTAGCTCCGAGACACGTATTTGGCGCAGCCCTTTTCTGTGCCAGGCGGGCTGTTGGTCTCTCGATCCGTGCCAGATGCTTCGCGCGTGCGCGCTGCTGCTCGCATTCGTCGTCGCTGCCGACGCGTTCGCGCCGCCGCGCTGCCCGCGCGCCGCCCTCGCGGTTAGACAACTAAAGGGCGCGCCGCCGAGGACTCGGACGTCGGCCGCAGGCGACGATGACGATGGCGCGCAACCGGCGCAGAGAACCTTCGATCCAATCGATATCCTCGGCGAACCGTCGACCGCGGGCGAGTATCTCGCGCAATACGCGCTCCTCGGGGCCGTCGCGACATTATTGGCGGGAGTGTCGCTCGTCGCGTTCCTCGGGCAATGAGTACGCGATATGCGTTCCCTCCCGCGCAGCAGAGGAGCCGTTCTTCGTGAACGCGCCCAAGGAACGGGACACGCTCGTGCCGGCCCTCGCGCTCGGCTGCTTCGTGATCTTCATCGGCGTGTACGCGGGCGAGACGCTGCGGTTGATCGCGCGCGGCGAGTTCTACATGCCCACCCTGCCCGTCTATAGCGGACGCCCCCCGCCGGGCTTCTAGTCGTAAACAGAATAAACACAACATGGGCCTTAGTCGTCGCCCCAGCCCTCGGTCGAGGCGTGGCGGGAGTCGTCACCGTCCGGCGCATAGCCCGAGTCGCTGTGCTCCCGGGATTGCTGTTGCGCTCGCTGTAAGGCCGACAACTCGGGTTGTTCTCCGTCGTCGTCCGGCGCCCACCCGTCGTCGCCGTCCTGCGCCCAGCCCGAGTCGCCCGCGGCGCCGCCGCCGCCGTCCGGCGTCCAGCCCCGGATGCCGGCGCCGGGCGTCCCGGGCGTGCCCGCCCGCGACGCGGGCGTGCCGGCCCGCGAGTAGTTCGGCGTGCTCATGGGCGTGTTCATGGGCGAGTACTCGACGCCCTCCATCCTACTTAGAACGGAGCCGCCAGTCGAGGGCCGTCCGCTTTCGATGCTCTTCCTTGATAAACCGGTCTGGGGCCGCTCGGGGGACATCTGGGCGAAGGAGACGCCCGTTGTTGGTCTTGTAGGAGACAACCCGGCGAAGGAGACGCCCGTCATGGGTCTATAACTCTCGCCGGGCCGGTAGTCGTAATCATACTCCAGCCCATGCTCCTGGGACTGCTGCTGGGCCCGTTGCAACGCACTAAGTTGCTCGTGCTCTCTCACAGCCTGCGGCTTCTCGTAGGTCCCCTCCCCACTGACGGGGTTGTAGAAGTAGCTCTTCTGGGCGTCCTCGTCGTCGTACCGCTGCCACAGGCCTATTGTACTTGCCGGGTCCCTATGTGGTGCGATGCGCAACAATATCCCGGCAATATCATCTTGAATGATCTCCGAGGGCCACATGCTCCCTAGATCGAAGTCCCCGTCCCCATAATCCACCCGCTTCCCGAAGGCGTCGTACAGCGCCCGGAACGGGTGCTCCTTTCTTTTGCCGCCGAAGTGCACCGTGCCGTGGCACTCGGCGCAGAAGAACTCCTGGCAGGCCGAGCATTCTAGGGACGCCTCGAAGTACTCGCAGTTGCCGCATCTAGGTCTCGGCATCAACTCCAACAAATCTTGAGGCCTTCTCCATCTAATTTCGCCCGTGATCTGGTTGTAGAAGAAGGGTCTCCGGGAGTCTTCGTCGAACATCTCCTTCCATCTAGCGCGTTTTTCATCTCTCACGGCCACCGCTCTTATTCTACCGCAGTGGCCCCTATAAAGACTCTGGATGGCCGTACTTGCCCACTCCTTGACTTCCCTTAATCTTTCATCGAACTCGTACTTGTCCTGCTTGAGCTGCTCGAAGACCACCGCCGCGGCCCAGGTCCGGGAGTGGGCTTGTATTATGGTAGTCGCCTCGACGCGGTGCGCGCAGTACTCCGCGTAGGCGATGCGCCTTCTACAAAGTTCGTCGCGCGCCGCCCTACATCTATAGCAATGGGCGATGCGGGACGCCATGGTGATCTCCCGCTGGTGGCGCATCTCCGCCGAGGCGACGTATACTAGGATTTGGGCCTTCCTAATACGATACACGCACTGGCAGAAGAGGGCCACGCGCAGCCGCGCGTCAAAAGTCCGCCGCATGATCCGGTAGACACGTCTTGTACAAAAAGTCCGGACCTTGGCCTGGACGTGGACCGCCATCTGTCGCTCGAGCTCTTGGCGCCGGGCCCAGTGCTCCCGCAACAGGAGCACGCGCCACTTCGCCAATAAGCACCGCCGCCAGCCCTGGAGCTTGCGGCAGGCGCGGATCCGCACCAACTCGATCTGGTACACCTCGTCCTCCCGCTCCTTGAACCGCTTTCTTCCGATCCGCCCCCGGTAGATACGCTGGATGACGACGCACCCCTCGAGGCGCTTCTCCCGCAAAATCTGGGCCTCCTGCAGCCGCAGCGTCGCGTAGCGCCGGGCCACCAAGCTCCTATACGCCGCCTGGACCTGGATGGCGCACATTGTGGCCCGGCGCCACGCTGCTACTTTTCTCAGCCGCCGCGCTTTCGTCCGGGCGAAGTAGCCGCGCCCGACGCTGCAGATCATTGTGGACCCGCGCGTCTCCCGCACGAACTTCGCATGGTGATAGCGGTACCGCTCGCGCCCTAAATAGCCCCGCCAGTGCTTCTGCAGGACCAGGGTCGCCCGACCCAGCGCACGCCAGGCCCGCAAACCCTGGGTGTAGCGCCGGCCCATCAGACCGCGATACCCCGCCTGGACCTTGACCACTCCTTTCCGGTCGCGTGCAAAAGCCTGCACCAATAACCGGTGCTCCCAGCGCGGCTTGGGCCAGAAGCCGAAGAAGTTCGTGTCCCGCCGCATCTCACTGGACGGGAAGTAGTCCCGCGACGACTTCAGGGCGGACGTCGTGCAGGAGCACTTCGTGATGTTTAGAGTTACGAGATCGTTGGAGCCGGGGCCTTCTACTAGCCAAGCTAAGCCAATATCGCCCACGCCCCGACAATGCGCTAGCAGTAAATGTTGGAGCCCGGGCGGCCGCCACCTTACAATACTAAATTCATTGACGGCCTCGTCCGTCAAACCCGCACACCCCGTCAGATCCAGGCGCGTCAGGCGTAGGCAGTTCTGCGCGAGCGCTTTACAGCCCCGCTTACCGAAGCGCCCGCAGTCCCTTAAATTGAGTTGCTTGAGCTTGGGCGAACCGCGCGCCAGGGCCACGACCAAATCGTCGCTTACGCAGTCGCCGCAGCACGCCAGCGAGATCTTCTCTAGAGTATCTGAAGAGGCCTGGCACAAATCGCCGAATTCCTTCGCGTGGAGCCGCGGGCAGCCCGCCAGGCCCAATTCCTCCAAGTATGAACAGCCCTTGGCTAAAGCGGCTAATGACCGCTTGGAGACCTGGAAGCAGCCGTCCAGGCGCAGTACCCGCAGGCATTTGGCGTCCTGCGCGAGTGCTAAGATGCCCTCGAAGCCGAAGCCGCGGTCCACGCCGTCCGTCAGCAGATGCATCTGGCCCACGTCTAGATGTAAAAGTTGTTCTCCTAGAGCAGCTCCTAACACTCTGATACCAACGTCCGTGATCCGCCGCGCGCCTCGGATGTCCACCTTCTCCAGGACGTGGCAGTGGTCCGCCAAGGCTCGACACCCCGCATTACTTAGACGGTCGCAGTTCCGTAACAGAATCGTTTTCAGCGTCGCGCCGGCCTGGTGCGCGACCCACGACACTCCCACATCAGTAACCAGTTCGCAGCCATTGAGATCCAGCACCTTTAAAGTTCGACCGCAGCCCTCCGCGACGCTCAAAATGGCCACGTCCGTCAACTTGTGGGGGAGGTCGCTCCGGGCGAGCTTCAGCGTTTCTAGCCGCTGGCAGTGGTTGGAAATTTCCACCACACTCTGGTCCCCGACCTGCCGGCAGTGCGCCACGTCCAAATACGTCAGGTGTTTGCAGTCCTTGGCCACGGTCATCAAATCATGATCACTGAGAAGGGAGCAGTGGCTCAGGTCCAGGTACTCGACACTTGGTCCGATGCCCTTGGAGAGCGCCGCCAGCGCCCAGCCGTGGACCGCTTGGCTACATCCTCTTAAATTCACATGTTTTAAAGCGTTGCACCGCTCTCCGATCGCCGCGATGCCGGGCCCCGTCAGCGAGCGACACGAACCCAAATCCAAAAACCGGAGGTGCACGCAGTGTAGAGCGACTTCTCGTAATCCAACATCATGAATATCTATAGCACCGGCGATGTCCAAGACTTCTAACCGTGGCGCGCACTTCGCGATGCGCCTGAGGCCAATATCGCCCAGCTTCGCACACCCGCCGAGCCGCGCCTCCTTCAGCCCGACCTCCGCGTGGCTCCGCTCCAACGCCCCGCGCCGCGCGTCCTGCGCCACCTTTTGGCGCTGCAGTTGGTAGGCCTCCTGGCGCGCGAGCCAGCGCGCGTCCGTCGTGGCGGCCATGGCCTCCGAGACGCCCCGTTTCGAGTCGCTTGCTTTCTTGGCCTTCTTCCTTGGTTGATCCCCTGCAATTTGTTCCTGGCGCAGCTTCTCCAGAGCCTCGTCCACGAAAATCGTTTCCCGTGCATTCACGATGCGTTCTATCGTACTACAGGTTTGGTTGGACACTAGGAGAGACCACGTCCGCAAGTCCAATTTATCAGGACACAACAACTCGGGCGGCACGTCGTCGAACGGGATCTCGTGCCGGTTGTCCTCGTCCGCTTTTGCGATGGCGTGCAATACATTGTTCACGCTGGCGTCTTGAGAACGACCAGTGGTCTTGGAGCGCACGGTGCTCCGGCCCGGCGAGCTCGCGTAGGACCGGGGGCTGTCATTCCGGGGCACGATGGACGCCGACGCGGCGCTGCCCTTGCCCATGGTCGTGGGGCGGCGCAGCTGGGTTGCTGATTTCACTGCTCACGGCAAAAATGCGCGTATCGATGGTGGGTGTGGTCCACCGAGCCGAGGGTGCGGTAACCTACCAGTCGTTCCTTTGCAGCAGCCGCACACTTCTACCAGGCGTTGCTGGTCGGCAGCCGCGCGGGGGCTGCGTTTCAGTGAGGCTCAGACGCAGCGCGCTTCGCGAACGACGGCGCTGCTTGCGCCCGCGCAGCCTGGGTCCTCGATGCTAGTAATCGCGGCCGCAGGACTTGAGAAGTCCCCGCACGCATCAGAGAGGGGTAGAACGGCGCCCCCCCCCGAGCGCGCGTTCCTGTGGGGAGCCCCTACTATTTTGCAACCGCTTCGCATGCAGGCAGCGCTAAACCTTGCCAGCCCTGGCAATAGCCAAAGCTGTCGCGCGAAGCAGCAGTGTAGCCGAAGCCAAAGCCGAAGGCTGCCCGCGAGCGAACGAGCCCCAGCTGTTGACCATCTAGCATACCACAGGGACGAACCATGAGCGCCGGCATCGTCGTGCTCGTGGGCGGCGGCGCGCCGAGCGCCCAGCAGGGCATGATGTTCGGCGGCGCCCAGCTGAAGCCCCTCGCGCGGACCGGGCCCCTCCAGCTGTCAAAGAAGCGCCTCGACGCCGGCTCCGTGAGCGCGAGCCTCCAGTCGCTGCTCGAAAGCACGCAGGCGCCGCGGAAGAACGTCCGGGCGCGGCGGCGGAAGAAGAAGATCCTGCCCTTAATTCAATATAGGGCGCCGCCGCCCGCGGGTCCGAAACCGGCCGGCGGCCCGCGCCGGCGACGACCGCGACCAGTCGTCGAGGACGACGCGAGCACGGCGGACCCTTTTGCACAAAGGCAAGCGGAACCTCTGTCGCAGCCGAAGCACGCGACGCACTGGTCGGCCATGCTGCGGGGCGAGCAAAGCACGTCCGCCGCGCAAGCGATCACGTTCAAAGATATGGAAAACCCGGCCGGCTGGGCCGCCAGGGACGAACAGCACGCGATCCAATGCCGGCAAAAGGCCTACGCCGAGGCCGCCGAGGCGCGGAGGGCCGACGACGCCGTCAACGCGTATAAAAAAGATTTGGAGCTGCGGCGGAGACAAAGAGAAGTGCAACAAAAGGCCCAAGACGCCGAGGACAAGGCCAAGAAGGAGGCCGATTTAAGGACCGCGGCGGCGCGGAAACGGGCGTTGCCCAAGAAGCGACGGTTACGGCCTGAGTTGTCCCCGTTAAAAGCAGCGGGTCAGACCAAGAGCGTGACTCTTGAAGCGCCCCCGAAGAAACGTGTGGTGGACGTGACCGAGGAGACAGACCTGTGGGACGCCATCCTGAACGACGACGCCATCGACGCGCCGGCCCTCCCCGTGAAGAGACCGCCTTCGCGCGGCCACATCTCTCCAGAAAAGTCCAAGGAGATGGCGCGGCCCATGCGCGACGTCGTGCGGGAACAGAAGTTGCGGTGGAAGAAGCGGCGGGATTCCGAGAAGCGCTTCCTCAAGCAACAGGTGGCGAAGGCGCGACGGGACCTGGATAAACGCGCCCACGTCCGCGTGGACGCGCAGCCGTTGCAAGGCAACTCGAACCTAGTAAAGGAGCACCAGGGGTCCCTCATGCCCGGGTTCCACGCTTCGGGCCATTTTAAGGACGACGAAGAAGTTGAAGCAGTGGATGCGCAAGTGCGGCCCATGACTGGCAAGAAGATCAGTCGGCGGTACGGCCAGAACTGGTTGGAGGAGCACTTCAAGTCGTTAGTTGGCGGTGGCGGGGTCGTGGCCTTCGCCGGCGAGCCGGTGGAAGAGGTAGAACAAGAGGCCTTCAACGACGCGCGGCCGTACACGGCGTCGCTACTGGCTAATAGACCATCAACAACAGCGTCCCAGTCGTCGCGGCGCTCCCGGAACGCGACGAGCCCCGTTTCTCTGGACGACGGCGAGGCCAAGGCCGCGGCCATCGAGACGCGCGTGCGCAATAGCGGTGATAAGAGGAGGGCGCGGTTCGCGGAGTTCAAGGAAACAGGAGCGGTGGCCGTCGACGGCGGCGGCAGCGTCGTGTCCGCCGTGTCGTTCGCGGGGGACGTGGCGTTCCCGGCGGCGCCCGAGCCGGCGACCGACGCGCTCGTGGCCGCGGCGCCGGCGGAGGTGCCGGCGGCCGCGGTGGGCGACCGGACACGCAATGCGCTGGAGGAGCGCCTCCGGGCCATCTTCGACCGCGTCGATAGTAGTGGAGACGGCGAGATCTCCGTCATGGAAGCAATCAAGGCGTTACGCAAGGACGACGAGTTCGCCGAGGTCCTGGGCTTCGACAAGGCGACGCACATCAAACAGGAGGACGGCACCAAGGACCGACTCGTCCTCGCGCTCGGCGCGCTGGATAGTGACGGCGACAAGAATGTCAGCTGGGACGAATTCAGACGCGCGGCGCTCGGCGAAACGACCGCGCCGGCGACGCCCCAGAAAATTACGGGCTTCGCGGTCGGGTCGCGGATCGAGGCGCTCTATGAGAGCGGCGACGAGTGGTATGCCGGCGTCGTGGAGGCGGTCCATGACAACGCGTACGACGTGCGCTACGACGACGGCGACCGCGAATATAAGGTCAAGGCGGCGCTCGTGCGGCGCGAGGGCCCGGACTCGAAGCCGAAGACGCCCCAGGTCGCCGCGAAGACGCCCGCCACCGCGGCGTCGGACGACTACGGCGACGACTACGACGACTTCGAGGAGCCACCGTCCACCCAGAAGAAGGAGTCGCGGGTCGCCGAGCCCGACGCGAACGTGGCCGCGCTCGAGGCCTACCTGCGACGGATCTTCGAGCGCGTGGATGCGTCCGGGGACGGCCATATCTCCGTCGAGGAGGCCGTCGGCGCGCTACACGACGACGAGGACTTCTCCGAGATCCTCGGCGTCGAGTCCTCGCGGAACGACGTTCTAGAGGCCATCCAAGGCATCGACGCCGACGGTGACTCCCGGATCAGCTGGGCTGAATTCCGGCGCGCCGCGCTCGGCGAGGCTGAGGACGCCGCCGGCGACGAGGACGCGCGCAAGATCGACTTCCCGGAGCCGGAGCCGTCGGCCGAGGCGGTGGCCGCCCGCGAGGCGGAGGAGTCCGAGCGCGCGGAAGTCGCGCGGTTGGAAACAGAGCGGTTGGAAGCAGAGCGCGTCGAGGCCGAGCTCGTCGCCGCCGAGAGAAAGCGGGAGGCGGCGCGGAGGTGCGCCTCCGCCGACGAGAAGGGGCGCCTCCTGGCCAAGGCCAAGGCGGAGCGCGCCGCGAAGCAGGAGGCCGCGCGTAAAGAAGCGGCGGAGCAGGCCGAGGTCGCGCGCGTGGAGAACGAGCGCCTCGCGGCGCTCAAGGCCGAGGAGGACCGCGTCGCCGCCGAGCAGGCCGAAGCGACACGCATAGAAGGCGAGCGACTGGCGGCGATCAAGGCCGAGGAGGCGCGGGTCGAGAAAGAAAGGATAGAAACCGGACGCGTCGAGCGGGAGCGCGTCGCGGCCGAGGAGGCCGCGCGGGCAGAGCGGAAGCGGGAGGAGGCCGTCCAATTGGCGGCGGAGCGGGTCGCGATGGAGGAGCGCACGAAACTGCAGGCCGCGCAGATGGACGCCGCACTAAAAGCGCTCGAGGTCAAGAGCGGGCCGGCGCCTGCGCCGCCAACGCCCCTCCAAAGCTCCACGAAACTGGAACCGCCCACGCCCGGCACGGACTACGGCGACGACGACTTCGAGGGGTCCGCGGCGACGCCGGGCTACGGCGATAGCTTCGAGGCCGCGGCCTCCTTCGACGCGCCCGCGACGCCGCAGAACGTGCCGCCGCCCATTCCCGAGCACGCCGCCGCCGCGCCGGCGCCGGTCCCCGAGCTGCCGAGCGGCTGGGTCGAGGAGATTGACCCCGACTCGGGCGCGGCCTACTACCTGCGGGAAGAGGACGGCCACAGTTCGTGGGAGCGGCCGGGCGCCGAGGCAGCGCCGACGCCGCCCGCGCGGCCCAAGTCGCCCGAGGCGACGCCGTTCTCGCGCGCGTCCACGGACGGGTACGGCGAGGACGACGACTTCGAGGAGGAGGACTTCGCGGACTTTGAGGGGTAGCACATAATACAAATACAACATGACTACTCGATCGCGACGAGCCGGTTCGCGTACGTGTACGCGGAGAACACGACGAAGAGCCGCCGGAACCAGACCAGCTGGGACGCGTGCGCCGCGAGCGCCGCGTAGCAGCCCCGCACGTCAAAACTCGCGACGAGCAGGGACCGGCGCGCGGCGAGGCGCGCGCGGAGCAACGCGCACGCCACGTCGAAAAAGCCGATGTACCGTCTATAATGCGGCGCCGTCTCGAGCGCGTAGAAGCGGCCGGTCCTTTCGGTCTGGGCGATGCGCCGGACGCCTGCGTGGACCTGGACGTTTGCGGCGCCGTTTACGGCCTCCACGCCATCGACGCGACCGCTGCTCACGGCGACGTGAAGGACCTTTCGACGCGGCTGCCGCGCCGTGGTAGCACGCCACGTGGTTCGCGTGGCCCGACGCGCCTCCCCTGTCGAACGTCACGACGAGCGCGCCTTCATGTAACAGCGGCCGCACGACCTCTTCCACGACGGCGGCGTCCCACGCGTGCGGCCCGTCGCGCAGGCGGGCGTCGTCAAGGCACGTCGCCGTGGCGCCGAGCCGCGCCGCCGCGCGCCGCAGCTCCTCCTCTCGCTTCTTACCGAGCCCGTCGTAGCCGCCGTCCGACAGACAAACGATGTGCAGCGTCGTCGCGCGCGCGATGGTGGGGTAGAAGAACATGCATTCGTCGTCGGGGTGGGCGATGACGAGGACGACGTCGTCGAGGGGTGGGCCGAGCATGCTGCTCTCTTGGGGGTCTGGTGCTGGTGCTTCCTGAGCGCGAGTTGGGTCTTCGCGTGTTGCTGTGCGACGCAGCGGTCGTATTTTAGCCCAGAGGCACCTGAGAGTGT
>Ga0302122_10001083_pt1 | contig 17248 bp, 14 predicted proteins | sample CB21_SCM_MG_FD_203115 | JGI IMG/M metagenome (GOLD analysis project Ga0302122, IMG submission 203115) | Marine microbial communities from Western Arctic Ocean, Canada - CB21_SCM | ecosystem: Environmental > Aquatic > Marine > Oceanic | place: Canada: Western Arctic Ocean | collected 2017-09-28
ATAGGACCTCGGGGGCACCATGCCAGGCAATAGCGAGGTCAACAAGTGCAAATAGAGCAGCTTTACGGGCATCAGTAAGTTCATACTTTTCTTGGACATTTGGGCTTCGAGCACTCTGATCACATTTCGCACCAGAATCAGCAGAAATTGCTCTCCGCGGAGCCTCAACGACCAATTTCAAAACTTCAAAGACATCTCGTTGTGACCGTGGGTAAGTAGCATACACCTTCAGTATACAAATGAGGGTTGGAGTAAATCTCGATAGCCTCGTCGAGAGCCACCCAGGGTCCACGAGGCATTGTTTTAGCCAAACAAGTACTCCATGCCGCGCTGCTGGAAAACGCCGAGATTGAGAAAGAAGGGCATCCCCACGTGAGACGGAGCCACCAGCTTCGAGTTCATTAGGGTGGGTTACCAGACGTTCCTCTAGGCAACGTCGACCGCATGCAAGGATTGATGCTGCTGTGCAAGCCACCTCCGCAGTGATGGCTGATGGGTCGTCCTGAGGCTCATCCCTTCGATAATCTGTCGAACTAGTCGCCGCAACTGCGATCATAAAGGATATGACTGGAAGAATCTCCCCGTGTGCAAGTTGAGGATCAAACCTATAGCAATCCACACAATACATGTGATTGGCAGTGCACTAAATTTTAGGAGTGCAACACGGCAAGGACGCTATTGCAAAGAGGCGATCTGCAACGAGGGGCAGGTTGAGGAATGTAGGGCAATGACTGAAACTGCCAGGAAGCTTATCCAAGACTGAAGGTGAATCATCGCTCAAGAAACGAAACGCTGCCTCACGCAAATTGCTCCTCAACCGTACCCCACAGCTGCTAATCACGACCCTTTCTGGAATTCTGGTACTCGGCCTAATATTCTGCCCAGCACGGAGCCAGAGAAGGTCATCCCTGACGTCACCCTCCTCCTGCATCTTGAAAAAGTGCAAGGCGTAACACGAAGCTTCAATGCACATACTGCATGGTTGTAATAGGTTGTCTATGACTAGAACCGAGGCGGGTATGGCCCGCTCATCCAACGCATAGGGTGCTGCAAGTTGCATCGCATTTTTGGCACATGTACTGATATAAACCAGTGCTGCATCAAAAACGTGCAAGTCCTCGCACAGAATTAGATTGCGAACCTAAGTAGCCAAGCCGGGCTAAAAATGAGGGTATGGTCGCCAGGGCAAACCTTAAGCAACTCACTGATGTACCCGATGGCTATGATCTCTCGAAGGCAGAAGCTGAGGAAGTCCGATCGACCGTAACCTTGCGATTTAAGGGAGCTGAAAAGTTCCAAAATGAAATTTCGACCTTGTCTATTTACCAGTAGTTGATCCAGTGACACGGGCCGAGTCTTTACTTGCTGCAGCGATGCCTGTGATTTCAGGATTTCAGGTTAGGAGTTTCAGATGCGGTAGTCTCAACTTGCAGCATCTAGAGACTGAGGATCCATTTGCTTCGCAATTTTATTAGTCAGCGCCATTAAAGCTATGCTCTCGCCATCTTTGATGCCCGCAATCTCCAGCCAAGTAAGCACCGCTGTTGACATCTTAACTAGCACGCGTCAGAGACCAGGTTCCAAGATGGACTGGAAGCGTCGGGTAGCATTAGCTCGCGCCAGTCGGTGCTGGGCTCAGGGAGTCGACGGATAATTGCCCGCGTGCGGCTCCGCTCTAGTGCTCCGTGGCCAGCCTAGGTAGGTAACACCGCGGGCTTTAGGATCGCGTATAGACGCGAGTAGAGGGATGCCCCGTGTGGGACGTCGGGCGCCGCGTAGACCTGAGCGCACGGTCACGGTGCCCAGCGCGGAGGATGCGTCTAGGTGGTGGTCCTACCATGATTGTGCTGCTACTTCATTTTACTAACTGCACCGTAGACCCCACTTAGTGCAGCGCGCCCCCTCTCCTTCTATGGGATGTGAGCTTGGGATGTCAGTAAAGGGGGACAGCCACTTTGGCGCAGCCTCCCTTGGCGGAGCGGAGCGAACCGGGAGGCTGCGTGGTGCCAATTTACACGATTGCCATATGGACTGCAGCGTCGAAGTCAGTGTCACACACGGGCGCGCAGAGTTGTCGTGATCTGAGCTCGACAAACACGACCGCGTCAGAACAACCTTCAGTCATCGCGTGGTGCAGCACGCTCGCGCCGCGCGCTATATATGCACGCGGTGGTGAAGTTTCCTCATTGGCCTCATTTGGGGCTTTTTCGGTCGGCGCAGTGCTGCTCGCACGGTCCAAAACTGCCGGCTAGACCTCCCCACGGCTCAAGGCTGGGTATAGTCGGCCGCAATGCTCCCTCGTACCCGGGGACGCAGTGACCGGGTGTGCCGCGACGTGACGCAGCCGCTGGCGACTTAGAGGGCTGCGGACCTCAATTTCGCTACCGTGACATATGTGTTCCTTGCGCGTCGCGTACACTTTTACAGCACGTCTTTATACTATCCGCCTAAACTTCAACCGGGGCCTAAACTTGAAGACACCATATTTATCTATTTTATGCGAGAGTGGCACCCTCCAACTTCCCGCAGGTGGGCCAATAAATCCGCCGAGGCATTCCAGCCCTATAGTAAAATAACAGCCTCCCGGGGGATCTCCGATACCGTGCTAGTCCTGTACGACTGTGTAGGATCCCTAAACTTGTGCTGGAGCGACGACATAGCTGTTTTTTTGCCAGCAATAGCTATTTGGAGTCATCGCGCAAGTCGCGCTTCTGCTGTGAAATGAGCCGCGATTCAAACTATGGTGCGCGCCGCCAATTCGCCGTTACTCATACCCGCTTCCCACGCAGACCACCATATCACAATCTTCTCGCCCGCTGGCAAACTTTATCAGGTGGAGTACGCCATCAAATGCGCTCAGACCACGTCGGGGCTAACTTCGGTGGCCGTCCGCGGCGTGGACAGCTGCGTGCTCGTGACACAGAAGAAAGTGCCAGACAGTTTGATCGATGCAACGTCGGTGACAAATTTGTACCAAGTGACGGAAAACGTAGCGGTGCTCATGACAGGCATGCCAGCCGATTGCCGGACGCAAGCGACAAGGCTACGCTACGAGGCTGCCGAGTTCAAGTTTCAGTACGGGTATGCCATGCCCGTAGCGTCCGTCGCTAAGCGTGTGGGAGACATATGTCAGGTGTACACACAAAAGGCTTCACTACGAGCGTTAGCAGCAATCTGCATCATTGCGGCCGTCGACGAAGAGAATGGACCCCAGCTCTTCAAGGTCGATCCCGCGGGCCACCATTTCCCCTACTTTGCGACAGCCGCAGGAGCAAAGGAGTCCGAGGCAACTAATTTTCTCGAGAAGAAGGTCGACGAGTTTGCTACGTATGACACAGACAAGACAGTGCAGTGTGCCATCGCCGCTCTCCAATCTGTTCTCAACGCGGACTTTAAGGCATCTGAAATTGAGGCGATGCTCCTTTCGGGCAACTCAAGCTGCCATGCCCTCACCGAGGAGGAGATTGATGGCCATCTCAACGTACTTGCTGAAACCGACGCGTAACCATACGCCGTCTGCCCTATTATTGTTTATAATATGCACCCTCGCTCAGGCTACAGTATACTAAGTGCAGTACTTCAGGTTGATCACAACGTAGTCAAGTCCAAACTACGAAATTTGCCCTTACGCTGGTAATTTGGCCCCCCGAGGGCCTCAAGTACCAGTGGCGTGGGCCGGATGTGCCAAGGCGAGCGTGCTCGGTGGGGTGCCAAAAGCATTGTGCGACGCGGCACGAACCGCCAGTGGCGCGACATTCGTCCACGAGCCTCAAAAACCGTCAGATCCTAGTTGTCTCTTCTCCCCCCTTTGTTTTAACAAGCTCTACAAAGGTGGGAAGACATACTTCAAGTATGAGTAACGAAGTTTAATTTGAACTTGAGACAACATCATCATTCTACATCATCATCACAGGTCGGCTGAGCCGGACACGGTTTAATTCTTTGGAGTGCCATTTTGGTTTATCTTCCCTTAGCTCTAATTAGAATGAAATACCCTGCGAAGCCTATTAGTGCGTGGAGACATCGATATTTATAGGGGGGTCAAGCACTTTGGCTCAGGCTTTCAGGCTTTAAGTGCAACTGTGACGTCACGGTTGATTTTTTTATTTGACGCAATGAGCGTACAGCCACGCGCCGGCCGAATGGCGGGAAAAATTTGCTGAATGTCCCAATCAGACTCTCGGATACACATATGACCCGCAACATTTTGAAACTGTGAGGGGCACTGGCATTTGGCGCGCTGCGCTATCTCCAAATACGCCAGTTGAAGAGTTAGACCATGATCCCAGTGACTAGGAGGAACGAGCGGCAGCTCGATCCACCGCGATGCCAGTAGGGGCTAGGCGATGCGGATGACGTTGAAGCGAGTGATACACCTCCTGGGCAGAAGCTCTTTTCGTTAAATTGCCGCCCGGCCACTATATTCTCTCTCGATAGTATGATCGTGAAGTGCGATTAAATGCCAGTAGACACACACAAGTGTTAAAGTAGTGTCCGGCACGGATAGCATATGTAGTGACTGTTTATGCGGCCAGTGCCAGTCGCCCTATCACCGACTTAGGACAGCCTTGCAGCGTTGTGTGTGTGCGGCCCCCTAGCAACACGCGTGCCCCAAGTTTGCGCGCAATAACACTTGTCGAGTTTCTGAATAGAATTGATTCAAATCGCCGGCGAACCGTGACGATGATGCACACGTGATGTACATGCGGTTGGTGGTTAGGTTCAGTAGGGGGCGTGGTCGTGGAAGCTTCGGCGGTCCAGGCTCCAGCGCGCGGTGTCTAATTGAGCTTCGATTAGAGTTACACTCTGTCGAGTGCAACCCGACCAGTTCGCCCGCGGGTTTTAATTAAAAACGGCCTTTGTTTTAGTCTTGTTTAGTGACGACTTAAAACGCAGCGTGCTCGCCAGTTGGGCGACACCCGGCGATGCGGCGTCGTGGGCCTTCGGACCGACCTTTGACCTCGCCCCGAGGCTAGTTATTTAGGTCGGCGGGGCGCCGTGGCGGTCGCAAACGAAGTTCTTGCGACGACGGCTAATGGCGAGGAATCTATGGAGAAACTCTCATCGCGAGGCGGCGCCAGGGCGTCGAGAGCCGCTTGGGTACATATCATGGCGCTGCGATGGGCCTGGGCGACACATAAGTCGCCGTGGTTAGTGCGGCGCGCGACGCCGCGAAATAGCGTTTCGCACGGGCGGGCGCCTCACGGACTTGCTACCGGTGTTTGGCGTGCCAGAGACCGGCGGTCCCTTCAAGGGTGGCCCGAGGACGCATCGATGCCTGCTAGACGGTTGGCGACGCCGTGTTGAGGTGATGGGCTCGCGACGAGCTTTTTTGCCGGGCGACGCCTGCGGGGCGGCCGTGCGGTCCAGCACGCCGTCGTAGCTGCTAGTTTGTATTACGGACCTGGGGTCCACCCTCACTAACGAGCTTGCGTGCGGTATGAACGAAATTCTCTCCAGGGATTCTCTTCTGGTAATCCGATAGCGTCGTGGCGTTCTCGTCGATTATGGCGAAAGTATCCAAACGAACGTTCACGCCGCTTTTGAGGCGCCGAGGCGGCCCGGGCGGCTCACCTGTGGCCCTACGGGGCCACGATGCCAATACGAGGAGCCAGAGGGTCGGGGAGAGAAAAGAAGTAGGCTCCCGCGTCGCCGACGGAGAGACGTCACCGGAGACGCCCGAAATCACCCGCCCGGTGGCGTGTAGTTAAAAACAGTACGAGAGAGTCTCGGGTGGTACCCTAAGGGCCGGTGGCCTCACTGGCGCGTCTTTTGCAGCACTTTTGCCAGAAAGGACATTTAGCTATTAATAAAATTCAATATCGAGGCGTTGCGAGCCGCGCGGAGGACCTTAAAGCCGGTGATCTGGGGACCCAGCGGTTTCCACGGTGTCTACCGTCCCACCGCGCTTGCTGCGGCGCCCGCTCGTCGTCCAGACGTCGTCGACGCGCCCGTTACGCCCCGTCGGGTGGTCCCGTGGCGTCTTTCGCGTCTCGCGCGCAGAGCCAGAAACAGTTGCTGGCCGTTGCCGCACGCGAGAGCGTCACGGAGGCACCACTTCCTATCCCGTTTCAACCATGGGGCGCTCACGCAATGCTAAGCGCGTTTTTGGGACGTCGTCGAGAACGCGCCGAACTTGGCGGATTACCACAGGAGGATCCTTGGAGCCGATTTTTTTCGCTTGTGGACTGATCGACGGCGCGGCGCACGCTCTACAACCCGCTAATAGGTAGGTCCCCTGGCGGCCGCTCCGCGCGGCGCAGGACCGCCCGATGTAAAATCTACGCACCAGCAAAGCGCTTGTTTGGGCGCGCGACGGTCCGCGCCGGCCGGATTTTTGAGGCGGTGGCCTCACATAGAGGCCGACGGGACGCCTGTGCAAGGAATCCGCCGGAGAAGCGCGTGCGGCTTTGTTTGCAATAATAGCAAACGTTTGCAACAATAGCAATCAAAGCATTTCTAATTATTTTGCGTGGGCGAACTGGTCGGGTTGCTTGCGGGGACGGCGGTGTTATGCCAGCGTAGCTTGGGTTTTCCTCTGGTTGCTTCACTTCACGCGAGATCAAGATGCCCCTAACTGAAGGCGGAATGAACTCTGAACTTGGTACGGAACCCACGGTGGAGAGTTTTGGTGGAGGCTTCTTTGACCGCGTGGTACGTCCTCTAGCCTGAAGAGCGCAAGCCTACACCGTAGGCTTCTGGCGCGAGTGCGTCTCATAGAGATGCGTATCGTGCAGCTGAGATGCAAGAGTGTCAAGCTCAGTTGCGCATCACTTTGCAGCGCATAGCTGATGTGGAGTCAATTAATGTAGATCTCGAGGCCCGGCTAGAGGCGCAGGCAAAAGAGTACATTGAACTCGAGTCGGATGCTGCTGAGTCGTACACAGCAGCCGCGTAGTCGTGTTCCCCAATTCCTATTTTAATCAGCATTAGCCCTCGACGGATATAGGCTTGCACATTGGAAGATGCAATATAAAGCACTCGCTGAAGAGGCGGGAAGCTGGAAGTGCGCGTCACAGCCGAGTATTGTCCCAAATGCTTGAGATATGTCATACCATATCAGGAAACTACATGCGCAGCAGGAGCTGAAGAATCAGAAGATCCGCGAACAATTGCTTCGCACAGAGCGGGAGCTACATGGAATTCTTCAGAAGAAATATGACATCATGGAATATGCCCGGTGCTTTCATACTGCTCATCAGTGAAGCCTATTAGACTGTCGTTTAGGCGTGAAGAGAGATTTCGAATGCGTGCAGAAAGCTCTGTAGGCACAAGTCTTGGTGCAAGACCTGTCACAATTTCCCGGAACCACCAAGCTGATAAATCAAATCGTAGCACCCCCAGGAGAGTTGGAAATGGCTTTGGCACTGGAAATCCACTTGGTGCACTGCCCCAGGATGTACGCCGCGGGCGTGCTATTCTTGCCCTTGCCGACCTCTTTAGATTGTATATGGGGGACGATGACACCAGCGCAGACATCCGCAACACAAATCACGTTCAAACAGCATTGAATGCGTGAACTTTTGGCTGGTAAATGATGATCGCCGCTTACTAAAAGTGTAGGGAGGCCGCATTTAGCTGCCAAAAAAGGCAGCAGTCTAGGAGCGCTAAAGTGCTATTTGAAACAGTGGTCTGGACCAGGAAGGTACGTACTTCCACTACAGTTCCAAACCAAGTCGAACCAGTTGCCAATCTCGGAGCCTGAAGTGAACAAGCGTTAAGGATCCTCCACATTAATATTGCTGGGCCTGTTTAAACCTTGTTAACGTCAAATCGGCATTTTACTTTGTTCAAGGACTGGCAAGCTACGGCCCGGACTTGGAACCTTTTTTTTCTGGCCGGTCCTCTAAGATTAAAGTCTGGGATCTCAATTCTCACCGTGCTCAGATTAAGGAAAGAACCGTAATTTCAAGGATCCGGAACCCACATTTGAAGAAATTTAGACTGGAGATTCCCCATAGAGTGATCGGCTACAGTGATCGGCGGTGGTGGTCTCAACGTCCTTCGCCAGTGGCATTCAGTGTTGCGTCGTTGCGATCTGATTGGCCACCCCTCGGGATTGATGGCCGTGTTGCGCCTCCTGCCGACGCTACGGTTGCTTGGGGGGTTCGTGGACAAAATTGCCGGCAAAATTTATAATTAACAATAAACCACCACCAAGGAAGGGCTCGGTTGGATATCCCGATCATCAGATTAAGTGGCCCGAGTGCCACTCGGCGCTGTTCAGCTGCCGGTGGGACTGAAGCAGCTTGCTTGGACGTTGAAATTCCGCAACAATGTCTCGCATCGTTAAATAATAATAATAATAATAATAATAAACAAAAAGAAATTAAGGAAGGCCTAATAAAAGACAAAAGCTTAGACTAGGTTGCAAATGACCCGAGGGGTTATTAACCCCGACGGTGGCGCCAGGGGTTAGTAACCTGGGTATATACGGGTGAGTGCGGGTTTTTGAACCCGGGGGCTTATAGAGGGGTAGGGGGGCCCGGCGGGCCCGGGGGCTCCTACAGGCGACTGGCCCGGGGGCCGGGGCCGCGTGACTCGCGTCGGCGGCTTTCCACCTCGGTACTTTCCCTGGTGAGCTTCACGTCCAAGCGGCCAGCACCGCGTCCGGGTCCATCCGGAGATTCGCACAAAAAACGCTGCGAGCAGGCCGGAGGGCATGCCCGGCGCGCCGCTGACAACTTCGCTTGCTCAAAACGCTGGAAATCATCCCAGCGTTTGCGTCGACGTCGACGTCGACGTCGCCGCGAACCGACAAGTGGCTTCTCCTAGCGCCAAACTTGAAGGCTCCGGAGCGGCAAACTGCGGGTCCCAGGACCAGCGAGGGGTTATATCCGACGATTCCAGACACTTTTTGGCCCGAGTTGGCTGCAATAGGTGGATCGTATGGTTACGAAGCAACACTCACCTGAAACCGCCCATTTTCTCCAGCACGACGCGACCCACGCTTCTCCAAACTCCGCGCAGGGGTCTGTTGTGACCCCAGCCCTCCTAGTCTCGAGTTGCCTCCGGGTCTATCAGAACGCGGCTGCGCTAGGGCCGATTTAAGGGGTCTGCACCCCCGAGGGCCCTGCGAGAATCGTGCTTTAAAACCCGTCCAATAAAACCCGTCGGGTTATTTTACCGGGTTACTGACCCCGGATCTCCCACGGTAATTTTACCGGGTTAATAACCTGTTATTAACAGGCCATTTGCAACCTAGCTAAACTCCGTGCGCATGTGTTCCCTCATCGATGCGCCGTCGCCAGTGCCACTCCAGTGCCCTCCTGTTGGCGAGCTCCAACTATATGAAATGGACTTCATGGTACGTTTTGCGGTAAGGCATATTATTTACACTCCCCACCTGTGCACAGCGTGGCCAGGCATCTGGCCGGGGCGTCTCTCAAAGTCGGCTCTGCAATAATCAAGTTTATTTGCTTCAGTTTGAGGTATTCGGCCGAACCTCGCCTCACTCACCACACGACCTCAGAAAGAGGGTGGCCAAACAATAACGACACAGACGGGACACATGCCGTGTTCTGCGCAAGCCGCAAGAGAAATGGGCTAGGTACGAATCGCGACGACTGAATTAGCTGAGGACGTATCTTGTACGAACTCCTGTAGTCCAGCTGTATTTAACTCACCTCAACTTTATCTCGGGCCAATGGCTTTGGGGATTTTTGGCCAGTGCAGCGCCCTTCAAGTCCACTCTAACCTCACATGCACGCGGTGACCTCGCCCCTCTCTTTTAGTATGCGTCTGCTAAGTTATATCGGTAATGAAAAAGACGCAACCCCCACACAGATTGGGTTGATAAATAAGATGAGGGGTTGAGTGGATTGTTCCATCAGAGGAAGTGTATATCACCTAGGATCACAAGGTCAAGTAACTAGAATAAGCGCTATGAAACATCACTGCATGTTGCGCTTCGATTCGTCATACATTAATCTGTTCTCATCCTGCAACTTATGTAGAATGACTTCAATTTCGGGCAATTGGAAAATTTTGTCTTCCTTGCTCAAGAAAGAATTGGCAAGGGTCGAAAGCTCGTTGATGTGCGCTTTTCCTCGTGTGGCATTAATAGACGCAAGTTGGGTATACGCGTCAACCACGACCTCATGGCGACCAACATCCACGTGCGGTTGCAAGCTGGCATGACTTGATGGACTATCTACATCGCTGGTTTTTCGTAGACGCTTCTCTGTCGCTTCGATGGCCTAAATGTAATTGTATAACATTCCGGAGTAAGGTATTCGTTTCAGATCTTTTACAAAATCATCCTTATTGACAAAAGACCTGGACGAGGCATTAACTTCATGAGGACCAAGCTTTGCATCGCCGTACAGGGCGAAACTGTGGAACATATATGGTCAAAGCATATAAAACTGGAGTTTGCGCTGGGAGTTTACGAAAGAAATTTGAGGGCCACGTGACAGTCACGGCCATTCACAATGTTGGAGAGCCGCACTTTGGAATGGGCCGTTGCAATTCGAATGAGAGACTCGAGGCATCGAGCCGTCACCTATAGTATGGTAGGACACAAGATAGAACATTTATTTTAATTTAGGAAGGGCAAGGAGTGGTTACCGGCAAGGTGCGGTCGTCACACTTGGAACGAAGATCTGCGTAAGCATTTGCGATACTTTCGCGAGACTCCTCGCCAAGTTTTGGATCCACATTGTGCCGGGCAAATGATATATACTTGCGCACAAAGGCCAAACTTAGCACTGCATCTTTGGGTGGAAGGCGACTGGCCTAAGTAAGATTATGTTGTGTGCCCTGTAGAAGAGATCTACTGCGAGGGAACGTGCAGGGGCAGTGTCAGTAGCAGTGATAAGATACCTGATTAGCTTCGGAGATTAAAGAAAGATATTTTTATTTCGACGTACTTGTTGGAATCTGTACTTTTAGATTGGTGTTGAGTCTGCCAGATAGAACAGGTTTCACTTTCTGTAAGATTTCAGAAAATTAGAAATGAATAAGTCGTGGTACCACACCTTCACCGCGAAACTCATTTTGATCTGTTGAATCTGGGGACTTGAGCACATCTACAGACTTGATAGCAGTGTCTTGATCACGGAACCGGTACTGATGAGAAGAAAGCACATGATTTGCAACATGCCTGTCCGACTCAGCATCGACGTTATCAAGCACTATAAACAGAAGGTCAAAACGAGAAAGCAATGAATCAGGCCTAAAAGCACCAGGCAGTGCATTTGTCTGGTAAGGCCAAAAATTTTCCTGGACAATGCTGCATGCAATCCTACATTCTCCTGAGGTCGTCGATCAGTATCATATTGACCATAAACAGGATTTGCGGCAGCCAGTACTGCGCATCTCGCGTTTAACGAGGCATGAATGCCTGCTTTAGCCAGAGTCACAGTCTGTTGTTCCATTACCTCGTGTATTGCCACCCGATCACCTGGAAGTACACATACATTCTAGTTAGAGGTTCTTGCTACACACCTGCCGACATCTTATCAAACTCGTCAATGCACACTAGACCGCGATCAGCAAGAACAACAGCGCCAGCTTCCAAACGTCGATCACCAGTCTCAGGATCCTGAGCAACCGCAGCCGTCAACCCAACTCCCGAAGACCCTCGACCAGTGGTACCTAGCTCAATTACCGATGAATATGGGTGATTACGTTGAAAAGCATGCTCAGCATCCGACTAACAGCTAGTGGTGCCACGCGCATTGAAGCCCGAAGCAACTGGCTCTTTGCCGTTGATGGATCGCCAACCAAAAGTACATTGATATCACCACGAAGACGGGAACCGCTTACGAGGTTCTTTTCGGTCCCCCCAACCTGAAAGCAACGTTTCTTAGAGTTCAATTATCGAGGTCATTAAAATAACGCATCGGATAGCACAAGTTGTAGAATCAGAGCGCGTTTTATTGACTCGTGATCGCATATCGAGGGGGCGAAACCAACTCCAAGCGCGTGGAGCATGCGGCCAAATCCGGATGATACGGCTTCGGACGTGTCTTGGATTGAGCGCTCAACTTCGAATTGCTTGGCCTGAAAAATAACAAGTTATTTTGCGGAGTGCAGCGCAGCGAGTCTTTCTTACAATTTTTCTGATATTTGCTAAATCTCTCGGACTCAAAGATGCCGCAGTATTTCCATGACCATGAAAAGCAAGCGAATTTGCCAAAACAACCGTGCGGAAAACACCGGAAGTAATCGGATTGTTGTGAGTCAATGCACGATAAATTCCAGAACATTTTACACGGTCCCCCGGCTTTACTGTATCCACAAGATCATCATCAAGGAACACTTCCACCTAAAGAGTGAAATATCACCGTGCCTTTGCACTACGCGCTGCGATAAATGACGGAGCGGGGGAGCTGACCTAGCGGAGCACTCTCAGGAGGTTCCTGGATTGTCACGCATTGATGATCTTTATAAATACTTAATCCAAATTCTGTTTCCAGTATATTACCATCTGCATCACTTGAGGGTGAAGACCTAGGGGCTTGCAGCGAGTGAAAACTGGGACTGTCCTTTGATTCAGTTTCAGTATTCGCTACCGCCATAATATTCATGTCAAGCGCTGTCGAATCACGGTATTCACGGGTAATGTGTTGTTGCGTTGATGCACACCAGTGAACAGAACGTACCACTTTGGGCCGCGTGATTGAGCACCTTGTTATGACACCTTCGACGCAAACCATGGTACCTAGCTGGGATGCACGCAGTTCACGCGGAGACACGTGATGCGAACCAAAGGTTCCGACAAAACCAAGATGCGTCCGAGCAGCCAGAGAAATACTCTCACTTGTGTTTTTTTTTCCTGTAGCATGTTGCACACGCTCGGTGACGACTTCTGTCCACGGCGCGAGAAAACGCAAAGGTTGCCGTAGCAACTGTGTTGCTAATTTGGGGTCGAATTGCCGGACGTCATTAACACTCACAAGTAGTCGCTGGGAAGTTCTCCCATCTGCCGCTTTCGCCATCTCTCTGATTTGCTGGTCGTATTCACCCCTATGCTGTGTGTCAAGAAACGCAGTGAATTGACTCTTGTGGTCACTATGAGAGGCAGTATCCATTCGAATTCAATATTATCGCGGAGTTTGGTCAATAGTATTTCAGTAATATTAATTGAGCTATCTAATTAATATATTAAAAATTAAATTTTGCACTTTCCGTTTGCTCAAGCGTGCGGGTTACGAATCTCAATCTCTAGCAGCGATCTATATACCTCCAGTATAGAGTGCAACTGCAACTCGAAATGCAGGTCTCTATAGAGGACTATGAAGTAGCTAACAGGCTTACTCAAGCTACAAGAAGTATCGTGGCGGCTGCCAGTGGAATGTTGACTCGGACTCGGAAGTACCGTGACTGCCAGTGACACTCAGAGGCTAGCACCCCAGTTGGTAGTACTAGTGGAGTCCGCACTTAGATGCCAAGACCGGTCCAGACGGTCAAGAGGAAGTCTACTACCTATACCAGAGGCACCCTGGGCAACCAAAAACTCTAACTGAACTTCAACTTTGCCAGTGCTCGTCTAGGAAATGTCACGGTTCGTCGGGGGAACTTGAAGAGACTCGGAGAGAAGAAAAGAAAAGAGCAACTGCGCATATTGTATGCTTGGCGGCGGGCCACTGCAGTGGAGCCAGTTTGTATCTTCATTCAGGCAACTTGAACAATCGAAACAAGGAGAAAAATTCTGCTCAGGCTTTCCTTCCTCTGCCTTCTCTCAGGCTACCTTTTTTCAACCCGCAAGAGTCGAGTGAAGGAAAAGAACTTCAAGTTGAAGGCAGGGGGCACTAGCTACCGTGGCAGCTCTCCGGGCCCGGGGAAGAGAAGAGTCATCTATCTAGCCTCTGCTGTATTAGCAGGGGCCCCTGCGGGACGGCGGCGGGACCGCGAGACCTCCGACTTCCCCGCGCCGGGCCCGCGGGAAGATCGCTCCGGGTCCGCGCCTTGACCGCGAGGCCAGTTCCGAGTCCGCCGGGCCCGTGGTCGGTTTTCCCCCGCTCGCAGCCCGACCGCGAAATTTAGTCATCCGGCCGCCCGCCGCGACCGGCCCGCCTTGACCACGGCGCCGTCCGCCGCGTCCGCGTAATATTCCGCCTGGGCCCGCGCCGGGCCAGCGTGCAGCCCGTTGTCGGTCTGCGAAAGGCACGGGGCTTGACCGCCGGCTTGACCGCCGCCGACCGCAGGTTGAATTTCAAGTTAAAGTTCAACCTGGCCTTGACGGCCGCGTCCGCCAGCATCCCCCCTGTCTGCAACCCGCCTACCGCCCGTCCGCCAGTCGCCCGCGGCCCGCCAAGTGGCGCCCGCCGCCCGCGGGTTTGTCCGCCACTCGGCCGCCCCGGGTCCTCGAACACCGATCCGCCCCGACCGCCCCGACCGCCAGTTCCGCGACCTGACCGCGGCGGGTCCCCCGGCGGTCCGCCCCGAGTTCTACCCTAGTCGACCGAGAGTTTCACCGCGGCCCCGCCCGCGGCCGTCCGCTGCGCCCGCGCCCTTGACCGGCGGTCTCGCTGTACCGCAGCCCCGGCCCCTATTAGCTCCCCTATGCTCCCCTAGGCGCCCGGTGTGCCAGTGTGTGCCGCAGTGGGCTCTTATTGTGACTAGCTCCACTAGTACGGACCCCGAGCGCGCTCCATTGTGCCTATTTGGATTAGGTGTATGGGGTGGTTGTTCCACCCCGCATCACCCCAAGAACCGAGACAGTATGGTCTGGAACTTCGCTACCGAGTCCCGAGTACAGAGGTCAGTATTTTGCATTGACTTGTCGGATGGGCTATCCGTCTGTCCCCCTCAAGCTAGTTTCGCCCCTCAAAACCCGAATTAGCATACCTGGGTGCCCGAAACGCTAGCTCGACAATTCGTCAATACCTCCCCCGGGGGAGCGTGTATTAAAAAAGCTCTACCACTAGCTTGAGCACACCTGGGTGCCGCAACGCTAGCTCGAAACTCGCAAAAACCCGAATTGACTATAATACTCCTTTTCTCTCGAAGTACGAGCTTGTCTACAGGTGTAGTGAGGCTTACAAGCGCTTCATAGGGCCCGGCTCGTCTAACACTTAGCGTAGCCAGCTGGCCAGCCCGTCTGGTCATGAAGAGCGACGGATCGAGCTACACTCAAAGCGATGAGTTGGCTGTCTTTTGGACACGTGGTGCGGAACTGACAGCGCGCATGGGTCTTCTGATGCACCAACTCCAGCGCGAGCGTGGGTTGATGACGCTGCATGTCGCTGATGCATCATGGGGCGCACAGTGTGCTCAGTGCCAGAATCATGTACGGCTACAATGATTGCTGCAATTAGGTCTCTGGCAAATCAGCATGCGGTGTCTACGGCAGCGTGGGAAGAGACAGTGGCGTGGTTGCGATCATTTCGGATTACTGTCCCAGGGATCAAAGTAGCTCTGGGTCACACTTCACATCCGTTTGGCAAAAAAGTAGGGCAGGCATCTGGTGAGCATTCAAACCCATTGTCGCAGAGGAATTGTACATCACGTTTTGACTCAGCAGAAGCGGCGTGGGTAAATGCAATGATTGAAGTAGAGATGAAATTTGCGACAGTGAAAAAAGATATAGACTCCATTCGACAAGTTGTCCTAGGAGGTCATGTACACCAGCGGCGATATGCTGATGTAGCACGCAGTTATTCTGTAGTCCTGCGACGATTATTAGAGCTCCATGGGGCCGTTGTTCTGCCTCGTAGTAATAGTAAATTGCTAAGTTTTGTTCACATGCTTTTGCGTCTGAAGGAATACGCAGGTCTTCAGCGTGCTCTGACGGCCGGGATGTTAGGTTTTAGGCTGGCAACAATCCCGCATTCTGTGACAGCAAGGTGTGATTCAGAAAGACCAAAGTGCTCTGTCAGTGAGAGTTGTCCTCAGTCATCGACCTTAGAGCTGATCCCAGGACGAGATGAGCTCCGGGCAGCCATTGCCATATTTTCAGAGCTCAGGGATAACTGCAGCGCCATCCGTTGCATGTTTTTTCCAGAGGATGAGCACACAGAAGCTCTAACCCGTCTTACACGCCACGTAAGGGAAATACTAAATGCACGGAATTTTGAGGCAGCAACACGTGCTCCCGATGACATCGTAAGTCTCCACTGCGCCTTGCTCGGAAATACATGGACTATAAGTCCATGGGGAAATGAGAGTAGTAGGAGAGCACACATTGACTATTTACCTGCTGTCCTTGGCCAAAGTGGTTGTGTATTGAACCAAGCTAATGCCGTGCATCTTGACCCAACGAGCCTTTGGCAGCTCATGACAGATTGGATTGACAAGCTTCAGGTTGTAGAAATTGCTGCGCTGCATTACGTTCTTCCTCCTGACATCTACGAAACTCTGTATTCGCCCCAGCTCCGTTCCCATTGTAAACCAACATGGACGAGACGCAGCATGTCCCCTCGTAAGGAAAATAATAGAACTAAGACAGATGTTAAAATTGAAATAAATACGCAAAATTCGACAGCAGAACAACACAATCATATGTTACTAGCACCTCGATCATCTTCGCACTATTCTGCGTTCTCGCCTCTTCCTCGTGAGCACAATATTAGCGCAACTCGAACATGGGCTAGAATAGATGCGCAGCAGGGGCTTATCCAGGTCAGTGTGCATGATATCACCTTTGGTCAAGTCCTCGGAAGCGGTTCAACCGGTTCCACTCATCTTGCACTCTGGCGTGGCCAGCATGTGGCCATTAAGCTTGTACTTGCGAGGCAGATGCCTAATGGCGTACCGTCACAGGCTGCCCAGCAACTTGTACGCGAAATATCAACTCTCGCAACACTTCGTCACCCAAATTGTGTACGAATCCTTGGAATTGCTCGTGCGCCACCTGTCTCTTGTGGTATCCTCCTCGAATTCCTCGCTGGTGGTAGTGTCGCGCAACACTTGCGCTTAAACGCCCGGGTTGGTGAAAATCCAGATATGACGGGCCCACCATTCAAAACTAGATTGGGCATCATGCTCGATGTCAGTAGAGGCATGGCGTATATACATGCCATGGGCCATCTTCATAGGGACCTCAAACCAGATAACATCCTCCTTGATGCGGAGGGGGCTGCAAAGATCTCAGACTTCGGTCTCTCATGCCTCCATACGTCAAAAACATTGAGTGATGAACACACTAGAGGAACCGGTACCCTCAGATGGATGGCGCCAGAGGTCGCTCAGCATAGGCCTTATGCTTATCCAGCAGATGTATTCTCCTTCGCCATTTGTGCTTGGCAGCTTGCCCTCTGGGAGCCGAGGCCTTTCTCTAAGTTCTCACCAGCTAAAGCAA
>Ga0302122_10001084_pt1 | contig 17242 bp, 7 predicted proteins | sample CB21_SCM_MG_FD_203115 | JGI IMG/M metagenome (GOLD analysis project Ga0302122, IMG submission 203115) | Marine microbial communities from Western Arctic Ocean, Canada - CB21_SCM | ecosystem: Environmental > Aquatic > Marine > Oceanic | place: Canada: Western Arctic Ocean | collected 2017-09-28
CATTTTGTTCTGAAGATAGAGTCATTCCCATTTCAGTCCTCTCCTACGACGATGGGCGCCTCGTTCGGGCGTTCCTTACTTGGTACAGCGCCGATGCGGATTATTTTTTCTCGCAATTTTCCGAATCCGTCTATCAATGCTTCAGGGCGTGGTGGACAACCTGGGATGTAGACGTCAACTGGGATTACGGTATCAACTCCTTCCAGAATGTTGTATGATTGGAAGTATGGCCCTCCTGAAATTGCACATTCGCCCATTGCTATGCACCACTTTGGTTCGGGCATCTGTTCCCACAAGCGAACGATTGGGTCGGCGAATTTCTTAGAGATAGGTCCGTTTACAAGCATCACATCACATTGGCGAGGGCTTGAACGGAAAATGACACCGAATCTCTCTGCATCAAAACGAGGTCCGCCTGCCGCTGCCATCTCGAGAGCGCAACATTTGATTCCCAAATGGAGCGGGAATAGGGATTTCCTTTGAGCCCAATTAAAGAATCTCCCGCCAATCGTTCCAATGAATTGTTTCATCTTGGTTGCCTTCAGTGCTTCATCGGTAATATCACCGACCATGTCAACCAATGTGCGGCTGTTGAATACGGAATAATTCTCTCCTTCAGTCATCATTTCCACCTCAGATGTAAATCCTGCCTCGCTTCCTAAAGACGTGCCAAACACCCAATACCATCAGGATCAAGAAGGCTGAAAGTGCAACTAGGCCTCTCTTTGCAATGCTACCATCAAGATCGGTATCGGTCTGAGCGGCAGAACTCAAAAAGCCGCCCAAAGCCATGAACATGAATGCCACATCAAACACTAGGAAGATAATAGCATACCAATAATATTGGAAGTGGAATTGAATCATCGCATCCCCAACTGGCTCACTTCCACATTCATATGTTGAGAGACGCCTAGGGTAGAGAGTATGGTCTGTCTCATACCCTTCCAAGAAATATGAACGTGTGATGTTTGGATTGGAGGCATCAGGCACCGGTCTGAGGAAGCGAGTCATGATGAAAGACATCAATGGAAAACCGATTCCAATGAGAGTCATAAGCGCTACAGCAAGATAAGCGTCTGGAACTGTCTCTGCCGATGCCAATTAATCACCTAGGGTGCGTGTTCACGCTCTCTAAGATGGCCCACCCGAAGGATGAACATAAGCATAACCGTTGGCCCCCCTACGGGGGGCCTCAACCATTCACTGCTTCTTTCGGCCATTAAGCAACATTGCTGCACCTAACATCGAGATGATTCCGAGGGCTGCTGTGAATCCAGGTAAGCTCTCAAAGAAGCCGACTTCCTCAGGCTCTCCATTGACTATGAGTTCCATATTCTTTCGACCTACTAAGCCGCTATCAGACGGTTCTGCGGAGAAGGTGAACTCTAAGGTGTCTGATATTTCAGAGGAATGTGGAGGCTTCACATCAACCTCGATTGTCACTGTTTCTCCGATATCGAGGGTGCAGAGCAATTCTTCATCTTCAGTTGTTTCACAGACCTTGCTATTAGCAATGAAAGTATCACCATTCATTACCCCATCTTGTTGACTAATACTAATCACCCAACCGCGAAGAGCCTCGCTGGTGAAAACTCGCATCTCAAATTCAGTATTTCCTTCGTTGGTCAATTGGATTTCAAAACTTATTGAGGTAGAATAGTCGGTATCGACTTCAGTATCTCCGATGTTAGTTATACCGATTTTCTTGATAGTATTTACCGAAACTGAAATTGTTAATTCTTCCATTTCAATCATGTTGTTTTGGCTTGCTGTCTGGAAGATGATGATGCCTGTTTTACCATTTTCTGAATTACTTGAAATGGTAACTTCAATATAAAGAAGAACTTTGTAAAGAGTGTATTCATGACTCTCATGAAGGCCCTGATCGGACATATATTGGTCTGCTTTATCTTTAGTACAATTGGTATCGCATAATGGGCTTTGTTCAAACACCACGACTAGACCGTTGTTGTCAACCCTATATTCTCCTGAACTTAGGTTTTTGATTGCATATCCTTTTGATACAGCCATTCCATCTTCAATTGGTAAGCCATTCAAATCAGTTAATTTGATACTACCCATGCCCTCAAGTCCAGTTGCAGAAATAAAGGCAACGTCGCTCAAATCGCCAACATTCTCCAGCCATATTGGAATGGTATCTGTACCACCTGGTGCTAGGGAAATTGAGCCCCCATTTTGAGCTGCCCATTCAGCATCGATTTCTGCCTCAATCAAAAATAGCCTACTGGAAAGTATAGCTCTAAAAGTCATTTCTGCCTGATTATCGGGGACTCCATCTCCATCCTCATCTGCGGTGTTGGAATCGCCAGTATTTGTCACTCTGACTGCCAAGCGGGTATTCTCTAATTCTTCTTCACCTTCGACCTTAACAACGAGAATTGCGGTTCGCTTTTCTTTTGCTGGCACGATGATTTGAGTGACTGGAGTTTCGCCACCATCATCCCATAAGAAATGGGTGCTCCATCCAGGGTTGGAAGTTTGGCTAATGACTGAGAGCCTGAAGGTGTCCTGTGTATTTCCTGTATTCTCAACTTCGAATGGGAAGTACACCTCTTCATTGCCCTTGCCTGTTTGGTCGTCGGCAGAAGTAGAAACAGCCATTCCATGCACTGCTGCAACACTGATTGAAGCATTCGTTGAGTCGTAAGCGGCTCCTCCCGAAGATGATGAAACTGATATTGGGATTGTAATGACTTCATCTGCGAGTGCATCAAATGGTACAGTTATCTCTAATACCGCTTCATTTTGTTTTCCTGAACCATGCTTACTACCGACGGTCAAAGTAGCAGTTCCAATTCCTCCACTGATGGTTGTGCCATCGAGGGTGCCCATCCAACCATTTGGAAGAGTGACTGTAATTCGCATTGATTCCTCACCATTTCCTTGATTGGTCACCATAATCGTAGTACTATCAGCCTCACCTGGGATGACATTCGACATCATTGACTTAGAGAGGCTAACCCCTGCACCATGTGATTGGCCCACTCGGACTGTCAAGTCTGAACTACATTTGATTGGTCCATTTCCATCTTTTCCTTCGATAATAAGAATAACTTCTGAGCCTACACTGACCGAATCATCGGGGGTGACATCGATGTCGAATGACTTTGTGTCATCATCAGTATTGTATGGTAAGTTTCCAGAAGAAGCCCCATCGAATTGAGCCCAGTTAGCCTTTGAACCACTCACTCGCGCTTGGAGCGACCATTGAGTATTTCCGGTATTGGAAAATGTGATAGTTGTTGACTTAGTTTCATCGGGGTCAATAACCAATAAATCCGAAGTTAATTCTGAATCGCATTCGTGTAATTCAGGAATTTCAAGGTTAACAGGTAGGTCATCTGTAGAATTCGCTTGTGGGTCATTGGAAACCACAGCATGTATGTTCCAACATTGCTTTTTTGCTTGTTGGCCATCTGGAACATCGACTTCTAAATCTACCCATTCTGAAGAGTCATTGTCAATGTTGAGAGAGGTTTCTGAAAGGGTTGCGGTCAATTCCATTGGGTTGCACCCGGGTGCATCATCATCCTCAACTTCCAAGGAAATTGTGGCATTCGTTCTGCCCTTATTCTTGACTTCAATCTCCCATATGACTAGGTTCTCGCCGTCCCAATCGCGGCTTGGTTCGGCGGTTTCAAGTTCCACTGCCCATAGTTCATTTGATCCATCTCCATCCACGCTTGTGGTCACAATGACCTCCTCTTGGGCGCTTGCACCTGGTGTGTCTGGCGGAGTTACTTGTTCATTTGCGATGCCAGTGACTGTAGTTTCACATGGGTCAGCAGCACCTTCGGTTACATTTACTCTCAAAGTTGTAGTTTCACTGGTACCCGAATCTATGATTCCAGTAATTTGGTCTACTTGGCTTGTATATCCATTGCAGTCTTCGCCTTGAGCCTGAGAAAGTTGTACCGTAACTGGATTACTTCCAGTATTTCGAATTGTTATCGTGTATTCTGCAGTTTCTCCTTTTTCCACCTCTTGGGCCATCGGGCTGGAACTTATGACAATCGAAGCATCGCGACCAGAAACTGCGGCGGCCGGTGCACTGGCTGCGAGCATGGAAGTTAGCAATAATGAGACGAGAAGAAGTGATTTCCGGCCTTGAAAACGATTCTGCATGTTTATCGGACTAGCCGGACCGTAATCAACCCAACGCCCCTATGATGCCATAGGCATCAATGAATCATCCTTTCACAAAACCGCTAATTGGGCTTTGGCAACCTCGGCATTCTTGTAAATTTTCAACCCCACAACCATGCTCCTTTGAGTGGTATCTTGCGCCACATCCTGGGCATGCTAATACCGGCTCAGAAGAGATGTTCTTCATACAGGCCCAGCACTGAACTGCCACCGCAGAAACGGGCTCTGGATTTGTAGAAAAAGCCTCAGCCGCTGGCGCTGCTGCTGGCGCTGCAACAGGTACTACCGCAGGTACAAAAGCAGGTGATTCAATTTGCTTTGGAATTGGAGTAAAATTCATCGCAGTTGGTTTGCGTTGAGTTATAATAAATGCTATTAATATTAATCCAATAATGATGATGACGAAACTCGACCAAATAACTACTGATGATGCACTTCCTGTTGAATCTGTTATGGCCTCTCCTTCCGCAGTTAACTCAATTTTATGCTCATTTCCATCCACAGCATCCGCATCTGAAAGACCGAGAATAACCATCTCAGACCCTGGTTTATTTGCAATAATTCGCAACCTAATTGTCTGGGCCTCTCCAGGTTCAATTTGGATTAGATTTGAACCATCAAAATTGATTGACCAGCCATCGGGCTTTTCTCCAATCTGGAGACGATGGCTCAGCGCGATGTTTCCATCGTTCCAAAGTTGAACTTCGACTGTTGCTTCTTCACCGGTTTCCAAGGTGGGGGTTTTGACATCGGTCCAGACTACTCTGCGTGTTTCTTCAACATACATCGAGATTATACTTTCACGACTAATCCCCTCACCATTCAGTGTGAGCACTAATTTTGGCTGACTACCAGGTACTAAATTCGAAGTCAAAAGCACTGAACAAGTGATTTCGAGAACTGCATCTGCTTCCAATGTTCCAAGATTTGTACAATCGGTAATCACTCCTTGGTCGGCACTGATAGAGGCTGTTGGTTGCCAAGCGCCCTCACCTTCGTTGATTAAACGCCAAGTTAAATTGAATTCCTTACCAAGGGGGTGACTTCCTGGGCCCAGTGGATGGTCCCACGTTTCCCCATCAATCTCAATCTCTGCAAATTGTAATGTTGGCTTTGCCAAGGCAAGAACAACAAATTCCCCCTCCCAAGTGAAACGGTTTGAAATTCCCGTCAAATGAAGTTTGAAATCGCCACTAACTGCATGACCATTTCCTTCGATTTCAACAATCCAATTTTCTGATTGGCCCGGCGAGACTTGCAGGGTTTGCATTGCAGAGGTCAGGGACCAGCCCCCTGGTAACTCAGCAGTTGGATAAAGAGAAAGAATACTATTTCCATTATTGAAAACAGTAAATTGTAGGTTCAATGATGAATCAGGCCGCAATGTTCCTAGTGTACTCTCAAGAGTGATAGAGGCATTCTCTACTGCCTCCACAACAAGGTCGATTGACAGATTCCACATTCGGCTATTATTTGATTGGGAAACCGCCAAGATATCCAATTGTAATTGTGAGCCTGCAGCAACCATCGCGGTTGGTGGAATGATAGTTATTCCAATCTCGCGCAGAGCGTTCTTGGCAATGGCTCCAGTTGAACCTGAAGGTGCACCTGGGCGGCTGCCTAAGTCGTCAAAACCAGATTGCCAGCCACTTGGAGGTTGAATGAATAAGTTCCACCCTTGAGCCGAGTTTCCTTGGTTTTCTACCTCAATAATGAGTGGAGTTGGTTGTTTTGGATATACTCCAATAGATTGAGAATCTAAATTGAATACAAGGTCAGGGATTTCTAGAACTTCTAGTGTCAAATCGAAAGGATAAGTGATTGCATTGTCAACATCAATACCCACTAATGGCAAGATGTAGATCCCTGGGTCTGGGGGGGAGGGGTGTACCAATGTGATGTTGATGCTTGCCGAGCCCTTGCCCTCAAGAAAGAAATTAGAACCACTGCTTCCAATGAACCAATCACTAAATTCCACACCATCAGATTGGCGATAGACTGTGTTGGTAGTCAAGGAGGCATTTGTTTCCAGCAAAGCAGTATTGGTCAAGTCGACCTCCCATGTGCTTACACTGTGTGTAGGGTCCTCAACAATTATAGTCGATAGCGCTGATTCTACTTTTACACCTGGTGCAGTCACTTCAATTATTGCCGTGATGTGGTTGTTATTCTCTTCGATTTCATCTATCAAATCACTAGGATCAGCGCGAATCACAATGGTTCTTTCACCCGCTTGAGTAGGCGTCCATGGCCATGACAAGCCCTTGCTTTCCCCTGGCCCTAAATCTACGGTATATGTTGCCAAATCCGCTGCGTCTGCAATTGCTCTAACTTCGAGGTCATTTATTTGGGCATTTCCAAAATTTTGGATTTGAGCAAAAATTGTGACATCATCCCCAACTTGAGGAATGGCGATATTGGTACTAATCGAGCCTTGTACAGGTGATGCATCCGGGCGCAAATCGTTCACTCCTACCCCTGAAACTGAAAGTGCGTAGGCCTGTGAGCGCGACCCGCCGTGGCTATGGTCCTTGATACGAACCGTCCAAATTCCAGATTGGGCTTGATCGACTAAAACAACTTCAACATTATTCAAATCGTCCCATGCACCGCCAGTAGTGCTTCTACCATTGAGGAAATCATTTCCGCGATAGATTGTACCATCTGGTGCTTCGACCTCCAAATTCAGGTCATTGACCAATTGAGCACCATTTGCAAAACGTGACCCGCGTTCATCTGACCAAACTAAACTGGCCTTGAATGCTACATTCCCAGAGGTGAGATTGAAGGAATAGGTCTTCACTGAGCCGCTACTTGAAACTACACTACGGTCATCCACCCATATTCCACGGCCAGCATTTGGAGCCAAGGTATTGCGCAGATTGACTCTACCCCAGCCTTCATCGTTATTCGGGATATCTCTGCTACTTCCACTATCTTCAGCACCGAGAATTAGAAGCGATTTTACAAGCGCTCCTTGGGGTTGTTGGCGAAGGGCAATCTCAGTAAGATATTCACGAACCATAGCTGCTGCACCTGCTGCATTTGGTGTTGCCATCGAAGTTCCGGTGTACTCCATATACCATTGAGTATCCCAAGTGCTTCCCGAGATATCCTGTGCCTCTTGAGCACGACAAGAACGAACATAGCCTCCAGGAGCAAGTAAATCGGGCTTGATTCGTCCATCATCGGTTGGCCCACGACTTGAACTACTCATGATATCATTTGGAGCACCGCTGTAGCGAGCCTGGTGCATCCCCACTGAAATCGCATTCTTGGCGGTAGCAGGAGCACCCACTGTACCAGAATCAGGGCCGTCATTTCCATTTGCAAAAAGAACCGTCAAACCATCTCTCCCACTGTAGTAGCGGTCATAATAATTGGTTCTGTCATCTACATCTTCTGCATCAGTAGTATATTTTCCATAATCACTTGAAGACATTGAACCCCATGAATTGGTGTGTGTCCTTGCGCCATTACTGTAGGCTGAATTGAGTAAAGTGTTGATACTCGAAGAATACATGTTTCCTGAAGCATCGTCTTCCATTGCTTGGAAATATAATTCCGCAGCTGGAACAACACCTGCATAACCTCCTTGTGAACCATCACCAAGCACAGAACAAGCAACATGAGTTCCATGCCCAGAATCAGTGTCGGCAGTCGAACTATCACCTACCATATCCACTTTCTGAATAATCCGATTGCCAAAATCACCGTGGTCATGATCGATTCCAGTATCTGCAATCCCTACAATTTGACCTGAACCATCCAAGTCTGATGTAAACCAAGTGGACATAGTATTTGCATTCATGTGAGAACGCGATTGATCATTCCAAATTCCAAATACCGGAGGTTGGCGAATCCATGCAATAGCAGGGTCGTGTGATAATTCTGCAAGTGAATCAATCGGCATCATGCCTTGCCAACGCCCTTCAGCGTGCCACCATGCCTCATCGAGAAGAACCCTTGCACTATATCCAATATCTCCGCCAATTCTCTTTCCACTGACATCAGTGAGAATGAAGTCCGATGAAATTACTTCAGCGGCATCATCTCTCCATGCCTCGATTCTAACTTCAGTAGTTTCATTTGAAAACAACAAGGAATCATCTACAACCATCGCCGAGGGGACATGGTGTATGGCTACAACTTCCGGAAGCAATTCTGCCTGAGCAAGGGCAAGTTTGGTTCCTTGTAATAGATAACCAGATGGTGAAATGTATTCCCTGACCAATAAACCGCTGATATCGGAAAGGTTTGCCCTTGCAATATCCAATGCGACATCGCTTGAAACTAATGCCAAGCCGAGATCTTCTCGTGGTACAGTTGCCCATTCTGCTAATTCAATACTCAGATTCAGCCCATCTACACTAAACTCACCTAAGCGGCTCTCTGCAATTTCTGGTCTCTTGAAGGTAATTTCTTCCCAAGAGGCTTCCAGGCTTCCCTTTGCATCGAAGATTCTATTTTCATCAATCGAGAAATAAAGCCGCTCTGGCTCACTATTTTCAAATTTTTCATCTGCTTTTGATGGGTTATTATCTGGAGAGATAAGGCTTGTAAACCCAGCCAGTAAGAATATCACTAGCATCGATAGGCTGGCAGCCTGACGAGTCCTCATCAAGGATTGGCGGGCTGCGGAACGGATTTGAACCCATGCCCTCCAGAACCGCTCCTCGAATGCGCTACCTATGGTAGCGGGTGTTGCAAACAGACAAAAAAGCAATGGTTTTTCTCCAATGCAACAAAAATTGAATATTAGAATAGTATCCAGTTTTTACCGGCTTCATCATAGAAATGTTCTGAAGTCCATTCTCCTACTTGATGGCTAAAAGTTTCAGAATGCTTACGCCCAGAATCGTCTTGCCAAGATAAACTGATGACGATTGTATATTCATCCCATACCGTATAGCCCTGTACCAATAATTCCAAATCATCTCCCGAATAACTGCTATGTGATGGCAATTCGCCTTTATGCCATGAAGTTTCAGCGATATTAAATCCTTCTGAATCCTCAAATATCAGAGTTAATGAAATATCTCTTATTGTTCGGGAACCGAGGTTATCCACTTGAACCAAGATGACATGTCCTCCGCCTCGTTGAAAGTAAACAGTCTCTACTTCAACTGCATCTCGGGGAATGACCCAGTACCAAGTTGCAAATATTGAAGATAATAATAACAGGAGAATTGCTGATGCTGCAAAAACTCTTACTGGTGTTATTGATCTACCCAAACGCAACAACCTTTCTGCGGCTTGTTGAGCAATTTCATATTCCTCTTCTGTTGCCTCATCGAGAACTTGAATAGCAGCAATTTCAGAATCGTCAGTGACCACTCGGCCATCCGCTGTGATAACGAAGCCCTCTTCATCATCCCACAATTCCATTGCCTTCTTGCCACTCATCTAAATCACCTCATAGGAAAGTTGCAACCAGCGTTAAAATCAAAGAAGTAAATGGTTCGGGAACAATGATGTGAGTAGTACTTGCAGAGCCCCCAGTAAATGCATTAAGAATAGAAAGATCACTAACAACACCATTGACGCCAATTGTTGACGCTATTGGAATAAAGCCAGTTATTTGGGCATCGAGTAGAACTCCTCGACCCTCCCATTCTGTACCGAATAATTCCACTTTCGCATCTGCAGTTGCAACTATTCTACCACCTGTTATGTCGTCGATGATTATTATTGGATAAAGGCCTACTCCATTGATGTGAATTGTAGCACTTTTGAGATTTTCACCCGCTATTTCTATCTGCTCTATCCACAAACCTGGTTGAGCTGGAATATTGGTTTGTTTAAGATACAGTTTGCTGATTCCTTCTCCTGAAGATGCAACTTCAACCCCCCAATCTTCTGTTGGTGCGATGACTGTTCTTTTAGGTAAATTTTCTGCTAACATCAGAGTGTTTCCGCGTTGCTCAATTGCTCTTCCTGATGATTCTACATAGAGATCCATTGTATCTGTATTGCTGGTATAATCGAGGGTCATTATGCCTTGGAATTGCATCGGGGAATTGATATCGAAGTTTTGTTGCGGGCGCATTGACATATCCATGAACCCAGGTAAATCTCGCATAAATACAGTGGCTGGCCACCACTTATCCTCCTTCCATCTCAACATCTGTAGCATAACAGCCTCAGCTGAACGAGTTCCTATTCTCAGGTGCTCTGGAACTTCGAAGTTAATCAAAAGAATATCGCCAATCGTTGCAACCAGCGAGGACTCTGAAGGAACATCTTTGACAAAAACCTCAACTCTTTGTTTGACTCGATGATTAATCATCAAGGCTCGAACGTGATCGAGCCTTTTTCCAAGATTAAAATACATATCCACATTGGTTCGAGGGACCGCATAAGTATCATCTGTACCAATTAACATTCTAACTTCTGCATCCTGAGGCTGATTTGTGTCAAGGCCATCTAATTCAAACTCTAAATCATATCCGTTTAGACCCTTTATTTCAATCCTCAAAGAACTAAGAACTGGTTGCCAGTCCTTTACTTTGAGCAGCATTTCCCAAGTCGGAACTTCTGCATCTCTACTATAATTAAAACGTATTTCTTCGATGTTTTGAGGTAGACTAGGAATCCAAGTTCGGATATGCCAGGAGCGCCTTTCATCGAAGACAAAGCCATTGGCTGTCAACATCTGTTCATCCATGCGCAACCATTCGTCTTCGATAATTTCACCATCCATCAAAGCGTCCGCCAAACGGGTGGCATTATCGACGCCGATTATAATTGAAATTCTGTCAATGAAATCTTGTTGCTCATCTCTGCTAAGGATACCGTCGGCAAGTAGGGCTTCCACTGCTTCTTGCTTACTACTAGAGAAAATAACCGGCAGTAAGGTGTGATTCCAAGATAATCTACTATGTTTGGCAATACCCATGCCAATTCCATGCATCCAAGTTGGATCTTCAGCGACCATATCTCCTTTCTCGATATCTGCTATGAAACTGAAGTCTTCGCCTGCATTTAATGAGAGTGAAAGAAGTACGTTTTCATCCTGTCCTTCCCCGCCTGCAAGGTCAATTGTTAAGGCCTCAAGTAAATCACTGACAGTCCTTCCAAGCGACACCATGTCGCCGATGAAGAATGCCAATGAAGAGATACCCTCTTGTTCACCCAATTCGGGTAATTCCAAGCCACCACTACTAACTTCACTTGGATAATCGAAGCCTACTGATGCAGGAAGAGGGTCTAGGCGCATTGTAGCATTGAATCCCAAATATGGGTCTGCATGTGAAGATTCATCCCTCAACATAATGTCGAGGCGTGAAGAAGATGCTCGCTCAAGAATAACGTGCCCATTGCCGGCTTGACCGGCTGCCCCTTCTTCCTCTGGTGAACTTCTTGACATCTTGGTGATATTGGAAATTCTTCCCGAAAGAGTTGCTTCACCGAGGTCTTTATCGGTAGTAAATAAAACATGGTCACCGTTCATCGAAACCGGTTCTGTTGCATTGCTTATCTGTAGGTGAATAGCCCCTATGGGTTCCAATGATGAATATCCCAATTCATCGCCAAGCAATATCTCAAAACTCGATGGAAGGGATTCTAAGCGCAGTGCATTCTTCTGCTTTCCTTCTGAAGCGGTATATGTTATGGTTCCAATGTTGTCATCAGCATCATATTTCACATGCTCAGTAGTTTGTTCCATACGGATGTTATTCGGTCTATCAGATATATGTGCATCTTGCATCTGTCCTTCCAATGAGCCTGAATCATGCTCCATGTAGATGAAATCCAAAGCAGATCTTGAAGTTCCATTTATCTCAATAATCCGCACTTCGGTATCTGGGTTATATTGGTGCATTATTCGAGAAATTCCACTCATTTTTATGCTCAAAGCGACTTCGACTAAGGGAGTTTCATCCTTTGCTCGGCCAGGAACGGGGTTGAGATTTCTATCGGTGGCAAGTAGGAGGTGGTCTCCATCCTCAAGCACGGGATGGTCACTTGAAGCCATCTCCAAGCCTAAAATTCCAATCGACTCAGATACCCTCAAGAGGTTTCCACTACCTTTGCTAACTCTACTATACAATTCTACTGAAACTGTTCCTCCACCTTGGCCAGTGCTGTCTAGAATTGCGGCTGGTAACCCATTAACGATACCACCAATATCGAGGACAATTTCTACTATTGTCAGTAAGGTGTCATCGAAGAATTGAGAAAATAAATCAAGATTAGGATTATCATATAATACCCTGATTCCCCCACCAGAGGGCAATTGGAAAGTACCTTGGATAATGAACACTGGTGGCAAATCCTCGAGAATGATTGCCGTTCTACTGCGGTCATCATTTGAGCCATAACGCTTGATATAGGCAACGAATTCTACACTCTTAATGCGGTCAGTAGAAATTACACAAACCAAACTATCTGGAGGTGAGCCGGGGTTAATGGGTAAGTCTGCGTGATTACCATTTCCATCGGCATCACGGGTGAAATTCTTGATTCCGATTATCATAGTCAATTGTGTTGGAACTCGACCTGGTAAATCATCCGAGTCAGGAGCCATCCCAAGCATCGTGAAAATGGCGGCGATTTCCTCTTCACTCATACTTCCGGAAGGTAGGCCCCTCAACCAGACTTCTGCATCCGTAATATTTCCATAAGGTTCGGTTGAATCCGGTTCAGTATAGTTTGAACGGTCTTCAAAATAATGCACATACAAATCAGCATCTTCATTGCTGAAATATTCTAAAGTATCCAAGGAGTTTGCTTGCAAGTTATCATTTCTCAAGATGATGTTGATTTCTTCAGGTAACTTTCTTTGCCCTTCGATTGGATGGGTTGCGGCATCAAGATATGCAACTTCCAGAACCTCTCGTTCACCGCCAGAGTCTTTTGCATCAAAGTGAATATAGCCAATACCTACGCCTAATGCACAGCGATGAGCATGACTTGGTGAATCATAATCACGTGAGGTATTATACCATGCCTCATTACCTACTTCGACTCCTCCTTGGCAAGTAGTTTGACGTGGGTTCCCAGAGTTATCGGGATTCTCTATTTCGATAAGATAAGGAGCAAGAACTTCAGTTATTGAGACGGTCGAACCATCTAGGCCTGTATTGAATAATGAACTTATAACATCAATAACGCTGTTGAATGCGCCTGTGATGGAAAAAGTAACCCTTTCGATTCCTACTTTCAGTTCAAAGTCATCAGGGGGTTGGGTAAATCTTGAATCGATAACCAAAGCATAAGATTCACCGGAGCTTATTAAATTGTAAGCAAAGCCCTTCATCAATGAGACTTGCATCGTAGCCATGCTATCCCATAAATCATCGCCATCGTCAATCATGTAAACATTCCAAACAATGGTCGGTCGAATCCAAATTGCATCAGGAACTGGTAGTAAATCGTTGGAAGTTTCAATATCCCATGTTTCTCCTTGACCGTCTAATGTAAACCCCTCAACTGTAATACTAACAACAATATCATCTGCACCATCTCCATCGATGTCCATCGAGTTTTCGAAGGGCCTGAAATCATCTCCAAAAGCAATTATATCTCCCGTAAATGAACCATAATCCCACGCCTCATATTGAGGGCCGCTAAATCGGGAAGTGTAATTCAAGTAGAGCACATAACTGTTCAAACCGATTGCCAAAGGATCATCGAAATCATCTGGTAACTCGAATAAAGTGTCGATTAAATTATCGGGAAAACCGGGGGGCTGCGTCTCTGTATCCATCAACAATTGGTAGGGCCTTGGGTGGTCAGGGGCTGGAGCAGTAGTATTTCGCATGCTTACTTTAGTTCTGCCTTCGTCTACATCTGAAAGTGGGTCGTTAGAATTTATTTGTCTCATGTTGGCTGCAACATCGCTCATATTGGCCATTGCCATGACTTCTATTTCGGGGGAATCCGCGTCTCCTGCTCGCTGCTGGAGGGCGGAATCGAGGGCAGCGAGGACTCCAAAGTCATCACTTGCTACCTGTAATGTGCTTGCAGCCATGCCAACTGGTATGACGACCGGAATTAGTAAAATAATTGTGAAGAGCAGTGCCACTTGCCTCGTACGCCCCCTAAGGGGGCGTTGTCCTGCAACCACGAGCCGCACATTTGGTGCCGTCATCAATAACGATGGCGTGCTGGTTGACCTTCAACCATTGGGTCTTACGAGTAATAAAAGTCGTGAATTCATCGACTAAACAATTGCTCGAGTCCACATTTCGGACAATCAACCAAGGCTTCGCTAACACCTTGAGGAAGTTGTACTGCGAAGGCCTGACCACAGGAACTGCAAGTCCCCTTTGAGCCAGAAGGCGCTGCCGCCGGTTGCTGTTGTGGAATGCTTACGCCGCCGCTCGGTGTGGATGGAATTGCGGGTACAGTTTTCTTGACTTGACCAGGCTCATCATCAACAAATAATGCCGCTGCATCTAATGCCGCAACCTGTTGTGCTGAATCCAAGGTTGGTGAAGTCGTTGAAGCGCTGGCTGCACCAATTCCTGCCATAGCCGCGAACTCAGCATCTGCACCGGCTCGGGAACTAGTTGGTGAAGCAAATCCTGCGTTGGGTTTTGCCTGTGTTCCATCACCATAAAGTCGCTTTAATTCAGCCTGCTTTGAAGCCTCGGCCTTTTGCTCTTCAGTCATTTTTTGAGAGCCTTCATCTAGCCCCGCAAGAACTACGCTCTTAGCGAAAAAGGAGGGTTTTTGATTCTCCTTCACATGGTTCATTCTAACAACAATTTCTTCATGGGAAAGGCCATGTGAAGCCAATAATTGGCGAGCCATGCCCATCTCTTTTTGTCGCCACATGAAGGCGCCTGCCCCAGCACAAATTACAAGAATCGCAATAACTATCATCATAGTCCCCATAATACTAGTTTCAGGAGCTGCTTCAACAGTAATAGTAAATGGAAGTGAGGCTGTATTCCCACTAGAATCTACTACATTCAAACGAACTGATTCTTCCTTAACATTTGTGAAAACAATATTCTGAACAGGACCACTTAATTCTGCGTCATTCCACTTGATGCCATCCCCATCCAAATCAGTATCAAGGTCAAAATCCCAGCCATAAGTCAAGGTTGAATCATCATCCCAACTATCACTTGCAGCGTTTGATGCATCGAATACAACAACCTTTCCGGCAACAGCCGTTTTAGGAATTGTGATCTTGCTTTCATCGATTGTGGGTTTGGTATTATCTACTACCTCAATCATTAATTCAGTTTTAGCGGAGTTTCCAGAAACGTCAGTTGCTTCCAATATCAAGGTATGATTACCCAAAGAAGTCCAGCCTTTAGTCCAAACATCATCAGAACTAACCTCGACTCCATCAAGACTCCAACGCTTACCAGCAATAACGTGGTCATCACTAACTTGGGCAGTAAATTCCACCATTTCGCCAACTGGAGCAAGAACCTTATCAAGGCTATTAGAACCGGTATTATGCATAATTGAAACTGATGGAGTGACTACATCAACAACACTAATCTGATGGCTGGCCTGTGCCTTTGCTCCGGTTGGAGTTGTTACTGTCAGCAATACGCGATGACTACCAGGGGTATTCCATGAAGTGCTAACTTTCCAGCCAGTATCATCAACATCATTGTCGGTATCCCCATCATTATTGCTATCCTCATCGAAATCTAAATCCCATTCCAAAATTTGAATCTGACCTTGCCGATTTGCAGTAGATGTAGCATCAAACTCCACCAATTGGCCCAGTACTGCAGCATTTCCCTCTAAGTCATCAACTATTATCGGATCTACGATGGGATTAATTTCAACTTTTATTGAAACTCTTGATTCAGAAGAACCATCTCCTCCTCCGATTGGAGTTCCCTCATTGTCGACCATCAGGAATAATGGTTGGCCATTGTATTCTTCAGTCACGGTCCATAGCAAATTTGTTTGCTCTGAAAGTGAAAGCATTGAGGCGCTAGGGATATGGAAACTTCCACTTCCTTGATTCAGGTAACTAGTCCGGTGTGATTCATCCATTAGATAAATATCTGGCATTCCCTCCATCGGCCAAGCGGTTATGGAAATTACACTACCAGCATCCAAAGTCAATTCCTGAGAGCCTAGTATCTCCTCATGACTTCCTGGGTTCAAAACGCTCAAGCCGTTGAATTCCGTCCAATGTGAATTTTGAACTTCATTTAACACAATGGAAACTGAAGAAGTAGAACCGCCCATATCTCCCATATCACCATCATTATCGTGGTCAAGGTTATCAAAAACTACACGGAATTCTTCGTATTGGTCATTCGCATCAGGGCTCCAATGGAATGAATATGTGTCAATTGCAGAGAGTATCGAAGCGTCCTCAACTGCGTGAAGGTGGCTAAAGCCACCAGCATAGGCATCGAATACATTATCGAGCATGAACATCAAATCAATGGCATCATCCAAAATTGTAATTTCAAATTCCAAGACGCTGTCTGTCGTTACCATGCCGATATCATAAATCCTGCATTGACCATTATCAACTTGAAAATTGCTCAGTTCTGAGGTTGAAACACTAGTGCAAATAACTGCATCTCTAGCGCCTGCTTCGACTGGTGAAACAGTCAATACAAGTGAAGAAATGAGCAGTAAGGCCAAGACTAGATGGCTGCGCATATTTGCGGCTACTCTCGCTTTCATTTGAAGCCGACCCATAGTTGGTCCATCGCACTTTTGGCTATTTGCTCTGCCAATCAACAGGAATAGCGTCCACCTCGCTCGCGAGCGCGTGCGTGCGGGTCAACACAAGCGACTGTTTTTCCCACGTGCAAAATTTGTTTCACTTACAAAAAACAAGCACCTCGCGTACGCGGCCGCATGCGCCCACGGGTCAACACATACGACTCAGGTAAAGCGGTTGTTTGGAACTGGTAAAGCGGTTGTTTGGAACTGGTTACTCAAAATGAGTCATAGAGTTGTGACCAACCACGCCCATCATATCTGAGGTGAGAAATGCCACCTTCCAAATCCATCTTGACAATATCTCCATCTACAGCAGCAGCGGTCGAAGGATGAATCTCTCGAGCCTCTGCCAATAATTCTGAAGTATCTTCAATTCTTGAACTATAATGGGTCAACAACAAATGCTTAG